>JAANMX010003368.1_pt1 | contig 14214 bp, 14 predicted proteins | sample 7279681 | NCBI WGS metagenome assembly JAANMX01 (sample SAMN14094542, study PRJNA606508) | bioreactor metagenome | isolation source: A lab-scale SPAN reactor treating ammonium-rich wastewater day 351 | place: Ireland: Galway | collected 2018-01-01
CACGCTGACCATCGCCATGTGCGATCCGCAAAAGCTCCAGATCCTGGACGAACTGCGGAACTTCCTGGGCTACGACGTGCGGGCGGTGGTCGAGGTGCTGCTGAAATACGGGCAGTCGGCCATCTGCCAGCACTACCTGCTGCCGCGCCACGGCACGCAGGTCGGCGTGATCGTGCGCGTCTTCTGGCAGGAGAAGAATCGCCTGCTGAAGCTCGCCCTGCCGCTGAGCAAGTCAATGGCCAAAGATGCGGCCTTCGTGGGGCAGACCTGTTACGGGCGCAACGACCTGACCACCGACGGCGCCGAGGCCGTCGCCCAGCAGTGGGTTGCGGCCACAAGCCGCAAGGCCGATATGGCCCTGAGCATCATCAACGACGGGACGTACGGCTGCGATCTGCGCGACGGCGTGGTGCGGCCGTCGCTGCTGCGCTCGGCCGGCTACTGCGTGCATCCGATCATGGATCGGCCGCTGGTGCCGCAGGATCGTTTCCTGCCGCGCATCGACCAGGGCGAGCGCGTGTTCCGCTTCGCGGTCAATGCCGGGCCGGTGCGTCAGAGGCTCGCGGCCGTGGACGGCGAGTCGCGGCTGCTGAACCAGGAGCCGATGGGCCTGTGCTTCTTTCCGTCAGGCGGCGGGCAGCGGGCGAAGGCCGGGCCGCTGGTCAGCAACGATCAGGTGCAGGTGGCGGCCTTCAAGCCGGCGCAGCGCGGCCGGGGGCACGTCGTGCGGCTGTTCAATCCCTCGGATCGCAAAGCCACCACGGACTTGAGCATCCCGGCGATCGGTCTGGGCCGACGCCGTGTGCGACTTGGGGCCTTCGAGATCAGGACGCTGAAGATCAGCGCTGCCGGCAAGGTGACCGAGACGGACCTGATGGAGCAGGCGATGTAGGACGGGCGTGGCGCTCCGCTTGGGTCGCCGTGCTCGCTGACACATTTTTCCCTGCTCACGAACAGTCGCCCGCCTCGCGCGTCTGTGATCTTCATATACCCGCCCCGCGGCGCAGCGAAAGGCCGACATCGCCTCTGCCGACCAACACACCACCACCTTAATGGCTGCTTCACCCCGGTGCGGCCTTCGTAGACCCCGCCGTGCGGACCATCCCCGTAAACCTCCTCCGCCCCGGCCACGCTACAATGGCCCATCATGCACGCCCCTCTGGCGCGACCTTCGGAGGACACCATGAGCACCAAAATAGAGTTCCTCGACCGCGGCATTGCCACCGTCCTCCACCAGAACACTCTGCGCGTCCCCCCCAACCAACGTTCATACAAGTGGGAGGCGGACCATGTCTTGGACCTCCTCAACGACATTGAGCAGGCCGTCGACGATCCTGCCACTGAATACTTCCTAGGCACAATGGTCTTCACGCGTGGCGACGACTTCTTGCATGTTGCAGACGGCCAACAGCGATTGGCCACCACCATGATTCTCCTGGCCGCCATTCGTGACCACCTCCTCAGCTACGGCGATCAAGGCAAGCTGATCCAAATGATAGAGGAGAACTATCTGCGGACGTATGTGATGGAACTTGACTCCATCCAACCCAAGCTGTCTCTCAACAACGACGACAACGACTTCTTCGTCGGCCGAATATTGGCGCGACCCGGTGAACCTGGGCGGGATATTCAAGCCACGAAGCCCTCCCATAAGAGGATTGAACAGGCCGCGGAGCAAGCTGCGGACCGAGTCAGGGCTATCGTTAATACCCCACGCGCAGATCAGCAGATCGAGCGTCTGCGCCGCTGGATCATGTACTTGCGAGACAATGCGACTGTCATTATTGTCATCGTCGACGACCCGAGCAGTGCATTCACAATCTTTGAGACGCTCAACGATCGTGGACTGAAGCTCTCGCAGGTTGACCTCCTAAAGAATTATCTTTACGGCCTCGCCGGCGCGCGCTTCTCCGAGGTGCAGCGACAGTGGGATGGCATGGTTAGTGTCCTTGAAGCCAGCGGTTATGACGATATTGCGCTCGACTACATACGCCAACAGTTCATCTCATATTCCGGCTATGTGAAAGAACCCGAACTGTACAAGAAAATTCGCGAACAGGTGAAGACTCCGTCGCGTGCTGTTGAATATGCAACAACGCTATCAGACGATGCTGCACGGTATGTGGCCCTCCTCAATCCAGCCCATCCATACTGGGGGGCGCACAACGAGGATACACGTAAGGCCATCGAGGTACTTGTACGATACTTGAAAGCAGATCGCATTCGGCCCCTTTTGCTGTCGATCGTCCGCAAGTTCGATGTATCGGATGTGACATCGGCATTCACGATGTGCATCTCATGGTCGGTGCGCTTTATGATTGCTGGTGGGTTTGGCAGCGGCACCGTCGAAAAGTTCTACGCTGAAACAGCAGCATCCATAGAGGCCGGAACGATGGGCTCACCTGAAGCCCTTGCTGCCGCTATGGCGCAGCGGGCTCCAAATGATGCGCGCTTCGAGGAGGCGTTTGCAGTTCAGAGTGTGTCGCGGAACTACCTGGCACGGTACTACCTACGCGCACTGGAGAACCAGGCGAGACGGGGTACTCGTCAGGCGATTCTTGTCCCCGAGGCGGATGTCGAAAAGGTCGATTTGGAGCACGTACTGCCGAAGAATCCAGGACCCGGGTGGGGGCTTGATGAAGAGACAACTGACAAACTGCACAGAAAGATTGGCAATCTGGTTCTCATCGCGCGAGGCGACAATGTTGCGATGGGCAACGATACATTCGATACGAAGAAACCCTACCTGGACCCGTGTCCCTTTATCCTCACATCGGAGGTGGCGAAGGAGAGTGAGTGGGGCGAGGCCCAAATTGCCGAGCGCCAGAAGCGCCTGGCCGCGCTTGCGGTGGCGGCTTGGCCAATCACGGCTTCGCCTCCTACGCGACACCGCGACCGATGAGCCCGCCTCAGCGGGACAGCTCGTCCCTCCTAGGCTGTAGCCAATCGAAGCGTGGTCGCAGCACATCTGACGTGCAGCTGTCAGGGCCCTCAAGATTGTGAGGCCGCCCCTCGCTGAGGTCCCGACCACCCCAATCCGTCGCTTCGCGGTCTGCCCGCTCGCCGCACCCCCCAACCACGTGACAGACTCAGAGCCCGTCGCGTAACGTCCAGCGTGCCCCATGATGCTGCCATGAGCGTCAAAGGACTGCCCCCGCAACCCGGACGCTTGCGGGAATGTTCTGGGACGTTCCGGGGGCGGCGCTGCGGCTTCGGCGGACGTTCGGGACCGGCGGAAAGAGGTCCGCGAGCCTTTCCCGGATGTTTTTGGAAGCTTCCCGGATGTCCGGGAGCCACGGAAAGACATCCGGGAACGACGGAAAGATGTCCGGGAGTCACGGAAAGACATCCGGGAGCGACGGAAAGATGTCCGGGAGCCGCGGAAAGACATTCCGGAACGACGGAAAGACATTCCGGAGCCGCGGAAAAACCTTTGGGAGCGACGGAAAAACATTCCGGAGCCACGGAAAGACATCCGGGAGCGGCGGAAAGATGTCCGGGAGACACGGAAAGACATCCGGGAACGGCGGAAAGATGTCCGGGAAAGTTATCCAGACCCGCGCGACCCCCTCGCGAAAGGCCGCCGGCGGCCCCTTTTCCCGGACGGGGCGTGGACTGCATCAACAGGGCGGAGATTCGCGGACCGCCTTCGCCGCAAGCTCACCGGCGAGGGGAAGGCGGGATCACCAAGGGTGATCTTCACCGCGATCTTGTCAGTCTGGCTCCCAGCGATCGTCCGGCGGCGACCCCTTATCACGACAAAAACTCTCTCGCCGTTTCAGCCGTCAGGATGCCGCTGGCGCTGAAGAGACGCTGAACACCATCCGGCCCCAGCGACAGGCCCTGCGGGTCGCACAGCTTCGCACCGGCGCTTTCCCCTCACGCTTTCGTCAAACGCCCTATAGCCTCGTCGAGGCGCTGCGCGTAGTCGCCCTTCGTCGTCCAGCAGAACGCCAGTTGATCCGGAGCCGCAGCGGCCCAGAACTCGCCGACCCGGCGCTTGTCTTCTCGCGTGTGCAGCGGCAGCGGCTCCCTCGATACATCCGGTCCCTCTCATTATATGCTATCCCTGCTCTCAAGTTGTCGGCCATGTCCGACCAGTCTTCTTGGGCCAAAGGCTCTGTCCTCAGGCTCCGGATCGAAGAAACCTCAGGGCATCCGCCTTTGTCTCAAAGGAACCGCGAATCTCGTCGCCATTCGAGTAGCGAACATTGACTTCATACCTGACGAACGCGCCTGCCACGGTCGTCTCCTCGAAGCTCTCAATGAAGGCGATAGCCGATTTGACGCTCGCCAATTCCTTCGTTTGCCCGTGAAGTGTAAGCACACAAACCGATGTGATAGAGCGTGTAAGGCAGTTTTCCAGTTCTCGAACGAAACGGGTAAAGTCGTCAGAATGGATGCGCCGCAGTTTATCACCCACCTTTATCCGCGATCGCTCGGGAAGCACGTTCCAAGCATCTACTTTCTTCTGCACGTCCGCGTCTTCGGAGTCCTCGTCAAAGTAGGCATCGATGCCAACGATCTCGAACGCCCTGACGATGCTATCGAAAGGCATGTAAAGGACGCTAAATCCATGCGACCGGAGTTGGGTCAGCGAACCCTCTGTGAATACGCCCGCGAGAACGACACCAATAAATGGGTGGTCGTGGGCATACGTGTCAAAGAGCGGTGAGATCGCACTTTGAATCTCTTGGGCCTTGTTCCGTGAATGCTTCGTGTAGCGCCGATACGCAATCTCAATGAAGGCTTTCGGGCATCCCACTGTCGCTTCTGTGCCGCCAGCTTCGAGAACGTAGTCCAGGTCGTGTCGATTGCCCTTGTGATCCTCCCAACTGACCTTGGAGCGCCCATTCCTCACAGCACGCGGGTGTTTACGATCAAGGTAAAGCCCATGGCGCTGCGCAACCACTGCAAGTGGCCGTTCGATGGCTGCTTCAAGAACGTCTCCGACGATCTGGCCGAAACGATGCGTTGGGGATTGCGCCAAAAATCAACCCTCCACCCAAAGCCGGCCCTCGCACAGAGGGACGCGATGCTTTCGATTCTTCCATTTCACGTTCCGATCCCGCGTTCGCTCGAACTCCCAACTCTTGAACCCCGCAGCGATCGCAAGTTCCCCTAGCCAGTCGACCGCAGGCACATAGACGCCGTAGGGAGCAGAGTCTCCGATCACGAAGCAAACCTGCGACGCCGGGGCGCATGCACGGCGGAGAGCTGTCCAGACTCGGGCCAGATCCTGAAAATAGCACGCAACCATTAGGTGGTAAGTCTTCTTGCCACCTTTTGTTTTGCGGACTTCTGCGAGTTCGCGGCAAACACTGGAGAGCGGACCGCGGATTGGCCCCAGTTCGGGAGACGCGAGTATCTCCGTCATATTAACGGCACGCTCCGGGACGTGCTGTGCACACGCACGAACGAGGAACCGGCGCACCGCCTCCTGAAGATCGCCCCAACCCGTAATCTCGCGGAAGAAGCACATCTCCAGGCGCGTTGCGTCAGCGTAGTCGTAGTTGTTCGCATATGGAGGCGAAGTCACCACGAGCTCGGCCCACCCAGTGGGAACGTCCGTGAGTTCGCGGGCATCGCCCAAGAACACGCGCGCTGGCGGCGGAGATGGAGCGGATGTTTGCATATCCGCCGCAATCGTCGCAATCATGGCGTCAAATGCAGCAAACGGCTGTACCGTACGCTTCTTTTCTTTGTTTGGCAGGACATACTGCCACTGCGCGGTGCCAACGGGTGAACATGCTCGAAGGATGCAAACCAAAGCCATCCACGTGAGTTGCCAAGGCGCCGAATCGTCTCTCGCCAATTCCACAGCCACCCGCAAAGCATCCAAATCCTCCAATACTGCGGGCGGATAGCACTTGGTAACTAGCTGCGGATATCCCAGCGTCGATCCCTTACGCCGTGTTGCAGCGCTCCGCACCGCACGGGCAAAACAAAGAAACTTATCCGGGTCTGAACGCCGGAGCAGCTTTGCTGATGCTACCCGATACACGAATGGATGAGCCTCAACGCCGATCGCTTCGGCCCCCGCGTCCTCCGCAGCGAGAAGTGTGGTCCCGGATCCTGCGAAAGGGTCCAGAACCCTGGCGGCACCCGCCTCTCGAATCAACGAATGCGCCCATGTTGCCGAAAAGCCGGCACTGAAGCGGAACCATCGATGAACGGGGAGCTTGAAATTCCCTGCGAACGTCGATGACGTATCCACCCGTGCTCGCGGTTGCGAAGGCGAAGACAAACCCTCAAACAGGACTAGTTGATCGGGGAACGGTGACATATTTGGTCAAGGAATCAGTGTACAGGACGGACGCCTAAACTGACACCCCGCTTGTCTGCCGTGCCTGCTCAGGTCTTCGCCCTCTTTGCCGACGACTTCGCCGAGCCAGCGGCGGATTTCGGGGCTGTTGACGTTGTCGTTGTAAGCCCAGCCTTCGTTGCCGGTGTTGTAGGGCGGGTCGATGTAGATGCACTTGACCTGCCCGGCGTAGTAAGGCAGCAGGGCCTTGAGGGCTTCAAGGTTGTCGCCCTGAACCAGCAGGTTGCCGGCGTCGGGATCGCCGGCCGAAAGCTTCGGATCGCATTGCAGCAGCCGGAACGGCACCTGCCGATGATGGTTGACCACCGCGTCCTTGCCTATCCAGTCCAGCGTCGGCATCCGTCGCACCGCCTCCAGAGTCGTCCCGGCCCGACCGCCGCCGCTCAACACCCGCCCGCAGCCGCCGGGAACGCAGCATAAGGTACAGCATTGACCGGAAACCGGCTTCGACGCGGGGCGTCGGCCTGTCAGCGTCCTGGCAAAGGCGGGGACTTCCGGGACCGGCTCAATCGTGGCGCAGGGCGACGATGGGGTCCTGCTTGGACGCCTGCACGGCCGGGTAGAGGCCGAAGATGATGCCTGTTGCGGCGGCGACGGCGAAGCTCAGCAGCACCGACCAGAGCGTGATGCTCGGCTGGGCGATTTCGCGCATGAACTCGGGGAAGGCGGTACGGGCCAGTTGAAAGGCCGGCACCGCCGCCGACCCCAGGCCCACGCCCACCAGCCCGCCGCAGACCGACAGCACCGTCGTCTCGACCAGGAACTGGGCGATGATGTGCCGCCGCTGCGCGCCGACGGCCCGGCGGATGCCGATCTCGCGGGTGCGCTCGGTGACGGTGGCGAGCATGATGTTCATGATGCCGATGCCGCCGACCACCAGGCTGATGCCGGCGATGGCGATCATCAGGTAGTTGAAGTTGCGCTGGGTGCGCTCGGCCTGCTGGAGCAGTTCGAGGGGCACGACGACGCTGACGTCGTCGCGCGCGGCGGCGACGTTGAGAATGCGCTGGATCTGGGCTGCGACGGACGGCACCTGCTCCTGCGTCTGGACCTTGATAATCAGTTCGGAAAGCTCGACCTGCTCGGCCTGCATGCTGCCCTGGGTGCGCTGGACGACCATGTCGCCGAAGCGGCTGTCGGCGGTGCGCAGGGGGACGTAGACATCCAGGTCCAGGTCGCGGCCGGCCAGGCTCGCGCCGCGTCCGCCGTCGCCGCCGACTGGCGCGAGCACGCCGATCACGCGAAAAGCGCGGTCCTCGATGCGGACGGTATGGTTGAGCGGGTCTTCGAGGGGAAACAGGCGGCTGGCCACCTGGGCGCCCAGGACCGCGACGGGCGCGGCTTCGCGCTGGTCCAGCGCGTTGAGAAAACGGCCGCGCGACACGGCGACCGCGCTGACATCGGTGAGCAGGGGCAGCGTGCCGAACACCAGGGCCGACGACTGGCGGTCGCGGAAGACCACCCGGCCGCTGATCTTCTTGAAAGGCACGACGGCCCGAAGCAGGCCGACGGTGTCCTCGATGCGGCGCAGGTCCACACGCTTGAGGCCGTAGGCGCGCACGAAGCCGCCCGAACCGCTCTGCTGGGTGTTGGCCGACTCCGGCGGCTTGACCGAGCGCAGGATGATGTTGTCGGCCCCGAGAGCGCGGATCTCGGCCAGGGCCTTGCGCTTGTTGCCCTCGCCGATGGCGACCATGACGATCACGGCGACGACGGCGAAGATGATGCCGAGCATCGTCAGCAGCGACCGCATCTTGTGCAGACGCAGGTTCGTGAGGCCCAGTCGTATGGTTTCGAGCACAAACGTCATGGCGTGGATCCGCGCGGCCTTCGGGTGATGGTTTATGATATCGCCTGCCGCGCCGGTCGGCCGCCGATTCGTGAGCCCACCCTGACTTTATGTCCCAGACGCACCAGATCACTGTCGAGCGCGAAGTGGAAGGCTCCAACCACTGGACCTACGAGGTCGCCGTCCAGCAGGACGGCCGGCGGCACGATTACCGCGTGACGCTGTCCTGGGCGGACTACGATCTGTGGTCGCACGGCCGCGTCGCCCCCGAGCGGGTGGTGCAGAAGGCCTTCGCCTTTCTGCTCGAACGCGAGTCGCCGCAGATGATCCTGGGCCGCTTCGACTGCTCGGTGATCCGTCGGTACTTCCCGGAGGTGGACAGAAAGCTGCCGGGGATGCTCTGAGGCGAGGCGGCGATGGCGCGGGGGGCGGGGTGTGCGCTGCGGGACAGGGACGTGATGGCGACGGACGGCGATCTTTGATCGCCGGCTAAGCGGGGGAGGCGGGATCGGGGTTGTCCGCGTCGGCGATGGGCGCGAGCAGACTCGGCGCGCGGGGCAGGGTGTCGACCGACGACAGGTCGTCCAGAGTCTTGCCGGACCCGACGCCCAGTTCCTCGAATCTGCGGGCCCCGGGAACAAGCTGGCGTTCCACCGAGCCGACCAGCTTGTTGAACGTTTCGGTGGTGCGCTCCAGGCCTTTGCCCAGCGTCGCCAGGTGGCCGAAGGCGACAGCCAGGCGGCTGTGCAGATCGCGGCCCAGGTCGCTGATCCTGCGGGCGTTCTCGGCAAGCTGCTCCTCGCGCCAGCCGAGGGCGACGGCCTTGAGCAGGGCCACCAGCGTGCTGGGCGTGGCGATGATGACGTTGCGCTCCATGGCCGCTTCCATCAGGTCGGCTTTGCGATGGATCGCCCCATAGAGGAACGCCTCGGCCGGCAGGAAAAGTATGACGAAATCCGGTGAACCCACCTGCTCCGCGTACGCCCGGCCGGAGAGATCCTTGACACGCGCCTCGATCTGACGCACGTGGTGATCCAGATGCCTGACGCGGGCCTCTTCGCCGTCGGCCTCGATGGCGTCGAGGTAGGCGTCCATCACGGCTTTGGCGTCCACCACGATGTGCCGGTTGTTGGGCAGGTGGACGATCATGTCGGGGCGCGAGCGGCCGTCGGCGCCTTCGAGGGAGACCTGTTCGTCGAAGTCCACGTGTTCGGCCATACCCGCCAGCTCGACCACGCGGCGAAGCTGCAGCTCGCCCCACTTGCCGCGCGCTTCGGGCCGGCGCAGGGCCTTGACCAGCTTGCCCGTCTGATCGCGCAGCTCCTTCTGCTGTTCGCTCATCGAGCCCACCAGTTGCCGCAACCCGTGGTACGCGCCCTCGCGGTTTTTCTCGATGTCCGCCAGCCACTTGCGGTACTGCTCGAGCGTGTCGCCGATGGGTTTGACCAGGGCCTCGACTTCCTTCTTGCGGGTTTCAAGCTGCTTGCCGGCCTCGGCCTGTTCGCCCTTGAAACGCTCGGTGGCCAGTTGCAGCAGATCCTCCTTGGATACCCTGAGCACGTCGGCGGCCAGTGACTTGAAGCGCTCTTCAAGCTCCTTGTGCAGTCGTTCGTCGCCGCGAATCTGCTCGCGCAGGGCGGCGATGTCCTGGCCCATCTGTCGATTCTCGGCGTCGCGGGATTCGACTTTGGCCTGCTCCTGGCGCAACGTTTCAGCGAGCCGACGGTTCTCCACCACAAGGCCGCGGCGGCCGGCGTAGAGCCAGACGGCGGTCAGGGCGGCGACGGCCAGAAGCGTGGATGCGACAATCAGGGCGACCAGCATGGCCCGATTGTAACGCGGCCGGCAGACAGGCCGGTGACGGCGGGCGGGTCAGGCCTGGATGTCGAGGTGGCGGTAGAGCTTCGGATCCTCGTCATCGTCCGAAACGGCGGCGGGATCGTCCTGCGGGCGGCTCGGTGCGGCCGCGCCCTGCCGGTCGTCAGGATCGTCAAGGGTCCGGCCGGCCAATTCGACCTTGTCGGCGGGCGGACGGTTGTCGTGCTGGGGCATGTGACGGTCGACATGCACCTGCAGGGCTGACTGCTCCTGCTCGCCTTCCTCCAGGGCCAGCAGGCGCAGTTCGAACATCTGCTTGAGGCGATCGGCCTCGCGGGATTCGTGGGCCTTGAGGCGATCGCGCTGGCGGGCGAGCTGCTGGGCGTTGTGGGCTGTCTGAGCGACGCCCGCGTTGGCGCTGGTGGCGGCGTTGGCGGAGAAGCTGCTCATGACCGTCTACTCGGCGGCGTCAGCCGTGGGGCAGGGACGGGGCTCTGCAACAGTTATCGGCACACGGCCGGCACGGCTACAGGTCTGATCGGGCAATCCCCGGCCCGAAGCGCAAAAAAAACCGCCGCCCGAAGGCAGCGGCAGGCGTTTACGAGTCGGCAGGCGGGGGCTTCAGGCCTCGTCGGCCCGCTCGATGAGCCAGTATTCCAGCTCGATCGGCGTAGCCCGGCCGAAGATCATGACCGTCACGCGGACCTTGCCCTGGTCGGGCAGCAGCTCGTCGACGGTGCCCTCCATGTTCTCGAACGGGCCTTCCTTGATCTTGATCGGATCGCCCTTCTGGAAGTCCATCTTGACGGCCGGCTCTTCCTCGGGGGCCTTGGAGGCTTCGAGCATCTTCTCGATCTCGGGCACGCTCATCGGGCTGGGCCGGCCGGCGGTGCCGATGAAGTCGCCCACGCCCGTGGTCTCCTTGATGAGGAAGAACACGTCCTGGGGGATGCGGCCGTCGTTTTCGAGCTTCATCTCGACGAACACGTAGCCGGGGTAGAGCTTCTTTTCGGTGATCTTCTGCTTGCCGGCCTTGATGGTTTTGGTCTTTTCGGTGGGCACAAGGATGCGGTTGACCAGGTGGGTCAGGCCTTCGATCTTGATCTTGCGCAAGAGGGTCTCGCGCACCGAATCTTCCTTGTTGGACGCCACGCGCAGCACGAACCAGTTCATGCCGGGGCTGACCATCGGCTCCTCTTCGGGCGCGGCCTCCTGGGCAACCGGCTCCTGGGCTTGCGGCTCATCGGTTTGGGCCTTCTCGGTCAGATCCTGCTCGACCATCGTGGCGACCATCCTTCGGGTGACGTACGTGTGACGTCGTTCAAGTAGCGGCGTGCGGCGGCCTGGCCGCCTGACGCCCGAGTGCCTGCTTATTCTAGCGGACCCGGCGGCATCCGCCCCGTGGCGGCGCGGTCAGCCGATGATGCGGATCGACCGGAACAGTTGCGTGAAGCCCAGATCGACGACGAAGAGGAACAGGGCCATCAGCAGCGTCCCGACGATCACCACGATCGTGGACCCGACGATCTCGCGGCGGCTGGGCCAGTTGACCTTCTTCATCTCGGTTTCGGTGGCGATCATGAAGTCGGCGATGCGGGGCTTGTTGAGCACCCAGTAGACCAGGGCCCCGCCGCCGAGCATGACCACGGCGAACATGATCGTCTTCCACAGCTCGCGGTTGGCCTGATCGGGGATGGCGTTCATCTCGCCGCCGAGCCAGAAGGTGCCGCTGACGATGATGATGCCCGCGCCGACGGCGGTGAGCAGTCGTGTCCATTTGCCCTGGCCGCTCTTGTAGATCGTTAAGGCCACGCGTACGTCTCCCTGTCATGGCGTCCCACGAGCGTTTCGAGGCCCGCACGACGCCGGTCTCCGCGCTGCGGACGTCCTGCCTCGACCCCTGCCCGCATCAACACGCCAGGAGGGACTCGAACCCCCAACCTGCCGCTTTGGAGACGGCTGCTCTACCAATTGAGCTACTGGCGTAAGACCCTTTTCGATTCCTGGTTGCCGATCCTGATGGCGTCGGTTGGAGAAGACAGCCTCTCGAAAATCCGGCATCAGAAACCGCAGTTGCGTCACTTTCTCTTGATCTTGTGGATCGTGTGCTTGCGCAGGCGCGGGCTGTACTTCTTGAGGCCGGCCTTGAGCTTCTCGGCGATACCGCCGCGCACGTTGACCGGCGTCCGATAGTTCAGGTCACCGGTCTCCGAGCACTGCAGCCATACGTATTCGACCGCTTCGGCCTTCTTCTTGGCCATGACCTGCACCTTTGGGCCAGGAGCCCTGTTGCCGCGGCGCTTCGGCCGCGTGTGTCGGCCCGCAGGCCGCCTCTGCTGTCCCTCGCCGCGCCGCCTGACGGTCGCGGCCCCAGACGCGGCCGACCGGGACGACGCGGGCCGCACGTCTTCATGACGCTCGCACCCGCCTCATCCCGGTCGTCGACCGCGATGGATTGACCTTACACCGTCCCCGCGTCTGTTTACGCGAGGATCTTCGTCACCACGCCGGCGCCGACGGTGCGGCCGCCTTCACGCACGGCGAAGCGAACCTGCTCCTCCATGGCGATGGGCTTGCCCAGCTCGACCTTGATGGTGATGTTATCGCCGGGCATGCACATCTCCGCGCCGCCCAGCAGTTCGATCGAACCGGTCACGTCGGTGGTCCGGAAGTAGAACTGCGGCTTGTAGCCGGAGAAGAACGGACTGTGCCGTCCGCCCTCTTCCTTGGTCAGCACGTAGACCTCACCCTCGAACGTGTGGTGCGGGGTGATCGAGCCGGGCTTGGCCAGCACCTGGCCGCGCTCGACGTTGGTCTTTTCAATGCCGCGCATCAAGCAGCCGACGTTGTCGCCAGCCTCACCCTGATCCATGGTCTTGTTGAACATTTCCACGCCGGTGACGGTCGTCTTCTGCGTGTCGCGCAGACCGACGATCTCCGCCGCGTCGCCGACCTTGATCACGCCGCGCTCGATGCGGCCGGTGGCGACGGTGCCGCGGCCCTTGATCGAGAACACGTCCTCGATGGCCATGAGGAACGGCTTGTCGGTCTCGCGCTGCGGGAGCGGAATCCACGAGTCCAGGGCCTCCATGAGCTCCTGGATGCACTTGCCCTTCTCGGGATCCTGGGGATTCTGCAGGGCGGGGAAGGCGGCGCCGCGGATGATGGGCGTGTCGTCCTCGAAGTTGTACTTGGCCAGCAGTTCCTGGACTTCCAGCTCAACCAGGTCCAGCAGCTCCGCATCGTCGACCAGGTCGACTTTGTTGAGGAAGACCACCAGCTTGGGCACGTTCACCTGACGGGCCAGCAGCACGTGCTCGCGCGTCTGGGGCATCGGGCCGTCCGCCGCCGACACGACCAGGATGCCCCCGTCCATCTGGGCGGCGCCGGTGATCATGTTCTTGACGTAATCGGCGTGGCCGGGGCAGTCGACGTGGGCGTAGTGACGCTGATCCGACTCATACTCCACGTGCGAGGTGGCGATGGTCAGAATCTTCGTCGGGTCGCGGCGGCCGTCGGACTCCGAGGCCTTGGCCACATCGTCATAGCCGCGGAATGTCGCCAGGCCCTTGGCGCCCTGGACGGCGGTGATCGCCGCGGTCAGCGTCGTCTTGCCGTGGTCCACGTGGCCGATCGTGCCGACGTTCACATGGGGCTTCTTACGTTCAAAGACACCTTTCGCCATCGGATGCCAACCTCCGTGTCCTGGGTGGGGGCTCGCCGGTTGGAGCCGGGTTCAGGACGATCATCTATTGCGTTCGAAGTAGTGTGTTCCAGCCGTTTCAGCAGCCCGTGGATTCACGCGGTTCAAGTACCGACCGCGGCGGCCCGACCGGCTCGGACCGCCCGCGAAACATCTGCGACAGCACATCCGCCCGGCTTGACGCCTGGCGAGCCGGGCAGTTTAACCCAAGGCCCCCAGCCATTCAAACAGGTGGACATTCCCCGGCCCCGGTCGCGCCTGCGGGGTTGCCGCGGCGGCCGGCGGCCGACGACTCCAAGCCACCCATGGGACTTGAACCCACGACCTCACCCTTACCAAGGGTGTGCTCTACCAACTGAGCTAGGGTGGCATTCGCGGCGATGGCCGCCGCCTCCAAAACGAGGCCCGGTCGGCCACATCCGGGCTCCCGGGCCAGTCAACGCCCGCGAGCGGCCCGAGAATAGAACCGCCCCACAGCCAAGTCAAACGCCCGCCTCGTGCGGTGGCCGGCCGGCCGCGGCTCCGGCGACCGGCGGTCGCAAGATGGCCAGAAGGCGGACGCCGCGCGGCCGCACTGGC
>JAANMX010003370.1_pt1 | contig 14205 bp, 10 predicted proteins | sample 7279681 | NCBI WGS metagenome assembly JAANMX01 (sample SAMN14094542, study PRJNA606508) | bioreactor metagenome | isolation source: A lab-scale SPAN reactor treating ammonium-rich wastewater day 351 | place: Ireland: Galway | collected 2018-01-01
CGAGGAGTGGTGGCATTTCCGCCTCGATCCGGAACCTTCCCCCGACTGGTATTACGACGTGCCCGTGACCGCGCCCCCGACCCGCGATGCCGCCATCGATGCGCTGATGCAACGCTACGAAGGCGAGGCGCCGGGCGCATCCCTGCTGGTGCTGAAGGACGGCGCGGCGGTGGTGGCGCGCGGTTACGGCCGCGCCGACCTGGCACGGGACATCGACGCCGGCCTGGCCACCGCCTACCGGCTGGCCTCGGTCAGCAAGCAGTTCACTGCCGCCGCGATCCTGCTGCTGGTGCAGGACGGCAGGCTGGCCATCGACGATCCGGCGCGCAACTGGCTGCCGTCGCTGCCGGACGCTGCGGGCGCGATCACGCTTCGCCAGCTGCTGACCCACACCTCGGGCCTGGTTGACTACGAAGACCTGATGCAGGAGCCGTACGCCGGGCAGGTCCGCGACGCCGGGGTGCTGGCGTTGCTGGAAAAGGAGCACCGCCTGTATTTCGCGCCGGGCAGTGCCTACCGCTACAGCAACAGCGGCTATGCGCTGCTGGCGCTGGTGGTCGAGCGCGCCTCGGGGATGGCCTATCCGGACTTCCTGCGCAGCCGCATCTTCCAGCCGCTGGGCATGCACGGCAGTCTGGCCTATGTGGCCGGCGGGCCGGAGGTGCCGCACCGTGCTTTCGGCCACAGCGAAATCGACGGGCGCTGGCAGCGCACCGACCAGAGTTCGACCAGCGCGGTGCTGGGCGACGGTGGCATCTATTCCAGCATCGACGACCTGGCGCGCTGGGACGCCGCGCTGTACAACGACCGCCTGCTGTCGGACGCCTCGCGTGCGCTGGCGTTCGCCCCGCACGCGAAAGTGGTGGGCGAGGGCTTCGACGCGCACTACGGTTTCGGCTGGCGCATCACCGGCGACACCCTGTGGCATTCCGGCGAAACCATCGGCTTCCGCAACGTCTTCGTGCGCTGGCCGGCGCAACGGCTGACGGTGGTACTGCTGAGCAACCGCAACGATCCGGAGCCGTACAGGACCGCGCTGGAAATCGGCGCGCTGTTCCTGCCGGAGTGAGCACCGCGGCAGTCTGTTCGACCGTGGCGGCGTCTTGCCGGGTTGCCCCGTCCATGTGCAGATGGGGAGTTGGCAGGCGGTTGCGGCATCCGTATAATCGCGCTTCCCTTTGGGGCCATAGCTCAGCTGGGAGAGCGCGTCGTTCGCAATGACGAGGTCGGGAGTTCGATCCTCCCTGGCTCCACCATATTTCCAAGCAAATACAGCGTCTTACGTGTTGCAGCGTAAGGCGCTGTTTTGCTATGTGCGGCATAGTTAAGCGTGTGGTGTGTGGCGGATTTGTGGCATGCCGCATAGGCTGCTAGCCCGTATTCCTGCAATGTTTTGCAGGAGCGAGCGGGCTTTTTTGTGCTTGACTGCACAGCCACAATGCGCAACTCTCCCCATCAATGCGCTGGTAAGCATCACTGATCGTTGTAGTGCAAACGACCACCCTCAGCTCGGTACGGTCGTTTTAGATCGGCGATGAGACAGTCCAGCAGTCAGCGGGGGGGTAAGCGACCGACACCCCGCAGGCAAGAAAGGATGCTGGTGGCAAATCCGCATGGAAGCCGCGACCGCCCGTGGCGATGGACGCGAGGTTGCTGCGCCTACGAGATGGCCATCATCGGGCGGCTCGGTTCAACGCTGGCTCCAAGGCCAACCGCAGCCGACCCACGATGGCTGCCAGTGGTTCGGGATCGAGTTCGTTTTTCTTGATGAACGACTGCCACAGCGACTGCCGCGACGCATCGTGGGCGAACTCGTCCGTGAGGCCGACCGGCAGTTCGGCGGGCACGGTCATGCCGCGCCGCTCGAAGGTGGCCTTGATTGCCTGGGCCAGCAGATCGGCGTCGAGGGTTTCGCGCTCCAGCAGCACTGACAGGTCGAAGTAGTCCTTCACGCGGCTGTTCGTCATGCCCAGCAGGGCGATGGCGTGGAGTTTTTCCGCGATGACCGTGTACGTTGGGTAGGCTCGAAGCCGTGGCGCAGGCAGGTCACCCAACAGCACTGGGTAGACCGAATCCACCGGGCCGGGCGTGACGGCATCGCCGAAGCCGACGTCGATCTGCGTCTTGCAGCGCGCCTTCGCCAGCTCGCCCGCGATGACCACGCGCACGCCGCCGTAGCCTGCTTCTTTGCGGATTTCCTCAACCGTGACTGAGGCCGGGTCGAACACGATGCCGTCATTGACGGTGACGGCGGCGATCTCGCGGAAGATCTGCGCGACCGATTCCAGATCGCTCGCGCCGAAGCCCAGCAGGTCAGCGTCGCGCGTGGCCCGGTGCGGCATGTCGTACCAGAGCGTGAACAGCAGCGCGCCCTTCAGCAAAAAGCGATCCGCATACTTCGATTGCGTCAGGCGATAGAGGATGCGCTCCAGCGCGAAGCGCACCAGCACCTGATTGAAGTCCGACGCCTGCGCCTTGGCAACGTTGAGCAGGCGGGCGCGAACGGAGGCGGCCAGATTCGGGCTCACTCGACGGCCTCCAGATACGGGCGCATGACGTTGGCGACGCGGCAGATCTTCGCGTAGCGCCACAGGTCGTCTGCCGATGCACGGCGCTTGGTACGCACGTCCTTCAGTGCCTCCAGCGCCACGTCCAGCCCGATCTTGTTGCGATGCTTGAAGCAGTCCGCCACGGTCTTGGCGACGCCGTAGACGCGCAGCTTCACGCCGTCGCGTTCGACCGTCTCGACGCCCTCGGTGTAGACGTCGCCCGTCATCTGCACCATCTTGATCGGCGGGTAGTCGATGCGCGGGACGTGGCTGCCGCGCGGCATGGCGATCCAGACCTGACGGGGAAGCTGGGTGGTCAGCTCATGGAACTGGAGTGCGGTCAGTAGGCAAAACACCGCTTGCGGCACCTTCGTGGCGATGGTCGCAAGGCTTTCATGTTCCGACCCCGGATGGCTGGGCAGGCGGTAAAGGCCGCGCCCAACCTTGTCCAGCAGGCCAGCAGCGGTCAGGCGCGTCAGGACAACCCGAGGCGCTTCGATGGCGTCCAGATCGCTGGCACGCAGCAGCCCCTTCTGGTTGGCCAGATCGAGGACGCGCTGGGTGTGAGTGTCGGCGAGCATGGATCGGAGTATGTTTCGTTTATTCGTTCAATGCAATATTTCGACGACAAAACGGAACCTCGGCGGCCCGTCCATGCAGAAGCTGGCATGGGCCATTCCGACGCCAATTTCCGTCCATTCATGACGAGATGGCGGCCTGTTCGATTCCACATTTGAGGATCGAACCACCGAACATCGGCAATGCGGAAGTGCGAGGGTGCGCCGGACTCGCACCTGCAATCGCGCGTTGCGTAGAATCACGCCCACGGTGGCAATGCCCGTGTGGCAGGGAAGTTTCCTCTAACGGGGAAGTACACCACCAAGATCCGAACCCCAGTCCTCCGCGGCTGGGGTTTCTGGTTTTCAGGGCCCGGCAATGTTGAAACTGCCGGCGGGCGCAGGGCAAGGCGGGGTGGGCGACGCGCTGGCTCAGGGCCGCAGTGCAGGATGGTCGGCCTTGGGGCGGTCGAGATGGTAGCCCTGAACCATGTCCACGCCCATTTCGCGCAGCATCAGCAGGGTCTTGCCGTCTTCGACGAACTCGGCCACCGCTTGCTTGCCCATGCCGTGCGCGACTTCGATGATGGCGCGCACGAACACCTGGTTGTCGCGCTCCTGCGGCAGGTCGCGGATGAACATGCCGTCGATCTTGAGCACGTCGGCCTGCAGGTGCTTGAGGTAGGCGAACGACGCGAAGCCGGTGCCGAAATCGTCCAGGCAGATCGGGCAGCCGGTGCGGCGCAGTGCGGCGATGAAACGGGCGGCATCGCCCATGTCGGACACCGCCGAAGTCTCGGTCAGTTCCACCAGCAGCCGTTTGGACGATACGTGTTGCCGCTGCAGCTGCGCGCTGATGTAGGCCGGCAGGTCGGGGTCGTCGAAGGAGCGGCCGGAAATGTTGATGGCCATCGCCGGCAGGTGCGGATGGGCGGCCAGCAGGCGGATGGCCTCGGTGATCACCCAGCGGTCGATTTCCAGGATCTTGCCGCTCTTCTCGGCCTGGTCGATGAATTGTCCGGGCATGATCAGCTGGCCAGGTGCGGTTTCGTCCTCCATCCGGATCAGCGCCTCGAGGTGGGCGAGGTGGCCGTTGCCGGCGCGGTAGACGCCCTGGAAATGCAGCCGCAGCAGGCGGTTCTCCAGCGCCCGCGCGATGCGGTCGTTCCATGCCAGCCGGGTGGCCATTTCGCGGGAGCTGTCGCGATCCAGGCGGTAGACTCGCCAGCGGTTCTTGCCGCCGTGCTTGGCCTGGTACATCGCGGCATCGGCATGTGCAACCAGTTCCTCCGTGTTGCCGGCGTGGGTGGGGAAGTGCGCGATGCCGAGGCTGGTGGTCAGCCGCACGGTCTGGTCCTGCATGGCCATCGGCGTCTGCGAGATGCGCCGCACGATCCGTTCGGCCAGGTGTTCGGCGTCGTCCTGGCTGGCATGCGGCATCAGCACGGCGAATTCGTCGCCGCCGAGGCGGAACAGGATGTCGCCCTCGCGGACGAGGGTGCGCAGTTCGATCGCCACCCGGTTCAGTACCGCGTCGCCGGCGCGGTGGCCGAAGGTGTCGTTGACGTACTTGAACTCGTCGAGGTCGAAGAACAGCAGCGCGGCCTGGGCGGGAATGCGCTCGGCGTCGTGGAAGAACCGCGACAGTTCGTCCTCGAAGCGGCGTCGGTTGTACAGGCCGGTCAGTGCGTCGTGCTCGGCCAGGCGGGTCAGCTGCGCCGCGGTCTGGCGCTCTTGGGTCACATCCTCCTGTATCCACAGGCGGCCGATGAAATGGCCGTGGCCATCACGCACAGGGTAGGAGTCATGCATGATGACGCGATCATCGAGTAGCTGGATTTCGAACTGCCTGGGCTGCTCGCGACTGGCGATTGCATCGTTCAGGTGCGCCAGCACCGTTTGCGGATTCGCCATCAACCGTTTCGAGATTTCCAGGCCTTCGTGGGTGGGGCGACCGACCAGTGTGGTGCCCTCGGGCAGCTCCCAGAGCGACAGGAAGGCCGCGTTGCAGTAGGTGACGCGGTTGTCGCTGCCGGCGAACACGATGCCGAGGTTCATCGCGCCCAGCAGCGCCAGCAGGCGCGCGCGTTCTTCCTCCAGCCGGGTCATGAACTGGCGGCGTTCGTCGACCTCGGTTTGCAGCGCCTGCGCGTGCGCGAACTGCAGGGCGCGCTGATGGACGAGTTCTTCCACCATGTCGTCGAAGGCATCGGCCAGCCGGCCCAATTCGTCCCGGCTGCCCATGGCGATGGGCTGCGGGTCACGGCCCTGGCTGAGTTCGTCGACCGCCGCGGCCAGCTGCTTCAACGGGATCGCGAACAGCCGGCGCACCCGCCGCCGCAGCAGCCACATCGCCGGCAGCAGGCCGGCAATGCCGATGCAGAACAGGGTGCCCAGCCCCCACATCAGCAGGTGATCGACCCGCGATTGCGGCAGCAGGTAGATCTGGAACCAGCCCGGGCCGTGGATCTTCGACCACGCCACCCACTGGCGGCCGTCCGGGGTGCGGCCGGCACCGGTGTCGGTGCCCGCCTGGGCGACCATGCGCTGCACCTGCTCCAGCACGGGGTCTTGCAGCGAGGCGATCTTGAGCTGGCCGTCGGCGGCGGCGATGCGCCGACCCAGCTGCGGGTGCGCGATCAGCTCGCCGTCGGCGCTCATGACCAGCTGCGTGCCCTCGTCCTTCTGACTGGCTGCGGTTCGGTCCAGCAGCGTCTGCACGGAAACATCGTGCCCCAGCGTGCCGACCCATTGGCCCTGCCAGTCCAGCGGCTTGATCACCGAGACCATCCAGGTGGCCGCCTGTTTGTCGAAATAGACCGGCGTCCAGAACACCCTGCGCTGCGGATTGCGGCGCGGCTCCGAGCCCTGCATGGTCGGATAGCCGGTATTGGTGGCGGCGGCATCGGCACCGCTGCCCCAGTCCACCCCGCGGGCGTAGACCATCAACCCGTCTTCGACGAAATCCATGTAGACCGAGAAGAATGGCGGCACCAGCGCCGGCCCTTGTTCGCGCAGCAGGTCGTAGGCGACCACCGCGCGCAGGCGCGCGGAATCGCCCAGCCCCTGCGGCGGCTGGTGCAGGTAGAGCGTGGGCGCGTACTGCGCGTCCACCCGTTCCGGGCGCAGCCGCCACAACCCGTCGGCGCTGCGTGCGAACAGCGCGTCGAAGCGGGCCAGGGTGGTGTCGCGGTCGGCCTGCGAGAGCCGCCGCACCAGTTCCTGCTGCAGCCGCTGCACGCTCTGTTCGGCCTGCACGAACAGGCCTTCGCTGGCATTGGCGCGCAGCTCCACCGCATGCCGGGCAACCATCGGCACGACCTTGTCGGTTGCCATCCGCATCGCCAGGTATCCCAGCGCGGACAGCAGCAACAGCAGGGCGAGAAACAGCCCCCAGATGCTCAGGGACAGCCGTTGGATCAGCGATGTGCGCGGCCGGTTGTGCAGCACGAAGAGTCTCGACGGGGGAGTGAGGCGCTGGACAGCCGGAGTGGATCAATCTACCGGGGACGGATCTTCATACTAGAGGCGTCCGGGATTGGCAACCGGCTGTCTGCGGCGACAGGCAGTCGGCGGGGCGTTGCACGGGTGTCACAGGTGTAACAGGGCATGTAACAGCAGCATGCCTGCCCCCGCACCGCGCATCGCAGCGGCATTTCCGCGCACGAAGAGCGTACCCGGGCTCGGCATGAAGTGTTGCAGGCGATACACGCATCCTGGCGGGTCGCGCGCGCAAGTTATTGATTTGAAAACTAAAAAAGTTTGGCATGGATGCTGCAGAAAGCTGATGCATTGGGTCAGGGAAGCACAGCCATGGCGCGGCGAATCTTGCAGGGATGGGCGGTTCCGGAATTGACCGTGGTGGCACTGCTTGTCGCATTTGCAATGCCGGCGGCGGCATCGGGCGTACGCAAGGGCGACAAGGCGCAGCCGGGCGAGATCGTCCTGTTGCGCAACGTCTCCACGCGGCCTGCGGTTCGCATGCATCCCCCGGGAATGGCGTTGCTGGTGGATCCGTCCCCGCGCAAGGAGATTGATCATGCGCTGGGCGAGATGAGTGACGATGAATACCGCGAGGCGACCTCCGGTTCGGCCGCGGTGGCGTTCGACATCGCCGGTCGCATCGGCAACGGCCGCGGCGAAGGTGCGTTGGGTGCAGTGACCGGGACGCTGGCGGGGGCCGATGGTTCGATGCTCACCGGACGGCTGGGCGGCACCATCGGCGGCACGGTCGGGGCGGCCACGCGCGGCATCGATGCCCAAGTGCGCGGCACGCTTGCGCGGTTCCCCGGGATGGGTGGCAAATGAGCGCCGGCATCCTCGTCGCGATCCGCGTATTGCTGGTGGCGGTTCTGATGCCACTGGCCTGCGCGTGGCCCTTGCCCGCCGCGGCACAGCAGCAGGATGACTATGGCTCCATGCTGGGCTATCTCGCCGCCGACAGCAGGATCGACGGACAGGCGTTCTCCGGCAGCGGGGGGGCCGTGCGCATCAACCAGGCCGCCGGGGATCTGAATCTCCAGGCCAACGTGCAGGGAATCGCGGTTGGTCGGCAGGCCTCGGTTCAGCTCGGGGTGTGGCAGCGGCATGCCGGCGACAGCGCTACCGCGCCGCTGCGGGCCACGGTGGTGATCGCGGACGGCGCGTTCACGGGCGCGAATGGCCTGTATTCGATCAATCAGGTGGCCGGAAGCGGCAATGCACAGTTCAACGCAGTGGCGGCAACGCTGGCGCGGCTTGGCATCCAAGAAGCCGACGACGCCGCGATGGCCACTGATGCAGCCATGCCAGCGGCGGGGACGCCGTCACCGCTGGGTTTGCCGGGGACATCGCGGAGGGCGGAAGTGGCCGCGTCCGCAATGCACGGGTTTCGAGGCGTGCTGCAACTCAACCAGATCGCGGGATCCGGAAATGAAACGGGGAACAGGCTGGAAATCTCCGTCCGTGGCGGACCGTGAGGACGTTCCATCAGCAACAGCGAAGACGAGGAGATCGTGATGAAAGCGTACACAATCAAAGCTCTTGCCATGGCGGTCGCGGCGTTGACCGCAAGCATGGCCGCCAATGCGGACAACAAGGACAACAAGAACAAGTCGGCCGAAATCAATCACAACCATGTGGTGACCGAGGTTCGCAACAACACCACCAACAACGACACCACCACCAACACCAACACGACTACCAACACCGACACGACCACCAATAACACCACCACCAACGATACGACCAACAACAACACCACCAACAACACGACCAACAACACGACCACCGAGACCCGCATCGTCAACGACGATGAGCGCCGGGAAAAGAACAATCATGGCGTGGACGTCAACTTCAAGAAAGATATCCGCCTGAGCTCCGATATCAAGTTCTCCGGTTCGCCGACCGTATCCGGCGAGATCGTGCTCGACTCCGCCGCAATGTCGGTGATCGACAATCGCCAGTCGGTGTCCAACAACGCTGCCGGCAATTCGCTGGTGACCAACGATGCGTCGATTGGTGATGACGTGGGATCCGACGCATCCGGCAACCTGGGCTTCAACGTCGCCGCCGGCGACAACAACGTGCAGGACAACGCGGCCGCGCTGTCGGCTACGGATGCATCGTTCTCGTTTGGCCTGGCCGATGCGGAAGTGTTCGTCAACCAGAGCGGCACCTCCAACTACACCTTGAACTCCGGGGTGACCAATACTGCGGGTCTGTCCGGCAATGCCTTCGCCAACGCATCCGGCAACATCGCCGTGAACGTGGCTTCCGGCAACAACAACATGCAGAAGAACGCCTTGGCCGGTTCCGTGGCCACCAGCGCATACGCGACCGCCAGCGTTGCGTCCAACCAGGTGTCGTCGGGCAACCTCGTGGTCAATTATGGCCATTACGAGCGCATGGTCGATTCCGTCGGGATCACCTTGGGCGGCACCGTTTCCGGCTCCATCAGCGGTGGCGGCAGCTACGGTGGTACCGGCAATGCCTATCAGATGCAGAATTTCTATCCCGATATCTGGCCGGGTGCCGGTCAGCATCCCACGCCAAACCCGCAGTGGGGTCATGCCGACTTCGATGACGAGGCCCAGGGTGCCGTGTTGAATCCCTACAACCCTGGCCACGGTGGCCTTGCGTTCGATACCGACGAACAGGGCACCTTCCAGTTCGACGAGATGACCAACGCGGATCTGACCGCCAGCTTGAGCGGCCAGATCGTCAACGTCAGCTACGTCGCGGTGGATGCGACCAACACGTCGACGCTGTCCGGCAGTGCGTTCAGCGGCGCTTCGGGCAACATCGGCGTCAACGTGGCCTCCGGCACCGGCAACATGCAGGCCAACAGCCTGTCGATGGCGGTGGCTCAGCCCACAACCCCGCCTGATGGCGGTGGCGGCGGCGGTGGCGGCGGTGGCGGTGGCTGATCACCGGAGATTTCGGTGATCCGATCCGGGCCTTGATCCGGCCGTCGCAGATGGCGGCCGGATCATCCGGAAAATCGCGTTTGCATTGGGTGTGCGGTGTCGGCAGAAGGCCGTCCCGGAGGAAGCAGTCATGCCTGGAGTGCGGGTAATGCCGATGCTCTGTGCGCTTGCATCGCTGGCCTGGGTGCCGGGGGCAAGCGGCGGGAATGTCGCATTCGGTGCGCTGCAGCCCGATGGCGTGATGTACGTCCGTCGCGTGGAAAGCATGCAGGAGCGTCAATTCCGGACACTGGTGCGGCAGCAGACCGATTTCAGTTGCGGTGCTGCCGCGCTGGCGACCATCCTGCGCTACGGCTATCACGTCCAGGTCGACGAGGCGACGGTCATCGCGGGAATGATGGGCGTGGCCAATCCGGATGTCGTCCGCCAGCGTGGCTTTTCGCTGCTGGACATCAAGCGCTACGTGGAACGTTTGGGAATGCGGGGGAGAGGCTACCGCGTCGACGAGAGCCGGCTGAGAACCCTGCGTGTTCCGGGTCTGGTGCTGATGAACGTGCGGGGTTTCCGGCACTTCGTGGTGCTCAAGCAGGTTCGCGGCGATATCGTCGAACTGGCGGATCCCATCCTCGGCAATCGCACCGTCACGTTCGACGAGTTCCTGGCGTCGTGGCCGTTGCGCGCCGTGTTCATCGTCATCGGCAACGACTTCGATCGCGATACCGCGCTGCTGAAACCGTTCGAGCGCGCGGATGCCCGCTCGCTGTACGACCGCCAAGGGCCGTTGACGGATGCGGAGCTGATGGATTTCGGTTTTACCCACTCGGATCTTTTCTGAACGAGGCGCTCCATGGACATGCATAGAACCCGGCTCGTGCTGTTGGTGCTGTCGGCATTGATCCTCACCGCGGCGAATGCCGCCCATGCATCGGGCCACACCCCGATTCGCGAGATACCCGATGCCGAGCTTGCCGACATGCGCGGACGCTTCACGGTCGCGGGGCATGGGGTGATCTGGTTCGGCATCAGCATGGTGTCCGCCCTGGTCACGCCCGATGGGCAGAATCTGCAGGGTTCCTTCCGGATCGGGCTGGATTTCGGCAGCGGCAATGTGCCGCGCTTGGTGATGATTCCCAGCATCACGCTGGAGATGGCATCCACGGAATCGGCGGCGACTGGCGACGGCTCGCGATCCGTGGATGGAAGCGGGCTGCAGAACGTCTCCGGCCTGGTTCAGAGCGTGCAGGTGGCCGGTGATGCGAACGTCGCGCACAACACCCTGCGGCTGGATATCCGCGATGGTGGTGATGTGCCGGCAATGTCCGGATGGTCGTCGTCGCAGGGCGCATTGTCGGCGCAGGAAGGTGCCGCGACCGCGGTGGCCGGGATCCAGGGCCAGGCGGTGCGACTGCAGTTGCGTGTCGAGGGGCAGGGTGTCGTGGAGCAGTGGCTGCGCAGCGGCGGCATCGGCCAGAGCATCCAGCTGGCCGCGGATGGGCAGCGTGCAAGCAACGTGATGAACATCGAACTCGTCCGCCAGCCGCTTGCGGCCAGTCCGGTGCTGGCGCAGAGCGTGGCGCAGGCCATCACGCTGGCACGGGGAATCGGTCGATGAGCCGGGATATCCGCCAGACAGGACGTACTTTCCTGCGCATCGCCCGGAGGCCGCTTGCACTGTCCGCCGCACTGGCGGCAGGACTTGCGTCGTCATCCGCCTTTGCCCAGGAGGTGCCTCCGGCGGCACCCGGCGCACAGGCCGAAATCCGCACGCTGATGGCGCAGCTGGAAGCCCTGAAGGCAAGCTATGCGATGGAAGTGCGCAAGCTGCGCGACCTGGACGCGCAGGTGCAGTCCCTGCAGGGCCGCTTGGCAGGCAAGCCTGCGCCGCTGCCGACGCAGGCGCAGGAGGGGGCACCGATGGTGCCCGTGCAGGCCGCACCCAGTGCGGCCGAAGGCTATGCCAGCAGCGCCGACGACGCGGAGCAGGCGCAGGCCGCCGCACGCAGAAGCGTGGATGACGTGAAGCAGCAGCAGTCGGCGCTGTTCAACCGCAGGCTCACCATCGAAAACGGGGTGACCTACGCCCGATATGACCGGAAGCAGTTGACCCTCAACGGATTCCTTGCGCTGGATGCGATCTTCCTGGGCAATATCGCGATCGAAAACGTCGAGTCGGACTCGCTGACCTACAACTTCGCCGCGCGCTGGGGCGTCAGTCCCCGCTTGACGCTCAGCGCCGACATCCCCTACATCCTGCGCAAGACGATCTACCAGAAGGGCGGGGCAGGCGGTTCCGCCGCGGCGGTGGCGCAGGAGGAATCCACCGGCACGGGGGTGGGCGACATCACCTTCGGTGCCAACTACCGGCTGTTTGCCGAATCCGGCTGGCGTCCGGAAACCGTGTTGACCGCGACCGTGACCGCGCCCACCGGGCGGGAACCCTACGGCATGGACTGGCGCATCCTCGAGCGCGATGACGATGATTTCATCCGTTTCGCGGTGCCCTCGCAGCAACCCACCGGCAACGGCGTTTGGCAGGCCGGCTTGGGGCTGTCGATGGTCAAGGCCAGCGATCCTGCCATCCTGTTCGGCAACATCGGGGTCATTCATTCCTTCAAGCGCGGCTTCGGGGACATCGATTCCGATCCGGAAACCGTCAACCCCGGCAAGGTGAAACTGGGTGAGGCATTTTATTTCGGTGCCGGGCTGGCGTTCGCCTTCAACGAGCGCACCAGCCTGAGCATTTCCTTCAGCGATCGGATGACGGCCCGCGCCTCCACCCGCTACGAGGGTTCGGAATGGGTGAAGGTGATCGGCAGCGATGCGAATGCGGGCACGCTCAACTTCGGCCTGACCCACGCCCTCTCGCCCAGGGCAACCTTCGTGGGCGTGCTTGGCATCGGGGTGACGCCCGATGCGCCGGACTTCAGCCTTTCAGTGAAGATCCCTTACATGCTCTAGCAGCGACTGCCGCCGGGCAGGCAAGAAGGATCTTCCCGGCGCTTGCAGGTCTCAGGGGTGCGCGGGCCTGCGCAGGGCTTCCAGCTGCACGCCGTGGCGGTGGCACATGCGGTAGACGGTGACCCGGGACACCCGCATCCTCCGCGCGCACACGCTGACGTTGAAGTCGCTGTGTTCCAGGCACGACAGCAGATGGCTCCGTTCGTCGGTCGCGCTGCCGCCGATGTCGTTGCCACGCTGTCCGTCCTCGCAGGCGGGCAGCTCCAGGTCGGCGCATCCGATGAGGTCTGCTTCGGCGATGACGGCGGCGCGCTGCACCCGATTCAGGAGCTCACGCACGTTCCCGGACCAATGGTGCTCGCGCAGGGCGCGGCGTGCCTCCGCGCTGAAGCCACGCGCGCACGCGGGATGTTGCAAGCGGAAGCGGGCAAGGAAGTGCTCGGCCAGAAGCTCGATGTCGTCTTCGCGATCCCGCAAGGCCGGCACCGGCAGGCGCAGGACGTTGAGGCGGTAATACAGGTCGCGGCGGAAACGGCCCGTCTCCACGGCCTGTTCGAAATCCACGTGCGTTGCCGCGATGATCCGCACGTTGACATGGATGGACTGGTTGCTGCCTACCCGCTCGATGGTGCCTTCCTGCAATACGCGCAACAGGCTGGTCTGCGCGTCCGGCGGCAGATCGCCCACTTCGTCCAGGAAGACGGTGCCGCCGTCCGCGGACTCGAACAGGCCCAGCCTCCGCCCCGCCGCGCCGGTGAAGGCCCCCTTTTCATGGCCGAACAGCTCCGATTGCAGCAGCGTCGACGAGATGGCACCGCAATTGATCGCGAGGATGGGGCCATGACGGCGGCTGGATCGCTGGTGCAGCGCATGCGCGGCCAGTTCCTTGCCGGTGCCGGTTTCCCCCGTGATCAGGACCGGCAGGTCGATGCCAGCGTATTTATGCAGCAACGTCCGCATCGAAAGCAGCGCCGGACTTTCTCCCATCATCCCTTCCGCGGAGATCGCATGGCCGGGCGCGTGCGCGGGCATGTCGATCGAATGCAGGTGGGCGAGTACCGGTCTCAGGTCGTTGCCGGGGAATTGCTGCACGCAGGTTTCGAGTAGCTTCTGCACGGCCGCGTTGGCCGGCCGCCGGTTCGGCGGTGCGAAGGCGATGATCGGGATGAGTGGGTGTTTGGAAAGGCGGCTGGCCACCCATTGCAACTCATCCGGTGAGGCGTCGCGGAAATCCACCAGTTCCACCACGGTGTCGCCGCTGCGGATCCCGATCTGTTCCGAACCCAGCGGATGAACGGTACGTGTCTGCCAGCCTTCCGCAGCCAACGCCATCCGTTCATGTGGCTTGGGACGGCCGAACCAGATGACGCACCGTCCTCCGCCCTTGCTGTCCGTGAGCATGCGTTCCATCCTTCAGTCCTTGCAGCGTGCTTTCTGCAATTTCCTGGACATGATGGAAGTGACGTAAACGGGGAGGGGCAGCGGTCAAAAATTTGGCGTCAAAGCTGAATGGGGGGCAGCCGTAGCCGGAAAACAAAAATGCCCCGGGTGGGGCATTTTCACGTCGACCGACGGCGGTGTCAGCGGTGGCGGTAAGTGATCCGGCCCTTGGTCAGATCGTAGGGGGTCATTTCGACCTTGACCCGGTCGCCGGTCAGGATGCGGATGTAGTTCTTGCGCATGCGGCCGGAGATGTGGGCGATGATCTCGTGGCCGTTCTCCAGCTTCACCCGG
>JAANMX010003376.1_pt1 | contig 14178 bp, 10 predicted proteins | sample 7279681 | NCBI WGS metagenome assembly JAANMX01 (sample SAMN14094542, study PRJNA606508) | bioreactor metagenome | isolation source: A lab-scale SPAN reactor treating ammonium-rich wastewater day 351 | place: Ireland: Galway | collected 2018-01-01
GCGCTGCCCTCGTCGCCGAGGAGGTAACCCCACCCGCCGGCGCGGGCGTGCTTGTCGCCGGCGCGCCCCCAGGCGACCGCACCGGTGCCGTTCCACACCTCCCATTATTCCGTGATGGGTAGCGTAACGGGGTGGTGGGCCCAAGATTTCAGATCTCTCGTGGAGGCCTGCCAGATCTCGAGCCCGCCGTGGCCGCCGTCCCACTTGCTGTGCATGTTGCGGCGGAGGATCAGGTAGAACAGGCGCAGGGTGTCGGCCCGCGCGTCCCAGTAGGGGATGAGGTCGCCGGCCTTCCGGTTGTGCCCTCGCGCGCGGAAGTACTGCATCGTCGGGGCCTCATCGCCGAGGATCGCCAGCTCGCGCCGACGCGCGTGCTCTTTGCCGCCGGAGAGTGCGACGATCTCCGCGGGCGAAAGCGCCCGATCCCAGATCGCGATGTGATCGATCATGCCCTTGAACCCACCCTCGAGTTTGTCGTTCTCGTGGCCCGCCCCAATCAGGAAGGGCAGCGTGCGCGCGCGCGTCTCGCCGATCGGGTACTCCTCATCCACCAGCACGCCGTCGATCCAGAGTTCCAACTTCGGGCCGGTCAGGGTGACGACGATGTCGTGCCAGTCGGTCGGGCCGATGAGGCCGATGGGGAAACAGGGCCGCATCACGCCGCTGGAGATATCCTGCTGCAGGGGGTTGGGCCACGTGGCCTCGGGCTGCAGGTCTCGGATCCGCTGGACCCGTGCGGCATTGGGCTCGCTGGCGCCCCACACCACTTCCAGAAGGGCCTGATTCCCCGGGACCGAACGCGGACCGCCGGGCCGAAACATCCAGGCGTGGATGGTGGCCACCTCCCCACCCACGTAATTGCGGTCGATCATCGGTTGCCTCGCGCCATCGACCGCGCGGAGCGCTACGCTGACCTGCTTGTCGCTGCCGTAGCTGCCCAGGATGGGATAGCGCCAGCTGCCCTCGGGGTCGCGCATCCGGATCGCGATGGCCCATCGGCCCGGGTTGAGCCGCAGGTCCGCGTCGTCGGCCAACGCGAGGTGCCCGCCGTCAAACCGCGCGACCTTGCCGTCGCCGCCCCGGGCGAGCGAAGCCTCGCGCTCCGCGCCGTCCAGCGGCACGCCCCAACGGATCTCGCCCCGCGCCTGGAGATTTCCCTTGGCACCGGCCGCGTTTGCCCCGTCCGACATGTGCCATGCGCGGGTGGCATCCCGGAAGGGTTGCGCGCGCCCGGGATCCGCCATCCCCCACATCGCCAAAATCCCTGTGACGATATAAAGTAACCTGTGATCGTTCATGCTCCGCCTCCTGCTACCTTGCAATATCCCATCCCCGTGGCCACACCGTCCAGACTCCGCCCTTCCCTCATTTGGGGGAGGCGGGCATAATTCCTGATCCGGGATTCCCGACCCGTCAATCGATGCCCAATCGTTTCTGCAGCGCCTCGAGGGAGACGCCCTTGGTTTCCGGCAGGACCTTCCAGACGAATATGGCCTGGGCGATCATGCAGACCGCGAAGAAGAGGAAGCTGTTGCCGGGACCGATCGACTTGGTGGCGGCGGCGATGGGGAACGTCTGGGAGACGACGGCGGCCATGAACCAGTGGGTGAAACTGCCGAGGGACTGGCCCTTGGCGCGGACGCGATTCGGGAAGATCTCCGACAGGTAGACCCAGATCACGGCGCCGGTCGAGGGGCCGAAGAAGACGAGGTAACCGACGAAGAGCCACATGACGTCATTGGAGATCTGCTCGCCGCTCTGCATCCCGGCAAAGCGGAAACCGACCAGCGCGAGGAATACCGCCATTCCGAGCGAACCGACGATGAGCAGGAGCTTGCGGCCGAGCCTGTCGATGAGTGCCAGGCCGATGGCGGTCCCGATGACGAGCATGATGCCGATGGGGATGGATTGGAGCAGCGCCACGTCGCCCGCGCTGCCCCCCATGGTGAACACCTTGGGGGCGTAGTAGAGCAGCGCGTTGATGCCGGAGAGCTGGTTGAAGACGGCCAGCGCGATGGCCGCGGTGATCGGCAGCCAGAGCTGGCGCCTCCAGAACTTGGCGTGCACGGCGTCAAACGTCTCGTGCATCGATTCGATGATCTCATCCAGGACCGCCCGCGGATCCGTGGCGCCGACCGACTTCAGGACATCGAGGGCATCTCCCATGCGCCTCTGTTCCACGAGCCAGCGCGGGCTGAACGGGATGCGGAACAGGAAGACGAAGAAGGCTGCGGAAGGGATGGCCTCCATCAGGAACATCCAGCGCCATTCGGCCATCGGGCCGTGAATCGATTCGGCGAAGAGGCCGCTGGCGGCGACGAAATAGTTGGAGATGTAGGCGAGGCAGATTCCGAAGCAGACGTTGAATTGCTGCCAGCCGACGAGACGCCCGCGTTTCTCCGCCGGAGAGATCTCGGCGATATACATCGGCGAGACCACCGAGGCGCCGCCGACCGCGAGGCCGCCGACCAGGCGGAAGAACCAGAACGAATAGAGGTCCCAGGCCAAGCCGCTGCCGATGGCCGAGACGGTATAGAGGACGGCGAGGACGATGAGCACGCGCTTCCGGCCCCAGATGTCGGCCGGGCGGCTGACGGCTATGGAGCCGAGCACGGTGCCGATGAGCGCGGTCACCACGGTGAATCCGAGCATGGCTTCGCTAAGGCCGAAGTATTGCTGGAGGGCCTCGGTCGCCCCGGAGATGACGGCGGTGTCGAAGCCGAACAGGAGACCGCCGAGCGCGGCGACGACCGTGCTGGCGTAGAGGCGCGTGGTGGGCTTCATGGGGCTATTCGGTGGCGTTCCGCGCATCGATCAGGGCCACGGGAAGGCGGATGTTCTTCTTCACGGGTTGGCCGTTCAGGTGGGCGTAGGCCTGTTCGGCGGCGAGGCGACCGATCTCGCGCGGGGATTGGGCGGCGGTGGCGAGGAGCTGGCCGGCCCGGATGGCCTCGATGCCCGCGGGGGATCCGTCCACGGCGACGACGGCTATCTGGCCGGTGCGCCCGGCCTCCCGGATGGCCCGGATGGCGCCGAGCGCACTCGGGTCATTCACCGCAAAGACCGCATCGAGATCCGGCCAGCGATCGAGCAATTCCTTCATCACGGGATACGAGCCTTCCGCGCGGCCCTTGCCCTCCCGGACATCCAAGATCGTCATGCCGGGGTGCCTGGCCATCTGGGCCTGGAATCCCTCGACCCGCTCGATGCACGCGCGATTCAGCGAGAGATGCAGGACGACGATGCGGGCGTCGGGCCTTGCGGCGGCGAGCGCGTCGCAGACGATGCGCCCGGCCTCCGCGTTGTCGCTGGCGATCTGGCACAAGACGAGATCCGGGTCGCTGACGGGGGTATCCACCACGATGACCGGGACCTTGCGGCGTTTTGCGTCGATCAGGCTGCCGCGGATACCCTCCCAATTGACGGGATTGAGGAAGAGCGCCGCGGGATTTTCTTCCAAGAGGGCGGTGACGTCGCTCCTCTGCTTCATCGAGCTGAACTGCGCGTCGGCGGTGACGAGGTGATCGCCGCGGGCCACGATTGCAGTTTCCAGTCCCTTTTCTATTTCTTGGAAGACGGGGTTGTTGCGTGTCTGCAGGGAGAGGGCGAAGCCCTTTCCGGACCGGGACGCGGAGGGATCCTCCGCGTCCCCGCATCCGACGAGCGCCATTATCGCGGCGGTGCCGAGGCACGCCCGGGAGAAGGTGAACTTCACGAGGAAGAGGTTCGGGTTTTCGGCGCGCGAATCAATCCGGGCAAATCCCCCCATTTGGGGGGATCCGGCCATCCCAACTTGACCGGGGGCGGGACGCCGTGCTGCTATGGGCCAACCGATGGTTCGGATGCGATCCCACGCGCGTTGGGTGATGGCCGCATGCGCTGCGATGGCAACAGTGGCGCGCGCGGAGCCGCCCCAATTGCGCACGGCGGCGGCGGTGCAGGCGCTCGGGCCGGAGGCGGCAGCCGAACGGAGGGATGTCCGGCTCCGCGGCGTGGTGACCTTCACATGGCATACGGGGACATCGGAATTCACGGTGCAGGACGGGACCGGGGCGGTCCTGTTGCCGACGGTGCCTTTGCCGCGCGGGTGCCGCGTGGGGGCGGAGGTGGAGGTCGAGGGGCGAACCGAGGCCGGGGGTTTCGGGCCCATCGTGCAACCGGAGGTGGTCCGCGTGCTCGGCGAGTCGGCCCTTCCGCCGCCCGTGCCCACGACCTACGAGGGCCTGCTGACGCCAGAGCTGCATGGACGACGCGTCGAGATCATTGGCATCGTGCGCGGGCAGCGCGTGAATCCGGAACTGGGCCTCAACTGGCTGGCGCTCGAGATCGCCGCCGGCGGGGCGCGATTGACGGTCAATGTGACCCACGAGATCACCGGGCATCCCGAATTGATCGACGCCCGGGTGAAGGTGCGCGGTGTCAACCTTCACGCCTCGGACCCGCACCAACAGGCGTTCCTTCCGATGATCTGCGCGCACGATCTGGGGGACATCGAGGTCGTGGAGCCCGCGCCGGCGCAACCCTTCGACCAGCGCGCCGTCCCGTTGAGCGCATTGCTCCGGTCTGCGGACATGGCTCGCTCGGGCCATCGGGCGCGCGTGCGTGGCACGGTGATCCTCGTGCGCGAGGGAGGGTCGCTCTTTCTCCAGGACGCGACGCGAGGGATCCAGGTGTTCCTTCGCGAGGCGCCACTGCCCGCGCTACACGAGACCGTGGACGTGGTGGGTTTCCCCGAGCCGGGGGTGTTCTCGCCGGTATTGCGGGACGCGGACTGGCGCCCGTCCGAGGGCACCGGTTCCCCCGAGGCGCTTGACGTGACCGCGGCGGAGGCCATGCGCCACGACGGACGCCTGATTCGCCTGGAGGCGAGGGTTGCCCATCTCTTGGCGCAACCGGACCGGACTGTGCTGATGCTTGAGGAAGGTCCCGCGCGCTTCCGCGCGGTGTTGCCGGAGGGGGAGACATCTCGCCGGTGGCTGCCGGGGAGCCGACTGCGCCTGACGGGCGTGTGCGAGGTGACGGTGGGCGGATGGGAATCGATCGTGACACACCGGCGACCGGAGGGATTCTCGCTGCTGTTACGTCGCGCGGGAGACATCGCCGTCCTGCGGCGAGCCCCGTTCTGGACCGCCGAGCGCCTGGCGTGGGGCGCGACCGCGGCGGCCGCGCTGGCGGCGGCGATGCTGGGCACGGTGTGGGCGCGATCGCGGCGACGCCTGCGCGAGGCCCTGGAGGCCCGCGAGGTGGCGCGGGCGGAATTTTCCGCGATCCTGAATGAGCGCGGGCGCATCTCTCGCGAGATCCACGACACCCTTGCGCAAGGATTCGCGGGGATCTCGGCCCAGCTCGAGGCGCTCAGCGACCGGCTGGTCTCGGTGCCGGATGACGCCCGGCAACACCTCGATCTCGCCAAGGAACTTGTTCGGGAGAGCCTGGCGGAGGCGCGCCGAAGTGTCTGGAACCTCAGGGCCCAGAGCCTGGACGAGCACGGGCTGGCGGGCGCGATCGAGCGCCTCGGCCGGCACCTCACGGCGACCGACGGGATCGATTTTTCCTTCCGCGTCGAGGGGACATCCCGCGATCTGCCCCCCGATGTGGAGAATAGCCTGCTCCGCATCGCGCAGGAGGCGATCGCCAATGCCGTCCGGCACTCGGGCGCGCGCCATGTCGCGGCTGGGCTGAGGTATGACAGGGGTCAGGTGACGCTGGAGGTCGAGGACGACGGCCGGGGCTTCGACTCGGGGGGACACCCGGCCGGGGGGCGCGATGGCGGCTTCGGGCTCTCGGGCATCCGGGAGCGCGCGGAAGCGATGCACGCGGCCCTCCAGATCCAGAGCCGTCGCGGCGAGGGCACCCGCATCGAGGTGGCGGTGGGATCCGAATGATATGACAAAAGCGATCCCGGTGCTGATCGTGGACGACCATCCCGCGGTGCGGCTGGGCTTGGCGGCCATGCTTGCCGGAGATTCCCGGTTCGACGTGGTGGCCCAGGCCTCGGATGCGGAGGGCGCGGTCGCCGCCTGCGGGCGCCACCGGCCCGCCGTGGTCCTCATGGACCTGCGCATCCCGGGCGGGGGAGCCGAAGCGACGATCGCGATCCGCCAGCGCTGGCCCGACACCCGCGTCCTGATGATCACCACCTTCGATGGGGACGAGGACATCCATCGGGCGATCCACGCGGGCGCGAGTGGATATCTCCTCAAGGGACTCAGCAGCTCCGAGCTTCGTGAGGCGGTCATCGCGGTCCATCGTGGCGGCACCGTGTTGCCGCCCGACCTGGCGAAACGATTCGCGGCGCGCGTCCGCCGCAAGGACCTTTCGCCACGAGAACTCGAGGTCCTCGGCCTCATCATCGCCGGACGCAGCAATAAGGAGATCGCGAGCGATCTGGCCATCGGAGAGGAAAGCGTCAAGAGCTACCTCAGGTCCCTCTTCCACAAGCTCGGCGTCGCCGACCGGACCCAGGCGGCCGTCGAGGCCATCCGCCACGGGATCGTCCATATCTGAACCCTACAGCCCATGGCAACAAGGGGCTGTTATCCACCCCATGCCGTCTTCGCATCGGGCTTGCGAACAATACTAAACTAGACTAGACTTAGTCTGTGATTCAAGTCAACACGCATGAGGCCAAGAGTCGGCTGTCTGCCCTGCTGGCGGCGGTGGAGGAACGAGGGGAGACGGTGGTGATCTGTCGGAACAACAAGGCGGTCGCCGAACTGCGGGCCATTGGTTTGCGCCGAGGGGATCTCTTTGCCTCGCATCCGGACCTGAAACCGACGTTCGTGGGCCCGGCTTTTGATCCGGTCGTCGGCGTGTCGGAAGCGGACTGGCCGGAGTCGCTGCGATGATCCTGCTGGACACGTGCGTCCTCTTTTGGATCGAGGCCGAGCCGACAAAGATTTCCGAAACCGCCAAGCGGGCGATGCTGGATCCTTCGAGCCTGCTGCATGCCTCGGCAATCAGCGCGTTTGAGCTGGGCCTCAAGGTGCGCGATGGCGAACTGGGCCTCCCGCTCCGGGTGGGAGACTGGGTGCGGGCCGTGTGTTCTCGGCGGGGGATCCGCCTCCTCCCGTTGGACGAGCAAGCCGCCGCGCTATCGACCGAATTGCCGCTGTTGCATCGCGATCCATGCGACCGATTTCTCATCGCCACCGCCCAGCTCGGGCGCCTCGCCATCGTCACGCCGGACGCCCAGATCGGACGTTACCCGCCGGTCCGGACGATCTGGTGAGGGAGGTGCTCCCGGCGGGAAGACCCGGCCCTTTGGCGGACCGGCGGCGTAGCGGGGAGCGGCCTGCCCGCCTCTGGCGGGTGAGCGACCCGTGCGCTGGCCCTGGTGCGGCGCGCTCTGGTGGCGCGATCCGGGGTTGACCGGCCCTTCCATTTAATGTATACGCTGTATACAACAATGGCCGTTGGCGGCGAGAAGCGGAGGGCGGGCATGAGGCGGAGCGCGGTTTGGGCGGTGCTGCTGGGGATGGCGTGCGGCGGGGGAATCACGCCGTCGTTGGCGGGGGCAGATCGGGGTCGGTTGGAATTGCCGTTGGATGGGCTGTGGGACATCGCCTTCGATCACCGGAACGAGGGCCGCGGGGCCGATTGGCATCGGGACGGGGTGTTTTCGGGTCTGGCGGCGAAGCGGGAGATCCGTGTGCCGAGCTGCTGGGAGGAGATCGAGAAGGATTACGAGGGGGTGGCGTATTATCGGAAGAAGTTCACTGTGCCGAAGGAGTGGGAGGGGAAGGTGGTGCGGCTTCGGTTTGAAGCGGTGAATTTCCTGTCGGAGGTGTGGCTGAACGATGGGGCGGTGGGCGTCCACGAGGGGGGCTTCACGCCATTCGAGTTCCGGGTGGAGAAGCTGCTGCAACCGGGGGAGGAGAACGTGCTGACGCTTCGGGTGGCGGGGCCGATCCTGATGACCGACAAGGTCATCGAGGGCATCGGGAAGATGGAGACCCCGCAATGGCGCGGGGCGATCACGGGCGGGATCTGGCAGCCGGCGCGGCTGATCGCGAGCGGTGATGCCTACGTGGATGATGTCTTCATCGAGCCGAAGATCGCGGACGACAGCGCGACCTTCCACTGCGAGATCCAACATGATGCCGAGAAGGCCAGAGAGGCCGCGGTGGAGATCCGCGTCCATCCGGCGGGAAAGCCCGGGGAGATCGTGGCGAGCAAGCGGGAATCGGTGAGACTGAAGCCGGGCCGCAACCGGCTGGATTGGCGATTGGAGATCCCCAACGCAGCGCACTGGTCTCCCGATAACCCGCACCTGTACGAGGCCGAGGCGGACGTGGCATTCGACGGCGAGGCCTCCGACAGGTGGGCGACTCGGTTCGGGATGCGGGAGTTCACGATCCGGGACAAGAAGTTCCATCTGAATGGCAAGCCGATATTCCTGAAGGCGACGTTCTTCGAGGGGCTCTACCCCGTGAGGCTGGCGTATCCCGACAGCCGGGAGATGGCGGCGCGGGAGATCCAGTTGGCGAAAGACGCGGGTTTCAACATGATCCGCCCGTGGCGCAAGCCCCCGCCCCCGATGTGGCTGGATCTCGCGGACGAGATGGGCGTCCTGACGGTAGGATCGGTGGCCATCGAGTGCATGGATTTCCCCATCGAATCCGCGCGCCTGCCGGGGTGGGTCGCAAACGAGATACGGCAGAGCGTTTTGCGCGACCGGAACCGCGCCTGCGTCGTCCAATGGGAGCTGTTCAACGAGCTGAAGCGCCCCGTCCTGATGCAACAGCTGCGCCCCATGGCGATGCTCGCGCGCGAACTCGATCCGACGCGCCTGATCCTCGACGAATCGGGCGGCTGGGCGCAGGGCGCGAACATGTATCTGCCCTACGAGTCCGAGCCGATGAAGTTCAACGACATCCACGATTATCCGGGCCAGCAGATCAACGACGGGGTGTATGAGAAATTGCGCCTGACCGCCACGAAGACCCACGACGAGATGAAGAAGATGGGGCTCGGGGGCCGGATGCCTGGAAAGAACGTGGTCGTGGGACTCATGACGTTCTTCTCCGAATTGGGCTACGGGAGCCTTCCGGATCTCGTGGATAACAACGCACGTTTTGCGAAGCAGGGCAATCCGATCGTGCCGCCGACGGTCTACCATCGCCGACTGGCCGACCAGCACCTTCGGGTGCTGAAAGAAAGCGGTTTCGACAAGATCTATCCCGACCTCGAGAAATTCTGCCTGGACCAGCAGTGGACCCACGGCGTCGCGAACCGGCGCATGATCGAGGCGGTGCGCTGCAACCCCAATGTGGCGGGGTACTGCATCCACGCGTTGACCGCGGGCGACTGGATCATGGGCGCCGGGCTGCTGGATCTCTGGCGCAACCCGAAGACCTACGCCTACGAGGGCACGAAGGCCGCGAGCCAGCCACGCATCCTCTCGATCCGGGTCCGCCCCCGAAATGTGTACGCGGCCCAAGGGACGAAGATCACGGTCACCGGCGTCAACGAGCGAGAGGCCCTCGCCGGCAATCTGAAGGTACTGGTGGCCGCCGGCGACGGCTCCACCGTGTTGGAGAAGAGTGCGAAAGTCGATCTGGGCCCAGGCATCACGGAACTCTTCACCCAGGCGCTCGATACGAAGGGGCTGAAGGGCACGTATACGGTGCGGGCGACGCTCTCGGCGGCTGACGGGGTGGCGATCTGCGAGAACGAGTACGGGTTTGACGTCTTCCCCGCCGAGGCGCTGGTCGCGCCCACGCAGCGCGTCGCGATACTGGAACCGGCCCCGTCGCTGAAGCGATTCTTGAAGGAGCAAGGGATCGACGTCGTGGCATTCGACGCGCAGACGGATCCGTCGGTGCCGGTGTTCGTTTCCAATCTCGACGCCAAACCGCCGATGTTGAAGAAGCATTCACCCGGGCTCGAAAACTTCATGATGTCGGGCGGCACGGCCATTTATCTGCAGGCGGGCGGGATGCAGATCCCGTGGGGTGCTCCCGTGAAAGCATCGGCCCCGTTGCCCTTCGAGGCGCGCCTCCGCTTGCCTGCGGACACGTGGATCGGCGTCCCGCGACTCGTCAAGGCGCACCCCGTGTTCGACGGGCTTCCGATCAACGGGATGATGGGCGCGATCTACGAAAACGTCTTCGCCCAGAGTTCTCTGCTGGACGTGCCCGGCGAGGCGATCGCCGCCTCCATCGGTTTCGACTGGTTTCCCGATTTCGATCGCCTCAGGCGGCACTACTACGGCCCGGGCGACGCATGGTGGGGAACGGATCTGGGCGTCGTGCCCGTGGGAAAGGGACGCTGCATCGTCTCGCGGCTGCGGCTGATCGAGAACCTGGGCAAGGATCCGGTGGCCGATCGCATCCTCTTCAATCTGATCCGGTTTGCCGCGGCGCCTTAGCCTGGAGTGCGGCGCCCTTGGAATCTGTCCTTGGGATCTGTCGGACAAAGTCCGACATATCCCAAGCTCGAAAATTCGGGGTGTAGCCACGGCCGTGAGGCCGTGGACCCGCACCGCGCGGCCCCTCCGTGGCCGGAGGGGCTACATTTTCACCCCCGGTGGTGTCCCGCATGCGGGACATGATGTTTGACTCGAGAATTCGGGGCCCGTCCCCGCGACGCAGACATTCCCCCGGCCAAGGCGGGCAAGTTGTCTGCCACCCGCCGGCGATCGTCCTCCCGAGAATCCCCGCTGGTCACCGGCGCCCACGACGCGCAAAATTGCCCCATGCGCGATCTACCCCTCATGGCCATTGCGCGCGGCATCGTCCGCCACCTACGTTTTCGGAACCACGCCGACGCACGAAGAGCCGCAACTCGAGGGCGAGGCCACGCGCTACGAATTCCGAGGCACCCCTGAGCGATTTGGCGCTCCCTACGTCCAAGTCGTCGCTGAGATCGTGACGCGAGAGGGCGGCGTGACACCCACCACGAGGGGCGGGAGCCAGGCGCTCACCGCCGCCACGCCATTCTGGCCTGCGGACGATCCCGAGATCCGGGCCTTGGCCAAACAGATCGTCGCCGGAAAGGCGGGACGCGAGGCGCAAGTCGAAGCCCTCCTGCGCTGGTTGGCACCGGGACGCAACATCCGATCGGGAGGGCCGGTCCGCGGCTCGCGGTGGGGCGTCAAGCGCGTGCTGGAGCAGAAGTTCGGCCACTGCTGGGACTCGTCCGATTGCTTCGTGACCTTCTGTCGCGCGCTGGGCATCCCCGCACGGCAGGTCGGCGGCTGGCTCTACGGCGCCGACGGCCACATCTGGGCCGAGGTGCTCCTGGAGGGGAGAGGTTGGCTGCAGGTGGATCCGACCGGCGGCGGGCCGTTGTCTTGCGGCATCTACCACATCCCCTACTTCGTCACCGAGGATGGCGAGATGCGCATCCTCTACGCGTCGATGCCGACGGTTGAAATCGTCGCCACGGATTAGCCCGGATCGTTCGCAAAGCTAGCTCGAAAATACGACGTAACTCGCTAGTAGCGAAGGGCCTTCGCCCTTCGGCCGGTGGCCCGGGCCCACGCCGAAGCCCGAAGGGGCTTCGCTACGGGTGAGAGCGCCGGCGGTAGCGAAGGGCCTTCGCCCTTCGGCGGGGCCCGGTGGGGCGCCGAAGCCCGAAGGGGCTTCGCTACAAATTTTCACCCCCGGCGGTGCCCCGCGTGCGGGGCACGGGATCTGACTCGAAAATTCCAGGCGTAGCCACGGCCGTGAGGCCGCGGCCCCCACCGCACGGCCCCTCCGTGACCGGAGGGGCTCCTCTTCCACAAGCTCGGTGTCGCCGACCGGACCCAGGCGGCCGTCGAGGCCATCCGCCACGGGATCGTCCATATCTGAGGCCAAGAACCGCCATTTGCATCAAGGCGGGGATCCCGCATGCTGGTGGCCTGTCGGGCTTTACCAAGTCCGACAGGCCGCTAGAAAACGAATCCTTCGAGATCCACCACCGTCTGGCTATATGAGACACGCTCGTGGGCACATCCTTCCGGTCACCCTGATGGTCGCACTGGCCGGGGCGCCTTCTTGCGGGGCGGAGGAGTTATCCGCCGCCGCGTATGATTCCATCCAGGCCGCGCTGGACGCCAATCCCGGCAGGATGATCTTCGTCCCCGCGGGGGATCACGTGATCGCGGAGAAGATCCGCATCCGCGGCGAGCGCTCGGGGCTCTTCGGCCCGGGGCGCATCATCCAGCAGAACCCGGATCAGCCGATCATCGAGATCGAAGATGCGGATGCCGCCGGGGTCCGCGACCTGACCCTGACGCGGGCGGAGGGGAAGATGGAGACGGGCAACGAGGGCATCCTCGCCATCAGGTGCCGCGATCTCGTGATCGATGGTGTGCGCGTGATCGACAACCGGACGCGTTCGGCCGCCATCGCGCTGCGCGAGTGCCGTGGGGCGCGCGTCAGCCGGTGCGTCGTGAGGAACTACATGCGCGTGAGCGTGGACGACCGGACCTCCAGCAAGGAATGGGGCTATGCCTTCAACTGCACCGACGGCACCGGCATCGGCGTGAGATACAGCACCGGCACCCTGATCGAGGGCAACCGCATCGTCGAGGAGATCTTCATCCCCACGCCGGAGATCAAGGCCAAATACCGGCTCGGGGACTGGGTGAAGAAGAACCCGGAAAAGGGGACATTCCTCAGCCAGCGGGCCTGGGATGCGGCATACTCGGACAACTGGCAGCAGGGCTCCGGCATCATCGTCGACGCACCGGAGGCCAGCGACCTGACGCGAATCCTTGGCAATCACATCGAGAATGCCGCCCAAGGCATGGACATCCACTCCGACCATGTGATCGTGGCGAACAACGTCGTCGCCAACTCGTTCATGGGGATGAAGGCGATGCACGGGTCGCGAAACGTGCTCATCCATGGCAACCAGTTCGCGAAAAATTGCCTCTGGGCCATCGGCCTGATGCCGGGCGCGGCGGCACACCCCGGGGAAGAGGGCAAGCCGGAGACCGCCAATGCCGATGGGGGCTCGATCATCGCGAATAACATCATCTCCGATTTTGGCCATGGCGACGCGCACTGGATCTGGGGGACCGAGCGCTCCCCCCTGAAATTCGACACCGGGCAGCAGCCCGATGACCCGCCGCTGGCCGACGTGATCATCCAGGGCAACCTCATCCACTGCATCGGCGAGCCGCGCTACAAGTACGCGGTCATCCTGCCCGGCGGCCCAAACGCGCCGCGCGGCATGCATTTCTCCAACAACCTGTTCGCCCCCGGCACCGCGGGCGTCTCCAACCGGGAATTGCCGCCTTGAGGGATCCGGTTCGAAAGCTCCGGGTGTAGCCACGGTCGTCAGACCGTGGATGCGCTGGCTGAGCGCCCCGGCCCCTCCGTGACCGGAGGAGCTACATTTTTACCGACGGTGGCCGCCCCGCGTGGCGGGTTGCGCCGACGGCGCCGACTTGGTAAGAAGAGTGCCTCATGAAACGAGGCGTGCTGTTCCCATTCCTGTTGATTCCGGTGCTGGCGATCGGTGCCGCCGACCTGAAACCGGCGGCCATTTTCTCGGACCACATGGTGTTCCAGCGGGACAAGTCCGTGCCCGTGTGGGGCTGGGCCGAGCCGGGGGAGGAGATCACGGTTGAGTTTGCCGGTCAGAAGAAGACCGCCAAGGCCGGCGCCGATGGGAAATGGGTCGTCCGGCTGGACCCGATGCCCGCCAGGGCGGAAGGGCGGAAGCTGACGATCCGGGGTTCGATCGGCGATCGGGAATCGGGCATCGAGGATGTCGTCGTGGGCGAGGTGTGGCTGGGTTCCGGGCAATCGAACATGGCGATGAGCGTGGGCCGGGCCCGGGACTTTGAGGCCGAGAAGGCCGCGGCGGATCTTCCGCTGATCCGGATGTTTAAGGAAGAGTCAGCGGCCGCGACGGAACCGCAGGCCGACGGCAAGGGGCAGTGGGCGGTGTGCTCACCCGAGACCGTGGGGGGTTTTTCCGCGACGCTCTATTTCATGGGGCGGGAACTGCATCGCGCGCTGAACGTGCCCGTGGGCCTGATAAACTCCTCGGTGGGGGGGACGCCGATCGAGCAGTGGGTGGCGGAAGAGGCGCAGGATGGCGTGGCGGAACTGAAAGCGGCGGCGGCGGCGCAGGCCAAGGCCGATGCCGAGTTCGACACCGCGAAGGCCAAGGCGGGTTACGAGAAGGCGGTGGAGCGCTGGAAAGAGCAGGCGGAGGCGGCGAAGGCGGCGGGCA
>JAANMX010003377.1_pt1 | contig 14172 bp, 13 predicted proteins | sample 7279681 | NCBI WGS metagenome assembly JAANMX01 (sample SAMN14094542, study PRJNA606508) | bioreactor metagenome | isolation source: A lab-scale SPAN reactor treating ammonium-rich wastewater day 351 | place: Ireland: Galway | collected 2018-01-01
GTGCCCGAAGGAGAGACTGTTGCCATCGGGGCGCCACTTTGCACCGTCACGGTCGCGGGGGAAGGTGGTCCCGACGGGCAATCGCCGTCGTTTGCCGCCTCGCCGGCCGGTGGATGGAGCGGCGGACCCATGGCGATTCCCCCCGATGAAGCGGTCCCGGCGCCGGCGGGTGCGCCAGCGGCCGCTGTCGCGCAACACCCGCCAGAGAACCCGGGGCCCGGCCCCCAGCACAGCCCCGAAGACCGCTCCCGGTTCTACTCTCCTGCCGTCATGCGGCTGGCGAAGGAGCATGGTATCGACCTTGAAGGGATGCGCGGCTCAGGCGTGGGCGGGCGCATCACGCGGAAGGACATTGAGGCGCGCATTGCCGCGGGCCCGCCGGCGATTGCGGGCAAACCCGCGGCTACGGATGGCGCGATGTACGAGGTTGTGCGGTTCTCGGCCACGCGGCGGACAATCGCGGACAATCTCAGCCGTTCCAACATCGAGGCGCCACAGGCGTGGACGATGGTGGAGGCGGATGTCTCGGGCCTGGCGACGCTGCGCGAGCGGGAGAAGGAGCGTTTCGCCCGGGAACTCGGCATCGAACTCACGATGCTTCCATATTTCACGGCGGCAGTGTGCGAGGCCATCGGCGAGTTCCCGATCCTCAACTCACGCTGGGAGGACGGGGAGTTACGCCGCTACCGGGCGCTCCACATCGGTGTCGCTGTTGCCACGGACCATGGGCTCGTGGTGCCGGTGGTCCACAATGCGGGCGATATGAACGTCGCCGGTCTCGCGAAGGCGATCGCAGACCTGGCCCGGCGAGCCCATGAGCGCAGGTTGCGGGTGGAGGACGTTGAGGGCGGAACGTTCACGGTTAACAACACGGGCGCCTTCGGTTCCATCGCTTCGAAACCGCTGGTCAACTACCCGCAGGTTGCCATCGTCTCGATGGAACGGGTGGTGAAGCGGCCGGTGGTGGTGGGTGATGCCATCGCGATCCGGCCGATGGTGAACGTCTGCCTTTCCTTCGACCACCGGGTGATGGATGGGCTGGAAGCGGGCGGATTCCTGGCGAGCCTGAAACGGCGGCTGGAAGGGATCGCGTAGGCCGGTACCAGGTCTCTTCGGCCGGGCTTCCAGCGCCCGCCCCGGCAGAGGGGGACTGCGCCGTCGCTACGGGCCCGGCGCTTCCATGCGGAGCACCAGAGCGATCCCCTCCATCAGAGTTGTCAACCGCGACCTGCTGATACGTCCGGAGCGGCTTCTCAGTTGTTCAGTATCCAGCGTATGGAGCTGCGTTGGCACGGCAACGCTGTCGCGCTCGAGCCCCGATTCCAGTGCCGGGATGGCCACGTGCCCCGGGAACCGGGCGCGCTGAAGGTTCGATGTGAGCAGGCACACGACGATCGTCTTGATTCCGCTCTCATTGAAGAGGTCGCCCTGAACCACAAGGGCGGGACGCGAGTAGCCCGGGCCGGAGCCGACCGGGGAGTCGAGATCCACCCAGTAAACCTCGCCATGGCGAATCACCAGGGTTCGCGTTCCATTGCGCGCGCCGATGCACGCTGGAAGTCGCGCCGCCCGGCCGCCTCGTCGTCTGGCTCGAGCTCCCGGAATGCCTCGGCAAGCCGCTGCCGAAGCTCGGCCTCGCGAAAACGCGATAGGTGCGCTTCGAGGGCATCCTGGATGAAGGCACTACGACTCAGACCAGCCTCCCGGGCCCGACGGTCGGTCTCGTCGAGGAGGTCCCCGGGCAAGGAGATCGCTGTCCTTGCAGTACTCATAGCGGTAACACTCTCCGTAACACAGAGTGCCACAAGCGCAGCCACACGTTCCCGGGTTGAGGCGGCTCTAGCCTGGGGTGCCTTAGCCCTTCTTCGGTTGAGCTTCCAGCGCCCGGCCGATCACCATCCGTTGGATCTGGTTGGTGCCTTCGAAGATCTGGAAGATCTTGGCGTCGCGCACCCACTTCTCGACGGGGTGGTCGCGCATGAACCCCTGCCCGCCGAGCACCTGCACGGCATCGACGGTGACCTTCATGGCCATGTCGCTGGCGAAGCACTTGGCCATGGAACCTTCGGCGCTCAGGTAGGGCACGTTGGCGCCGCCCATCCAGGCAGCACGCCAGACCATCAGGCGCGCCGAGTCGACGGCCATGGCCATATCGGCCAGCATGAAGCTGATGCCCTGGTTCTTGATGATCGGGCGCCCGAACTGCACACGGTCTTTCGCGTAGTCGAGGGCGTATTCGTATGCGGCCCTGCCAATACCGAGGGCGTAGGCGCCCACCACGGGCCGTGTGCGTTCGAGGGTCATGAGCGCGCCGAGGGCGCCGGGACCACCGCTGCCACCTCCCGCGCCCCCGGACCCGTCGCCGCCACCGAGCTTATAGGCGGCAGGGATGCGGCAGTCACTCAGAACAACGTTGGCAGTGTGCGAGGCGCGGATGCCCATCTTCTTCCAGACCGTACCGGACTGCAGACCGGACGTGCCCTTTGGGATGGCGAAGCAACTCAATCCGCCCCAGCCTTTCGAGCGGTCCTCGGTGGCGAATACAACATGCACATCGGCAATGCCGCCGTTGGTGATGAACTGCTTCTCGCCGTTGAGGATGTAGTCATCGCCATCGCGGGTGGCCGTTGTCTGGATGTTCGATACGTCTGACCCGGCGTCTGGCTCGGTGAGGCACATTGCGCCGAGGTGCACTTCGTTCTCATCGGAGGCGATTGCGGCCAGCCAGTGGTCGCGTTGTTCGGGAGAGGCCGTCGCGCCAATGGCTGCAGCCGCAAGGCCGGAGGAGTTGATGGCCAGGGCGATGCCCGCGCAACCCCAGGAGAGCTCTTCGGCGATGATGGAGGGCACAAGGGCGGAAGTTGTCGTCAGCAATCCCCCCGACTTCGAGATGCCGAAGCCGATTGCCGCCCCCTTCTTGATCAGGTCGTAAGGGACTTCTTCGTGCTCGTCGTAGTAGGGGGCTGCTGGGCGGATCTCTTTCTTCGCGAACTCATGCGCGACCTGCTGGATCATCCGCTCCTCTTCGGAGAGTTCGAGAGAGACCAAGGTACACCTCGCTCGTGAGTCTGGAGAGCATGGTACCAGTCCGCGGCTCCCAACCAAGGAGGCGCTGAGAGACCCGCCCTGGCGGACGCGGGGCCGGCAGGCGGGCAGCTGCCCGCTCGCAGGGCGATCGCGCCTGGCGCACCGGTCTGCAACGCGCAGTCAACCCGCTTCACGGCTGGTCTCAAGGGGGCCGATGGGGCACGATAGCGGTTCGCATGGGCCTCCACCGCAGCCTTGAGCCGGCGCTGTGGCCCACCCGGGGGGCAGGAAATGGCATGGTCAGGCCATTCAAACCAATCACACGAACGGCACCGGCCGGCGAAGCATGATCTTCACAGAAATCGGCTGGCTGCGGCATGGACAGGCCAGAATGCGCCCGCCTATGATAGCGCCGCCCCTGAACCTGACGGTCAAGACTCGAGGTGAGCAAGGTTATGGACGACTGCATCGCCCAGTTTTTGAATTTCCTCGCGGTCGAGAAGAACGCCTCGAACAACACCATCGCTGCCTACCGGAACGACCTCTCCCAGTTCGAACGCCATACCCTTGCGGGAGGCGCAAGCGGGACCCGGCGCACCTGGCGGGAGATTGACAGCGAGGCTGTTGTGGCCTTTGTCGATGAGCTCCGCAACCGCTCTTACAAGGAAGCGACAGTGGCGCGCAAGGTGGCCGCGGTGAAATCGTTCTTCGGTTTCCTTGCCGCCGAGGGGCTGGTGGAACAGGACCCAACCGAGAACCTGCGTTCGCCCCAGGTGGGGAAAAGCCTTCCCCGTGCCCTGACCCCCCGTGAAGTGGATGAGCTGCTGGAACAGCCGGCGCGCAAGAACTCCCCTGAGGCGCGGCGCGACAAGGCGATGCTCGAACTGCTCTACGCCACTGGCCTCAGGGTCACGGAGCTCGTCAGCCTCGACCTTGCCGACATCGCCCTGGAGAGCGACCCGGTGACGATCCGCTGCGTAGGTAAGGCCGACCGGGAACGCGTGCTGCCGCTTCATCAGCGGCCGGTCGACGAACTGCGCCAGTACATCTTCCATGTGCGGCCCCGGTTGGTGCGCAATCGCCGCGAATCGGCCCTGTTCGTCAATCGCCGGGGTGAGCGGCTCACCAGGCAGGGTTTTTGGCTCATCCTCAAGAACTACGCCCGCCAGGCCCACCTGGACAAGGCGATCACGCCGCACACGATTCGCCACACTTACGCGACGCACATGCTTTCGGGCGGCATGCCGCTCCGCAACGTGCAGGATGCGCTGGGCCACGCCTCCATTTCCACGACGCAGATCTACACCCACATCACCGACCAGGAGAAGCGCCAGCAGTACGATAGCGCTCACCCTCGCGCCTGAAGGGGCGATTCGGAAGTCACAAACGCAAAGGCCCGCCGGTGCGGGCCTTTTTCGAGCGCCGCGTGGCCACGGCCGGCATCGCCTACACTGGACGGATGGACGCTACCCGCACACTCCTGGAGGCACTCAGGCTGCCCCTGGCCGCGCCGGCCCTTCGCGACCTTGACAGAGCGGGAGAGCTCACAGGGCTCGTCCCCGAGCTTGAGGCGGGGCGCGGCTTCACCCAGCCTGAACGCCACTTCTACGATGTCCTGGACCACAACCTGGCGGCAGTCGCCGCCATCGATGCAGTGCTCGGAGATGGTGAGGACGGCGCGGAACTTGTGGAGCACCTGGGCGGGTTCGATATCCGCGCGTCGCTCGAACAGGAAGTCGAGGGGACGCCGCTGACGGCGCTCATCCGGCTGGCCTGCCTGCTGCATGACGTAGCCAAGCCCCACACGGCAATCCACGGTGAGGATGGCCGCCTGAAATTTCCGCGCCACGGCCCCCGGGGCGGGGAGCTGATGGCAGAGCGGCTCCCGGCGATCGGGTTTGGCCCCGAGTCGACGCGCCTGGTGGCCGCGCTCATCCGTTACCACCTGCGGCCCGGGGAGCTGGTGAAGGCGTGGCCGCCGACCGACCGGGCGGTGCGCCGCTTCGTAAGCGACCTGGATGGGCACGTGCTGCCGCTGTTGCTCGTGAACCTTGCCGATGGGATGGCGACACGGGGGCCGGGCTACACGCGAGAGAACTACCGCAGACACTGCGGCTTCATCAGCTACATCCTGGCGCGGGCATGGGCTGTGGCGGGCGAGGGCGAGCCCCCCCTGGTCAGCGGCGAGGAACTGCAGGCGGAGCTGAATCTCGAAAGTGGACGCTTGCTGGGGGCCGTCCTAACATCGGTTCGCCGGGCAGAGCTCGAAGGCCTTGTTTCTGGACGGGAAGAGGCGCTGCAGCTGGCGCGCGTTGCCCTGGCAAGCCTGCGGGCCGAAGGCGGCCATCCGGGGTCGCACCCGGAGTGACAGGCGGGAGAGTCTCCAAATGGCCGTCATGTGGAGCGTCATCTTCTACACCGTCCTGGCGGTGGCGGCCTTCTACTTCATCCTCTTGCAGCCCGTCCTCAAGAACCAGAAGGCGCAGCGCAGAGCCGTTCGTGAGATGCGCATTGGCGACGAAGTTGTGACCACGGGGGGGATCATCGGCGAGGTGAAGGACGTTGTGACGCCACCCGATGGGCCTACGGAGATAGTCCTGGAGATTGCTCCCGGAGTGCGCGTTCGCGCGCTGACGGACGCGATAGCCCGCCGATTGACGACCCTGGAGCCCGCGCCCGCGCCTGATCGAGGCGACCTATCCAGCCAGGAGGCCCCCGAGCCCCGTGCGTAGCACTTCCACCATCGCCCTTTTTCTCTTTGTCGTCGCCCTGACGGCTGTTGCCGCCGTGGCTGTCTGGCCGAGCCAGCCGGAAAGGTACCTTCCCGGTGACTTCTGGCCATCGGGCCGCGGGATCAAGATCGGTGGCTGGGAACGGGAGACGATGAGGCTCGGGCTCGACCTCCGCGGCGGCTCTTACCTTGTTCTCGAAGCCGACCCCCCGGAGAGCTACGAAGGTGACCTGGGCGAAGCGCTGGAAGTTGCCCGCGAAGTCCTAGAGCGCCGTGTCAACGAGTTCGGGGTTTCCGAAGCCGAAGTGCAGTCCGCCAGCGGCAATCGTCTCACCGTGCAGGTCCCGGGAATGTCGCTCACCGATGCCCAGAACCTGATCGGTAAGACGGCCCAGCTCGAATTTCGCGTGATCAATGATGCGAACGAGGTAATCCCGGCCACGGGCGTGGTCGATGGCCAGACGCTGACCATGACCGGCCAGTACCTGAAGAGCAATACCTATCCGTCGCGCATCTCCACCACCTACGCCGTGAACTTCGAGACGACGGGGACAGGCGCGAAGCTCATGGAGCAGATCACCACCCGCGCGCTTCAATACCCCGAAAACGACCCACGGCGGCTTCTCCTCATCTACCTTGACGACCAGGAGATATCGAGCGCGGTGGTCCAGAGCGTCATCTCCAGCCAGGGGCAGATAACGGGCCAGCCGTCGTTCACTGAGTCGCGCAATCTTTCGAAGCAGCTCAACGCGGGCGCCCTGCCCATTCCCCTTAAGACCGTCCAGTCCAGCGAAGTGAGCGCAACGCTCGGTGAGGATTCGGTACGCGACTCGGTCCACGCGGGCGAGATTGGCCTGCTGGCAGTCGCGCTGTTCATGATTCTCTACTACCGGCTGCCGGGCCTGCTTGCGGCACTGGCGCTTGGGGTTTACACGTCGCTCACGCTTGCAGTGTTCAAGCTCTGGCCGGTAACGCTGACCCTTTCCGGGATTGCGGCCTTCGTCCTTTCCGTGGGCATGGCAGTCGATGCGAACATCCTCATCTTCGAGCGCATGAAGGAGGAGTTACGGCGTGGCCGGACGCTCAATTCGGCGATTGATATCGGCTTCCGGCGGGCGTGGACGTCGATTCGCGACTCCAACGTGTCGACGTTCATCACCTGCCTGATCCTCTACTGGTTCGGTGACCAGTTCGGCGCGGCGCTGGTGAAGGGCTTTGCACTGACGCTCGCCATTGGCGTCGGGGTGAGCATGTTCTCGGCAATCACTGTGACGCGCACCTTCCTGAAGATGGTTGTAGGGACGCCGCTTGCGCGAAATCACTGGCTGTTCAACGCGGAGGAAACAAAGCCTGCTGCGGGTGGCCGCGCGGCCACAAAGGCACAGGAGGGTTAGGGATGCTCGACTTCGCCGGTAAGCGCTGGTGGTACCTGGCCCCTTCGATCGCAATCTTCATCGTGGCTGCGGTCATCCTGGCCATTCCACCCCACCTCGAGGCGGGGATTGAGTTCACCTCGGGCTCGTCATTCACGCTCGCCTTCGAGCAGGAGGTGAAGCAAGAGGACCTGCGAGGCGCGATGGCCGACCTTGGCCACGGTGAGGCGCGCATCCAGGGGGCCGGGACCAACGAGTTCTTGATTCATACCAGCGTGCTCGAAGGGGCGCCAAGCCTCGGCTCCGCCGAAGGGCCTGTGCAATCAGGAGAGATCGACCAGATCCAGGCATCGCTTGGCGAGAAGTTCGGGCCGGTGACGCGCAAGGACTTCTCCACCGTTTCAAGCACTATCTCCACAGAGATTGCGCGGAACGCCACCTTCGCCGTGATTGCGGCCTCGCTGGCGATCCTCGTCTACATCTCGCTGGCGTTCCGGCACCTGCACAAGCCGTGGCTCTTTGGGACCGCCGCAGTGATTGCGCTTCTCCACGATGCGGTCGTGATCCTGGGTCTCTTCTCCCTGCTTGGGAAGTGGTTCGGCACGCAGGTGGATACGGGCTTCATCACCGCGCTTCTGACCGTCATTGGGTTTTCCGTCCACGACACAATCGTCGTCTTTGACCGCATCCGGGAGAAGGTGACGCATGACCCGTTCATCCCGTTCACGGAGGCGGTGAACGCCAGCCTCACGGAGACGCTGGCACGCTCCATCAACACCTCGTTCGTGGTCGTACTGACGGTGGTGGCGATGCTCCTCATCGGCGGTGTGACAATCCGCAACTTCCTGCTGGTGCTGCTCATCGGCATCGTGAGTGGGACGTACTCGAGCATCGGGATCGCCAGCCAGTTCGTGGTGGCGTGGGAGAACGACGACATGGGCAAGTTCTTCCGCCGGCTGACGGGCCGCAAGGAAGAGCCCGGGGCCGAACTCGAACCAGCATAGCGCCGCTTCCCCTGGCGCCCGGGCACGGGTTATGAGCCGTAGAGCCCGGTAGGAGTTACCTCGCTCTTCCCGCCAGTGCCACGCAGCCGGTCACGGAGCGACGCGCCGGGAGTCCGGGTGGCAGGAAGGTCAGGCGGCCGCACCATTACCGGCATGGGCAGGGCATGGCCGAAGACGAGCGCCTGCTGGCGGCTCTCAAGCGAGGCGATGACCTGCCTTAGGCCGGACCGGCCGACGACGCCGCCGACGAGCGCTTCAACATCGGCATCGCCATCAAGCTGGAAGCAGAACCGGGTGCCAATCTGCGAAAGCACCTCGCTGTCGATCTGGCTGGGGCGCTGGTCGATTACGAGCAACGTGACGTTGTACTTCCGCAGCTCGCGCGCTATCTGGCCGAAGATGGACTGGCCGGCAATGGCCCGATCGATGAACTTGTGCGCTTCTTCGATGACGATGACGAGCCGGTTCGGCTCTTTGGCGCGGTCGCCTCGCGCGTCCTCTTTCGCCTCGCGGTATCTTTCCCAGATGCGCCGGGAGAGCATGTTCGCCACGAGCATGTAGCTCGTCAGGTCATTGCCGAACCTCCCGAACTGCACCACCACGGTCTTGCCGCCCTGAAGCATGTTGACAATCTCACTGATGACGCTGCCCACCTGGCTTCCGCCGCTCTGGACGAACTCGCGCCGGGCGAGCTTGCGCAACCCGCGGCGCAGGCTCTCAAACGAGCCCGGGTGGACGCCAATACGCGTGGCAACGCGATTCCAGTTGATATCCTCGGGCGGGTCCTCGCCCTTCCACAGCTTCCGGACGACGGTTGGCGAAGGGTCGTCAGCGAGGATCTCGTCAAGCCACGAATCACCAAAGCGCGCCGAGCACTCGTACGACGCGTCCACTGCTGCCGGCGTCGAAGAGAGAACCTCGCGGACCACTTCCAGGTCTTCGGGCTGGATATCGCGGGTGCCGATGGTTACCCGGCCATCGACGTTCATGGCATTCCGTTCGAGCGAGTAAACGCCGACACCTTGAGGGTGGAGACCCTTCAGCGAGGCGCGTTCGCCGCCTTCGAACTTGATCCGCTGCCCGTAGTCGTCGTGCATGTCGAAGACGAGGGCAACGGTGCGGCCGGCATTCGCGGCCTGGTTTGCGGAGTGCTGCACCATGGCATCGAGCAGCTGCACGGCGATAACGGTCTTTCCTGTGCCGCTCTTGCCGAAGATGCCGGCCGAGCGCTCGAACAGCTTCTCGATGTCGACGCAGACCTCGACGCGCTCCATGCCAAGGGGCGTTCCGAGGTTGACTGAGGCGCGGTCGCCGACAGCGAACGCAGCATCCACCGTATCCTGGCCGGCCTGTTCAACGGGAGCGAAGTGCCGGGGGATGCGACGGGCGCGGGCGTTCTCTCCTGTCGCCTGGTTCACTTCAAGGTAAGGGGTGACCTCGATCGCGGTGTATACGCCGGTGTCGAGGAGCACTTCGCGCAGAAGCGCGCTGGCGGGGTCGTTGCCTGCGGGCGGTGGCCAGGCAGTGGGGCCGCTTTCGGCCGAGCGCAGGAGCACATCGGTCACCATGCCCAGCAGCTGGCCGCCCCCTTCCAGAGGCGCCATCACGTAGTGTCCGATGGCGGTCGGAGCGCCGGGGTCAAGCCGGACCTCGATGCTCTTTGTGAGCGACCCACCGACGACGACGCCCAGGTGCGATGTGCCGGTCATGCTCCAATCCCCCTGACGATGCTTGTGAGCCGTGCAGGTTCGGCCCGCAGCAGCCGCGCCAGCTCCTTACCGGCGCGGACCGTGAACTCGTGCGCCCCCGGGCCGAAAACCGATGCTGCCGCACGCACCGCTGCTGCCACGGCTGCGTCGTCGCAACCCGGGGCCCCGGCGAGGAGGGCGAGGAAGGCGCAATCGCCGGTGAGGCGCACAACCTCGGCGGCGGTTGCTGGCTCGACCCGGGCGAGAAGTGGTGGCGGGAGAGGCGGCAACGAGGCCCGGGCGACCTCGCCTTCGATGTGGCCACAGCTGACGACCGAGACCCGCGTTCGCAAGAGCAGGCGGATCTCGGGGTTGCCGGCCATGACCTCGGCAGCGGTCTGCCCGGCCGCACCCCGCGGCAGGAGCGGGCGCGAGGGGTCCTCCGGCCCACTGATTGCATCGGTGACCACCCCGGCGACAAAGCATGGCCCTTCGCGTACGACCGCGAACTGCCCCAGCCGGAACGGCTCCTCAACGTACCGTTCGTAGGCGCACTGGAATGCCCTCAGACCGGCTTCGACCACGCGTGGGACCGGCGGCTCTGTCAAAGGCCCCTCCTTCTCTTGCTCATTTGCTTGCTGTTTGCGCTGGCACGCAGGCCGTGGCGGAGGGCCTCCGCATCGAGCATCCGGCTGAAGGCCTGCCGATCGCCGGCGGAGATGACCGCCTGCTCATGGGCCTCTTGCAGGGCGCGGGGATAGCCGTCGCAGCGCCTGCACTGGTCGACCAGCGTCGCGTGCAGGCGCTCCACCTGCCCGGGAGTCGTTGCCCAGCGGGGCAGCTCCACGCGCGCGACATCATCGCCGATGCGCAGATAAAAGAAACAGACCTCGTGCTGGCCGGCAAAGAACTCCTCGACGCGACGAACGCGCTCGCTTGCCGCGCGGAAGACGGCGGAGCGCTCGCCGTCACGCAGGCGCGTTGCGAAGAGGTGGCCGTCACTCGCGGGCCAGCCCCGGCTGCCAGCCGCTGCCAGGGCGCGGAGGCTGTTGACGACATCGCTCGAACGCGACCCGGAGACGTAGGCGCCCACGCTGAGGCTCCCTCCACATACGGACAGGTGGTCGAGTGCTTCGCGCGTGCGCCCAACCAGCTCTTGCCGGGTGGATTCGGCGACCTGCCGCGAGTCGAGGTCCCAGGGTAAGAGCGTTCCATCGAGCAGGAGCACTGTGGGGCTTGCGGCAGCGCTGGCCACTGCCAGGCCGGAACCGGTTTCCATCTCAACGACGTCGCGCAAGAGGTTTACGCCCCAGGCTCGGGGGCCAGTATCTTCCGCGCCTTCATCTTCCTCCCCTTCCGCCTCCGGCGCCGGCGGGCCCACGATGCAACGGGCGCCCAGCGCAGCTTCCTGCCCGGTGCCGTAGGGGAGCACGGCGAAGCCGGCGTTCACCACGTAGCACTGGACGGGTGCGAACCGGTCGGGCTCGATGCTCGAACCATCGGAAGAGACCACCGTCACGGCGGCGAAGGGAGGCAATGGCATGACATCGCCGGGCGGTTCGCGCAGTGACACCGCGTACGGCTGCGAGGAGCCGGCCATTGCGGCGCGGATGCGCGCGTCGCAATCCAGGCGATCAGCCGACCACAACGAGAGCACGGAATCGGCGGCCTTCAAACCGTCCTTCATCGTTTCGAGACCTGCGGCATAGGCGGCGACGACGCCGGGGAGCTGGGGCAGGAGCTGCTCCATTCGCAGGGTCACCGGGACACCTCCGCCGGCTGGCGCAGGACGCGGACATCACCTTCGCGACGGGTGATGTGTCGCGCATCGAGGTGTTCGAGGAAGGCCTGGGCGTACTTCCGGCTCGTCCCAAAAAGGTCGCGGACTTCTCCCAGGCTGATGCTGCCGTGGTCGCCTACATGTGCCTTTACGCGTTCGAGCATGGCGGCAAACACGGCTGCGTCGAAGACCACGCCTGCGCCCGTGTCCACGATGAGCCCTTGCCCGGCAAGGTAGGCCAGCACGCCGGGAGGGGGCAGGCGCTCGGTGGGAGGGCTGAAGCCCCCCGCCTTCAGTTCGGCGAGGAAGCGCTCGACCTCGGCCTGTTGCGCGGGAGGAAGCTCGACCCGGTAGCCAGCCGGGGCGAGGCCACCTGCACCCTGTTCGACCAGGCGCCCTGCCTCCAGGGCTCGCGCGATGACGGCATCGAAGGCAGCAGAATCAAGCCTGGCGCTGCTGCGCACGTGTTCGCGTGGGGCGGCGGGCTTCAGGGGGTTGGCGCGCAGGAATTCCTGGAGTGCGGCCATCACCTGCGCACCGGCGCCATCCATCCACGCCAATGAATAGAGCCGCTCGCCGGCCCGGGTCGCGCTCCCGGCGGCGAGGGACTCCGCGATCGCCTGCTCCGCCTCGGCGGGCTCCAGGCCGAGTGCGGCAGCCACGTCCGCATGATCGAACGGCCCTCCCGCGAGCAGGTCCTCCAGGCGTTCCGAGGCGCTGCCCCGGAGTTGCCGGGCAAGGGCCTCAAGCGTGGGCGCATGGAAGCGGCGACGCCGCCGGGGGTTGATGGCGACGATGCGGCCGCCTGCCACCGTCTCGTTCGGGGTGCGCAGGATGCAGTGGTCGCGAGGAGCGACTGCGACAGGGGAGCTCAGCACCACCTGGGCCCAGGCTTCGCCTCCCGGGACCAGCTCATTGCAGTCCAGGAGGCGCACCGTCCCCTCCGATTCGCCTGTTGCGCTGAGGAAGGTGACCCCCGAGTCGTGCGCCAGCGGGTGAGTCAGGGTCCCGGGCGCGCGGAGCAGCACATCGACGGCCATGACAGGACCCAGGGACCCCGGCAGGGAAAGCACGATCCCACGGCGGAGGTCCTCGGCGCGAATGCCGCTCAGGTTCACAGCAGCGCGCGTCCCGGGCTCCAGGCGCGACACCTTCGAACGGTGCCGCTGCAGGCCTCGCACCCGCGCGCGCAGCCCACCCGGCTGGAGTTCGACTTCCTGCCCCACGTCCAGTGCGCCATCGACGAGCGTGCCCGTGACGACCGCGCCGAAACCCTGGATGGTGAACGCCCGGTCGATCGGCAGGCGGGGACGCCCGAGATCCCGCCGGGGTGGCGCACGGTCGAGGGCCTCATCCACCGCCGCAAGAAGCTGGCCCAGGCCGTCGCCGGTAAGGGCGGATACGCGCACCCGGCGCGCATCGGAGAGGCAGCTACCGGAGAGGACATCATCCATCTCGGCCTCGACCAGGGCGGCATACTCGTCATCCACAAGGTCGCACCTGGTCAGGGCCACCACCCCCGCGGGCACTTCCAGGAGGTCAAGGATGGCCAGGTGTTCGCGCGTCTGCGGCATCGGGCCTTCGTCGGCCGCGACGACGAGGAGGGCGAGGTCGACCCCGCCGGCGCCGGCGAGCATGTTCTTGATGAAACGCTCGTGCCCGGGCACGTCGACAATGCTGACCTCGCGCCCCGAGGGGAGGGTGAGCCAGGCAAAGCCAAGGTCAATGGTGAGCCCGCGTTCCTTCTCTTCGCGCAAGCGGTCGGGATCGATGCCCGTCAGCGCCTGGACAAGGGTGCTCTTGCCGTGGTCCACGTGGCCCGCGGTGCCGATGACGTACATTTGTTCGGCATTCTACACCGTGGTGCGTTCTGGTGGCGTGCGCCTGGCGGTTTCCACCTCCAGCAGCCTGGTAAGCATGCCGGAGTAGCGAACGGGGTGGCCGGGCACGACCACTTCCAGCGCACGCAGGCGCGGGGGAAGGGCATCGAGAGCCTGCCTGCACCGCTCTCTTGCGGCAACGAGCGGCCCGGGCGCCGAAGCGCGCCGCCCATTTGCCATGACCGGCTGCAGGAGCGGCCGCCCGCCTGCCGGGGGCGCCTCGCCCTCCAGGCCAATCACGTCGTGGGCGGAGTCGTCGCCGCGCTCGATGCGATAGACCTGTTTGCGCCCGGGTAGGGTGCGCTTGCCGGCGGAGAGCTTCACCTTCGGGCCGTGGGAATCGTCGACAAGCTTGTAGACGCCGCCAAGCGCCGGCGCATCGGCACTCACCCCGAGTTGCGTACCGACGCCGAAGGCATCGACCGGCGCGCCTGCGGCCAGCAGCGCGGCGATGCGGTACTCATCAAGGTCTCCCGAGGCGAAGATCTGCACGTGGTTGCAGCCACCCTCATCGAGGATGCAGCGCACGCCGGCAGCAAGATCAGCGATGTTCCCCGAATCAAGGCGCACCCCCTGGACCCGGATACCCTCGGGTTCGAGCAGCTTCGCCGTGCGAACGGCATTGCGGGCGCCTTCGAGGGTGTCGTACGTGTCTATCAGGAGCGTCGCACGATCGGGGAAAGTCCGGG
>JAANMX010003378.1_pt1 | contig 14172 bp, 13 predicted proteins | sample 7279681 | NCBI WGS metagenome assembly JAANMX01 (sample SAMN14094542, study PRJNA606508) | bioreactor metagenome | isolation source: A lab-scale SPAN reactor treating ammonium-rich wastewater day 351 | place: Ireland: Galway | collected 2018-01-01
CGGACTGTTAGTCCGACCAGCGACGTTGCAGGTCCGTCGGACTAACAGTCCGACCTACATTTTCATCCCCCGTGGCGCAACGAAGTCGCATGAGGAACTATTCTGTGCTACTCCGACAGCCTGCCAGGGTCGGGCGTCGCTGTATCAATACGCAAACAGATGGACCCAAAATTGAAACGTAAAACGTGAGATCGAACGGCGATCTCACGTTTTACGCTTCTCCCCTTACGCATTAAAGTTGCACTATACCGCCCGCTTGCGTATACTGTGCGTCAAGTGGGCGGCTGCAACATCGATAGTACCCCATTGCACCCCGCGCTGCCCCGCAGAACCAAAATGTACCTGTTCTGCCACCCCACCCTGCCCCTCCCCATTCCAGGGAGGGCAGTGGATCGACTCCTCCCCCACTGTGGGGGAGGTTGGGTGGGGGTGAGCAGTTACACCAAAACGTACTTGGCTGGTCTCACAGCGATTCGAGCCAGGCCAGCAGTCCCTTGTGTTTGTTCTGTTCAACTTCATTCTTTTGCCTGTCAGGAGCGGTAGCATTGCCTGGGGCGGCGGGTCCCGCGCTCCACGGCCTGGGCATCCACCCCGGCGCATGACCAGCCGCATAGCCAGCGTTGCGGTGGTCAAAGGCCGGATTGAGCAGTTCCACGCCGGCGTGGAGGAGGATGTACTCGGCCCAGCGGGCTTGGCGCTTTTTGACACGAAAGTACATTTTTTGGGAATCGAATCCATACCAGAATGTGTCCACGCCGTACCCTTTGAGGATGTCGATGGCTTCATTCATTGTATGCTGCCCCCCTTTGTCAGCGCGCTGAATCTGCAATTCATAGCCCAGATCGCCATAAGCGAGCCCGCGAATGAAGCCTTCCAGTGTATCCAAAAAATTGAGAGGACCAAACAGATCGTCGAAGTAATCCATTGCGGACATTGAATTTTCCTTTGTATAGACTGGTGCTGTGGAAGTGGATCGTTTTTATCAAATCCAACACAATTAGAACGTATGTTCTGATTGTATCACACAATCTTGCCAGCGCGCCAGCGCGTTGGGTGCGCCCCAGGAATGGGGGCAACCGATTCCCGGAATCAGCTACTCGCTCCCCCAATCTGGGATGCACCCGGTGCATTTCAGTTGTAGGGCGAATTAGCAATGTAGTGTTACATCTGCTTGTGACCTGGAGGGTCACGTGGATATTTCGATTGCTTTTGGAGACCGAATCGTTTCTATCCCAGATAGCATCTTTCTGGCGATTCTGTGCCTGTTGCTCTTTTTGCGGTACAGGCGGCAGGTATTGGCGGATCGCGGTCGCTGGGAGGCAACCCGCAGACCGGTTCCGCCTAGCCTGACTGCTGGTCCGTCTGCTTTTGATGTGATGTATACCGGGTCATCAGGCTGTTTTTGGTCATTTGCCGGCGCGCTGGTTATGTTCTTTATCGCAATGTTCGGTCTTGATCTGCTTCTGGCAGAAGGGGCGTATACCCGTGACATTTTGTATGTGCTGTTTAGTGGTTAATGAATGAATCACCACCCCTACTTCAACCTCCTCCTTCACAGCGACGACGAACTATCCGCCCATCTGGGCGAGGCCATTACCGAGCGCGTCACCCTGCACGAATGGCCGCTCTCCTGGGTGCAACAGCTGACCACCGCAGGCGGGCGGCGGCTGATCTACAAAAGCCAGGCTGTGCCGTCGGTAAAGAGTGCGTTCTACGCTGGGGCCCGTTCCCCCCTGCTGGTCGCTGCCGAAACCCTCCTGGCAACAGACGATCACAGCGCGCTGCTCATCGAATGGATCGACGGGCAACCCCTGGGAAAGATGGATTGGAGCAGTGTGGATGTGGTGGAATTGGCCGGGAAAATCAGCGAGGAAATCGGCGGGATAGAGGGGGAGCTGCCGGTCTATCAGGCTGTGGGTGGCGCGGCCTGGCCGGTGTTTGTCGAGGAAGTTTTGTCCGATCTGGCGGGACTAATTCGTTCCCTGCAATTTGGCGCGACGCCCTTCTCGCTGCTGGAACGGCTGGATGGGTGGTCTCGCAGCCCGGATGTAGTGGCGCTGGCGGAGAGGGATGTACGCCTGATTCACGCCGACCTGACCGGAGACAACCTCTTTCTGCTGGAGGGCAGGCCAAAGGTCATCGACTGGCAGTACCCCCGCATTGGACCAGCCAGCCTGGACGTGGCGAATCTGCTGCTCTCTCTGGGCATCGATCCCCGCCCGCACACACCGCCTGCTGCCGTGGAAATGCTCTACTTCGTGCGTTTGGGCTGGCTGACGGCCTGCGCTGCGCGCTGGTTTCCGCCGGGCGTTGCCACCTACGAGCGGCAGATTTCCGCGCTGGCGGAGCGTATTTTGAAAGACGACGGGATGGTAGCCGTGTATAGTCAGAAAAGCCAGGAAGATCAGATTTACCCCTGGCAGACCCCCGTGCAGAAAAGAAAAATCCCCCCGCAGAGGCGCAGAGAATTTCAGGAAAGAAATCCGTTTGTATCCGCGTCCATCCGCGTTCATCCGTGACTCAAAAGGCTCATCTCATTCCACAACCTGCGTGCCGGTAGTCGCTGTCAACTCTTTGTAGAGTGCACTGAGCCGCGCCGTCAGCGGCCCGTTCTTGCCCCCGCTGATCGGCCTGCCATCCAACTCCACCACCGGGGCCAGCTCGCCCATCGTGCCCGTGCAGAAAATTTCCTCGGCGCGATAGGCTTCGCTGAGGGAGATGTTGCGCACCCCGTGGGGGATGGCGTGTTCCTGGCAGAGGTCGAGGACCGTCGCACGGGTGATCCCCTCCGGGCAGGAGTCGGTGTGGGGGGTGGCGACGACGCCCTTTTCCACAAAAAAGAGATGGGTGGCGTTGGTCTCGGCCACAAAGCCGTGAAGGTCCAGCATCATACAGTCATCCACCCCCGCGGCGTTGGCCTGCATCTTCGCCAAAATCGAGTTGAGCATATTGCACGAGTGGATGTTCTGGTCCAGACAGTCCGGCGGGATGCGGCGGACGCCGGAGGTGATGAGGCGCACCCCCGCTTTGTCATAGACCGGCGCTTTGTGTTCGGCCAGGACAATCAGCGTGGGCTGGCCCAGATTGACCCGGGGGTCCATCCCGCTGGTATATTTGACGCCCCGGCTGAGGGTCAGGCGGATGTGTACATTGTCGGTCATCCCGTTGGCGGCCAATGTGCGGCGGATTTCCCCGGTGATGGCGTCGCTGGAGGGCACATTCTGATAGGCCAGGGCCCGCGCGCCCGCTTGCAGCCGGTTCAGGTGTTCGGTCAGCTTAAAGATGCGCCCGTTGTAGAGACGCAGCCCCTCCCACACCGCGTCCCCGTTCTGCACAGCCGAGTCGAAGGGGCTGACGCCGGCTTTGTCCCGGTGGATGAGGTCGCCGTTGATATTGACGATGAGGTTCTGGTTGGCGGGGTTGAAGGATTGGAGCATAGGTAGGTTTCCTGGGTGGGGGTGGGATGATGAGATGCTGGGATGATGGCGTGCTGTCTCATCCCAGCATCTCATCATCTCCTGCTTTCAGCCGAAATTGGTACAATTCCTGATAAATTTCCTCCGCCTCAGCCAGCACCCCGTGCAGTTCGTCGGGGACCGGCTCGTCCTTCGGGCGATAGGGTTCAAAGCCTGTGGATGCCTCCACCGCGGCGTACCAGTGCCTGGCCCACACGCCGTCGCTGGCCCGGGGACCCGGCGGCCAGGCCAGCATCCGCTCGTCGAAGAGGACGCCCAGCGCATCGCACAGGAGTTTCAGCGTTCCGCGGGGATTTTCCAGCACATCCCGGCTGTCGATGACCGGCGGAATCTGGCCCGTCTCTTCCCGCACCCGCCGGAAGATGCGCAACTGTTGGGCAAAGCCGATGTCGAAAAGGGTCACATCCGGGCGGACTTTGCGGTAGGAATTGATGACTTCGCCGGGCGCGCGCAGGAGAAAGCAGTTGGTCACAGCGCCCAGCCAGCCCAGGTCGATGGCGTCCAGCATATGATGGGTCATCTGCTTCTGATAATAGATGCTCTTGCCAGGGGGCAGAGGGGCGTGGGCCACCTTTTCCATCACCCGTTGCCAGTCGGTCTCGTCGGCGGCGATGATCTCTTCCCGCCCCGGATGGTCGATGCCCGTTTCAGCCAGATAGTAGGCGTAGAAGGGTTCGTCGTGGACGAGGGTATCGGGGCGATTCTCCCAGGCCCGCATCAGCGCGGTGGAGATATTGCGGGGGCCAGACCACATGGCAATTCGGATGGGGGGCATTGGGCGCTCCGATGGGCTTCATTTTGGACACAAGAAACGGGAGGCGTGAAACGTGAGATTCTTCGAAGAATCTCACGTTTCACGTTTCACGCCTCTACAGGACGTTTATATCTTTCGCTGCGACAGCACTGCCCCTATTCTACACCCTCCACCGCCACTCGCACCACAACAAAGCCGTCGTTGTCGCTGAGAATGTCGTCGTCGATGCGCAGGTAGAGCAGCCCCGGCCCGTCCGCGTAGACGGTCGTACCATCCCCCACCAGAAAGACGCGCCCCTCCTCACCGATACGCCCAATCAGCGCGCCGCCGGCCACGCCGGGCAGAGGATAGAAGCTCGGCGCGCTATAGCGGCTGTGGCCCTGTGGGCCGTGGATTTCGCCGGGTGTATAGAGCCACTCGCCTCCGGCGTCCATATGCACCCGCTCCCCCTCCGCCACCCACACGCCCACGCTCTGCCATTCCCGATAGGCGTAGACCCGCTTTTCAATCAGTGATTCGTGGCTCTGGGCCACAGTCAGCTCCCGCTGGATGGCGCGAGGGAGAAGGAACAGAGCGGTCAGGGCGGCTATCACTATAAATGCTCGTTGCATCAGTACCCTCCTGGGATGCTGGGATGCTGAGATAATGAATACGCCATCATCCCATTATCTCAGCATCATTCCCCTAATCCCCGCACATCCACCAGCGGCGATCCGTCCCCGCCGATAATCCATTTGCTGTTCTCTTTGAGCGCCTGGGCAATCAGCAGGTCGATATACTTCTCCCCGATTGTGCCTGTGCCCTCCAATTCGGCCAGCATTGCCCGCAAGGAGAGCTGCTGGGATTCGGTGTTGAGCCGGGTGCGTTCAGCCTCGGCCGCCGCGCTGGTGGTGATCTGATAGGCGTTGGCCTCGGCCTCTTTCTGCGCGGTGTAGAAGTCGGCGTCGGCCAGGGTGCGCCGCTGGGCTGCCTCGGCCTGGGCCTGCTCCTGGCGCTGGACAGCTACCATCCGGTCTTTGATGGCCGTCAGCACCTCGTCCGGCGGGGAAGCGTTCTGCATCTGCACAGTGATAAACTGGACGCCGTACTGCTGCTCTTTGTCCTTCAGTGCGCCCATCACCTCCTGATTCATCACCGCGCGCTGGTTCATCACAGCAGCCATTGCCTTTGTGTTGATCACATCCCGCAGCTTGCCCTGGACAAATTCAAAGACGATGCGCTCCGGGTCGTCCACGGCCAGGGCAAAGCGCTCCGGTTCCGTCACCCGATAGGTGAATTGGAGAGAGACATTCATCGTCACATTGTCCGAAGTCATAGCCGGGATGCGCTCCACATAGCCCAGCCGCTCGTTGACTTTGACGACGATGACCGTATCCACCAGGGGAATCTGCATATGCCAGCCGGGGAGTTGGACGCCCACAAAGCGCCCGCCCCGCAGATGCAGCCCCCGCTCGAATTCGTGGATTTTGTAGACGGCCGAGCGGCCCACATAGAGCAGAATCGTCAGCAGCACCAGCCCGGTGAGAACCGCCACCGACGTTTTGTAGGCCCGTTCCAGACCGGGGCTGACGGGGGCAGCGGCTGGGGGCCGGGAATTTTCCTGGGAATTTTCGCTCATCGGAGAACCTCCTGAAGGGATAGACGGATACGCAGGTGTATCGAAGATAGCCGGGAAAGTGGGACGGGAAAGCCAGCCTGGACGCTGGCCCAGTAGCTGACTCAGTTGTCTCCAAAAGGCAAAGCGGGCAAAAAGTGGCGGGGCCATCTCCCGCTCAAAGATGCGCCGGGCCAGCGCCAGGAGTGGGGGGAAACTCAGAATCAACCAGCCCGCTGCAGCCAATGGAAAGACGAGGAATAGCGCAAAAAGACCGCTCTCTTCCCTCAGTACAATCAGAAGAATCTGCAGGAAGACTGAACCAGCTACCCCGCCGTAAAGCAACAGCCAGCGCCAGGTGTGGGCTTGCCAACGCACGAAATCGGGAGGATTCCGCCAGAAATAGACGGCAACGAAGGCCAGAAAGATCGCCGATGTCCCGGTCCCGGCCACCAGAAACCATCCCTGGCTGCCAAAGGCTTCGGGCAGCGTGAAAAAGAGCAGGGGATAGGCCAGACCGGCCTGGGACAGAACGGTATAGCTGGCAAGCTGGGGCTGGCTGCGTCCGATCCAGAAAATTGTCAGAAAATAGGGGGTCAGGCTGAAAAGACCGGCCAGCAGAATCCAGGCACCTTCCAGCAGCCCGGCACCTGCCAGGAGTGTCGCCACCACTTCATAGACTGCAAAGCCCAGCCAAGGGTAGAACCAGCGGGGGCGACCCGCCCGCCAGCCCGCATACGCGCCGGCCACAAAAAGCAGCCGCACTGCCCAGCGAGCCACCCACCAGCCAGTTTCGTTGCCGGGGGTGGGGTTCAGACTTTGCGCAAAAAGAGTCAGCGCCATCCCCGCGGGCAGGAGCAGATAGGGCAGGGCGATGAGTATATCTTCCGGGGAGAGTGCGCGTCGCTTCCACATAGGGCCCAGTCTACCACCAGCGGGGGCAGGAATGCCAGTCATCTTTCGGACCGGAAGCCTACAACCAGAAACGGGAAACGGGAAACGTGAGATCCTTGGCGGCTTGGATCGCCCAAATGACCAGGGGAAAGCCGGTCAAGAGAACAGGCCCGCCATAGGAGACAATTCCAGCCAAATGTGAGATGCGCGCCCGCCACTTTTCGTGCATACTGCTATCACTCTGGAACAGCAAATCTGCAACTGGTTTTCGGCCCTACTGTTCCCGAAAAAGAAAGGGAAAATGCAATGAAAAAGCAGGCTCTCCGCACTCCTCAACGCTGGCTGCTTGCCGGTCTACCCCTCCTGGCCCTCTGGGCTATTCTTCTTTTGTGGACAGGCGACGCCGGGGCCGAAACCGACGGCATCACCGACCCGGTTGTGGTTGTCACAGTCGCGCCCCTCCCCCGCCCCGCTGTGGGCGCGGCCGTAACAGACCCGGTCTTTGGCACAACCCTGCGCCGTATCTCCAACACCAGCGAAAACGGCGGCTTCGAGACTCACATCTATTCCCAACTGCAAGCCTTCTCCTCGGACAGCGCCTACATTCTGCTGGTGGGGGACAAGGGCTATGTGGTGCGGCGGATGAGCGACTTTGGCCTGGTGGGTGGGGTGAACAGCGACGAATGGAACGCGCCCCGCTGGCGGCCCGGCGGCCACACAATCGTCTTCTTCGACTCCAACGCCGACACGACCCTGGGCCTGATGAGTTTCAATGTGGACACGGGCCAGACCCAGACCCTCTACACCTTCCCCGCCGGCTGGGAACGCATCCGCGGCAACCAATCCTTCGACGAACTCTCCCACGACGGGCGCTGGATCGCTGGGATGGCGACCCGGACCGGCGGCGACCAGACGATTTTTACCCTGGACCTGCAAAGCAATACGCTGGGCGCGCAGATTTCTCTCTCCGGTCTCTACGCCGGGCCGTGTGAGCCGGACTCCCAATACGGCGAAGTAGAGCCGGACTGGGTGGGGGCGTCGCCCCTGGGCCGCTATCTGGTGGTGCAGTGGGCCAGGGACGGCATAGAGCGGTGCAGTGGCCAGGAGACTTTCGACATCAATACCGGCGCATTTACGGGCCGGGTCTACGACGGCCACCAGCACGGGGATTTGGGCGTGCTGCCCGACGGCACTACCGAATTCTTTATGACCTTTGAACTCTACAACCCCAACGCGGGTGGCCTGCTCTCTCTGGGCTACCGCACATTGCCCGGCAACGCCACTGTCCAGGAGCCGGTCTATCTGCAAGCCATCGACTGGCACGGCGCACACATCTCCTGCCAGGGGGCCAACGGCGTCTGCCTGGTCACCTCGGACGCGGTGCCGGAGCAGAACGGGTGGAGCGCCTTCGAGGGCGAACTCTACCTCCAATACACCGACGGGCGCATCGACCGGCTGGTCCATCACCGCAGCAGCAGTTGTGGCTATTGGGTCGCGCCCCGGGCCAGCCTGAGCCGGGATGGGCGCTACGCCATCTTCGCCTCGGACTGGGGGCAGCAGACCGGGACGAACAGTTGCGATGGCTCCAACGAAAATCTGGGCCGGGGCGATCCCTGGCTGCTGGAGTTGGGGGGTGGCGCGCCGGTGAATACGGCCACACCCACGCCGACGACGGGCGGGGGAGAGCAGACCGCGACACCGACCGCGACCGCTACAGCGACGGCAGATAGCGGACCGCCGACCGCAACACCCACCCCGACTGGTACGCCGACAGTTACACCCACCGCGCCCGGCGTCCCCCAGGGCACGCCCTTTTTCTATACGACGCTGAACGACGCCCAGTCCATCACTGCTCCCGCGGCGGGGATGGGGGGCAGCAGCAATCTGCAAGCCGGGGATTTTGTGCCGGGCAAGACGGGCAACGGGGCCAACTTTGCCACCCCGGGTCGGCGGGCCATCTTCCCCGTGGCCCAGGGAAACCAGAAGAATATCGACCTGGCCAAAGGGGAACTGAGCCTCTGGTATCGCCCGGACTACGCGGCCGAGGCGGATGATGCGCTCCACTATCTGCTGGTGGCGGGGGACATTTCGAATGTTCCCCGGCTGGCCCTGGGCGAAGGCGACCGCCTCTTTCTATCGATTGTCGATAGCAATTGGACGGCCTACGAGGCCCTGGCCGCCTATCGTGCCGATCTCTGGAATGCGGGGGAGTGGGTCCACATCCGGGCCTTTTGGGACAGCAGCGCCGCGGATCCCATCCGCCTCTACGTCAACGGCGTGCGGGTGGACGTGGGGGGCGCGACCGGCGGCTGGAATCTGGGCAGTGGCGAGGGGCTTTCGATGCTGGTGGGCGCGGGCAACACCGACGGCAGCTTCGGTGCCAGCGGCGCGCTGGATGAATTGCTCATCTATCCTGGCGGGCTGCCAATAGCGACCGTTACGCCGACGCCTACCCCTTCGCCCACAAGGACAGTTACACCGACAGCCACGCCATTTTCCACCCAGCCAGCGGACAAACATTCACTTTTTCTGCCGATGACGGAGCGGTAATTGGTGTAGGGGTTTGGGCCGGCGGGATGGGTTGCCGCCCACCCAAACCCCTACTTTTTGGCTCATTGGGAACATCTGTGATCCCCGGTCCAGCGCAGGTTGAGTAGACCGGGGCAGTTACCGGTCGTATCGAAACCGTAGCGAATCAACGATGGATAGGGATGTGGAGACTTTTTCCGGGCGGGCCACGTCCCCCGCTCTCTTTGCCGACAGGGTGGATCGGGTGGCCTGGCAGGATGGACGACGGATGAAGACAGCCCTGCGCCCGCCGCATCCGGCTATACCGACCCCGGCAATGGGACCCTCGGGTTTCTCTGTGCCTGTCTGATTGTGTCCTGCTGGACAGAAGCGACGGGTCGTGCCCTGGCAAGCCCCAACGAAGACGATCTTTCACTGGACGCCCAGCTTCACGCCCAGTTCGCCACCACCGCCGAGGGTCAGCGCTATGTGGCGCTCTACCTTTCCGCCTTCACCGGCAAGACAGTGACCGAAAGTGCCGGGCAGATCGGCGTAGACCCCCAAGCCCTGGCCCGGATTCTGCTCTATCTGCCGTTGACCCAGAGGGAATAGGAGGGGAAGGGAAGAAGGGAGGAAGGGAGTATGACGCCGATCCTCCCTGCGTTCTGTCTGGGTCAGATTTGCTTCTCTGCGCCGCCAACCTGTGTCAGGAGCACTCGCTTGGCCCCGGCGGCCAGCAGGGCTGCCTGTACCGCCCCAGCCGATTCCCCATCCACCAGCGCGATGAGATTGCCCCCCCTGCCCCCGCCGCTGAGCTTGGCCCCCAGCGCGCCGGCTTCCCTGGCCGCTTCGATCAGCTTTTCCAATGGGGGTGAACTGACCCCCAACTCCTGCAAGCGCTGCTGATTGGCATTCATCAGCAGCCCGATGGCGGCCCAGTTGCCGTCGGCGATAGCTCGGCGCGCGCCGTGTACGATATCTGCGATGCGGTGAAAGATCGATTCGGAGGCGGCGGGGTCGGCTTGCCAGGCCCGGCGCACATCGCCAACCGTCTCTTTGGTGGGGCTGGCGATGCCGCTGTCGGCGATGGCGAGGGTGAAGGAGCGGCCTACGGCGAAGGTCTCCGGGGGGCGGCCTTTGACAAACCAGACCGGGCGCTCGTAGGCGATGACGGTATTGTCGATGCCGCTGGGCGTGCCGTGGAAGAGTTCTTCGCTGCGATAGACCAGATGGCTGACCGTCTCTGGGAGCGCGGGCTGATTGGCGTGGGTCAACACCGCCCGCACCAGCGCCGTGCTGATGGCCGCACCGCTGCCCAGCCCGCTGGCAATGGGGATTCCGCTTGTCAATGCGACCCGCCAGTCGGGTTCTGCTTGAACACCCGCTGCGTCCAGCGCCAGACGCAGCACCAGCGCCAGGGGGTGATCCGCGGCTGCCTGCGTCGGGCGGATTTCCTCGTCGATGTCCTGGGCAAAAAGGATGCAGCCCTTGCCCGCTGGCCCGTCGGTCACCGTCGCTGTCGCCCGCACCTGACTCACCGGCGCGGCAATGGCCGGTCGCCCGTAGACGACCGCGTGTTCGCCAAAGAGGATAATTTTGCCGGAGGCTGTGGAGGTAGTCATTTGTAATCAGTACCCTTCTTCCTCGACCAGCCCGATATGTCGCCGGATTTCTGTGGCAATTCCCCCAAACCCTTGGCTGCCCATCACCGCCAGAGAGCGGGGTCGGGGCAGCCGTACCGGGACGTGGGCCAGGATGCGCCCCGGCTGCTCGCCCAGCACCAGCACCCGATCCGCCAGGAAGACCGCTTCGTTGATGCTGTGGGTCACCATCACAACCGTCTGGCGCTGGGCCGTCTGGAGGCGCAATAGCTCCAGGTTCAGCCGCTCCCGGGTCAGCGCGTCCAGCGCGCCAAAGGGTTCGTCCAGCAGCAGCAGGCGGGGGCGGCGTACCAGCGCCCGGGCCAATACCAGCCGCTGGGCCATCCCGCCGGATAGCTGGGCAGGATAGACGTGGGCAAAGTCGGCCAGCCCCACCAGATCCAGCAGGGCCAGGGCTTCCCGGTGCTGTTGCGGGCCAACCGGCCCAAGCAGTTCCATAGGCAGCAGCACATTTTCCAGGGCCGTGCGCCAGGGCATCAAATTCGTCTTCTGAAAGACGAATCCGATCTCCCGGGGCGGTTCGGTGATGAGCTCTCCATTGAGCCAGACCTCCCCCGTGTTGGGGCGTAACAGTCCCCCGATAATACGCAGGAGTGTGCTTTTGCCGCTGCCGCTGGTGCCCACAATGCAGACAAATTCGCCGTCGGCCACAGAGAAGGTGACCGGGGCCAGGGCTGGGGCGGTGGCGGTGTAGGCGTGGCTGACTTTTTTGACCCGCAGCAGGGGCACACCAGATTGTGACGACATCGGATTGGATTCCACAATAAAGACAGGACGCGGATGCCGCAGAAACAGCAGATATACGCCGATTTATCCGCGTCAATCCATTTTTTCAGCGGCATCTGCATCCTACCTTAGGGCAAATAGTCATTGCTGAAAAGGGCGCTGCTCTCTACCACCCGGTCTACCAGACCGATACGGGCCAGGAGTTCGGCTGCGGCCTGCCAATCGGCCGGGTCGGTTGCCCCAGGCCGTTGACCCGCTGGGGGCGTCCAGTAGGGCAGGGAGGCGTCGAAGATGGCTCGGTTGGCCATCCGGTTGTCGCCCCCAGCCTCGGGCACAAATTGGAGCGCAATCCCAAAGGCTTCGTCGGGGTTTTGCAGGGTGTAGGCGATAGCCTTCAGGCTGGCCCGCACCATTGCCCGCACCAGTTCGGGATTGTCGGTCAGGGTCTTCTGGTTGGTGACCAGCCCGTTGGCCGGGATACGCAGATAATTGTCCAGGGCAATTTGGGTTGTTTGAATGCCGGCCGCGGCCAGGACAACCGGCCCGTTGACCGCATAATCGGCTGCGGCATCTACCAGCCCTTCGCTCACCGCCGCGGCCTGGGTAAAGCCGACGCTCTGCATCTGAATATCGCTCTCGGCCAGCCCGGCACTATCGAGCAGGGCGCGCAGGGCAATGTACGTTGCCCCAAAGGGACCGGGCACACCGACCCGCTTGCCCGCCAAATCTGCGGGTTCGAGGATGCCGGCCTCTGCCCTGGCAAAGATTGTCACCGGGTATTGGGTGAACCAATTCATCACATATTTTACCGGCAGCCCCTGTGCCTGGCCCAACACCAACTGGTCGCTGCTGCCGATCATAAATTGCAGGGCGTCGGTCCCCACCAGCTTCAGATAGTCGTTCTCGAAGCCGTAGTCCAGACTCAGGTCAATCCCTTCTTCGGCGTAAAAGCCCTTTTCGATACCCACATAAAAGGGGGCAAACTGTACGCTGGGGATAAAGCCGACGCCCAATTCGATGGCGCGCAGACTCGGCTGGCTGGCCGTAGACGCCGCGGGTTCAATGGCCGGCGCAACGGCAGAGCAGGCCGCCAGGAGAAGCGCCAGGAGCAGAAAGAGGGTGGAACGGTACATCGCAGGATTCCTTTCGGATGAGAGGGGGATCGGGGATCGGAGATTGGGGACTGGGACTTGCGATCTCTCCCCAGTCCCCAGTCCCCAGTCCCCGATCCCCTTCTAATTTCGCCAACGCAGAAAATAATTCTCCAGGAGTGCCAGCGTGGCGTAGAGCGCCTGAGCAATCAGAACCAGCACCAGCACAGCCACGAAGATCATCGGCGTGTCCAGCACGCCCCGGCCCAGGTTGACGAGAAAGCCCAGCCCCACATCTGCGCCCACAAATTCACCCACCACCGCGCCCACCACCGCCAGAATGACGCTGAGCTTCAGCCCGCCAAAGATGACCGGCAGGGCTGCGGGCAGCTCGAGTTTGAAGAATATCTGACCCCGGCTGGCGCGCAGGGAGCGCATCAGATCGTGCAGGTCCGCATCCACGCCGCGAATGCCGACGATTGTGCTGACCAGTGTGGGGAAGAAGACGATCATCCCGGTTACGAGGACTTTGCTCAACAGCCCGTTGCCAAACCAGATGATCAGCAGGGGGGCAATCGCCACCACCGGGATTGTCTGACTGGCGACAATATAGGGCGAGACGAGACGGTCCAGTGTGGGGCTTTTGCCCAGCCAATAGCCCAGGATGAGGGCCAGACCGACGCCCAGCAGCAGCCCCAGGACGATTTCGAGCAGCGTCACCTGGGCGTGTTTCCAGAGGGTGCCGTTGGCCGCCAGTGAAATCATCTTGCGTCCCACGGCCAACGGGCCGGGCAGGAGAAAGACTGGGTACTCCTGCCAGCGGACCAGCCCTTCCCAGAGGAGCAGAATGCTGGCGATGACGACGGGAAAGGTGGCCGCGGTTGGATAGCGGGCGAACCAGCCCCGCCAATCCACCGCCAGCCGCGCGCCCGATCCGCCGGCGGTACTCCTCTTTGGATTTCTTCTCAGAATCGTTCCTTCCGCCATACGGCTCTCCGTCCCTGTGATCTTTCCCGATTGTACCAGTTCAGGCCGGGAACGCCGCCATCCCTGGCGGCCAGTGGCGATACCTGCCGCCAGGGATGGCGGCGTTCCCAATAGAGTACCCCCAATCAAAAAGCCCGAAACAGCGAACTGCTTCGGGGCGTTGTGGGCATTGACAAACTACGCAGTGCGCGTGGCGCGCCTGCGCGGACAATCCACAGGCCACCTGCCGCCACAAAAAGAACCCCGCAGAACTTTCTGTTCTCCGGGGTGTGGCGTGCAAAAATAGCCTGTACGGGACGAACGCCAATAAAGCGCACTCCCCTGCACTGGATCGCACCTTCTCTCATCCGGACTATACCGTCGGCGTCGGACTCTCACCGAACTCCTGCCTTGCGGCTCACGGGCTTTCCAGTCGGGCTGGATTACCGTCGATCGGGAATTGGGATCGCTCCCTCACCCTGCCCCGAAGGTTCTTCTATTC
>JAANMX010003380.1_pt1 | contig 14165 bp, 10 predicted proteins | sample 7279681 | NCBI WGS metagenome assembly JAANMX01 (sample SAMN14094542, study PRJNA606508) | bioreactor metagenome | isolation source: A lab-scale SPAN reactor treating ammonium-rich wastewater day 351 | place: Ireland: Galway | collected 2018-01-01
AGCGCTTTCGAGCGAAGCATGTCCTCGGGCTTGACCCGAGGATGGACACCGGTTCGCGTGAAGAAAACGCGTCAAACCACAATCTGAGAGCCTCGCTTCTGATCCTATCAGAAGCGGAAAGGCTCTGGCAGTTCTTCTGTCGACGGGGGGCTGAATCAAATCAGGCAGCCCGGTCTTTGCTGCAAAAAACACCTCCACTTGAAACCTAGCGGACGCCGGTTGACCCCTGGCGGGTCTGCCCCAGGGTTCTCAGCCCAAGCTGAAGCATGAAAGCATGGTTAAGCTGGGGCGGCGCTGCTCCCGCAGCGTAAATGTATGATGTCACGTAGTTGACGCCGAGAACAAAACAATCGTCCACGTATCCCGCGCCGACTGCATACTGGTTGATCTGATTGGCTTCCAGATCCCAACGCGCCGCACCTTGCACGACCCAGTTGGATGCGACCTTAAAGGAGCCGGAGCCGAGGATACCCCGGCGCCTTGTCAGAAACCCGAGGTCGGGCTGCTCCGCGTAATCGCCGTACAGAATGCTCCCGGACCACCGGTTGAAACTGGCGCGGCCTTCGGCTTCGAAACGCTGCACATTCAGGGTCGTCTCATCCACGCGCGCGCGTGCGCTGAACGTGAAGGCGCTGTTCGGCGAATAATTGACGCTCGTCACGTAGTCGGATTGCGCGCGCTGCAAGCCGGAATTGACCCCGGTGTTGGTAATATCCGCGACGGCGAACGAGTTGAGGCCGAACAGGTGATAGGACTGTCCGAACAGAAAATTGATCGCGCCGCCGCGATCGAACTGGGTCGTCGCCTGCACGCCCACATTGGCGCGGCCGCCGCCTTCGACACGGTCATAACCGGAGAACTTGTCCACCCTGAAGAGGTTCGTGGCGTCGAAGACCAGGCTCTGCGCATCCTCGTTCGGCAGCCGGCCGGCATAGCTCTCGTTCGGTCGGATAATGACCTGCGCGATCGGTTCGAGCGTCGTGGTGCCCCAGGGCTGAACGTTGATGAAGGGATAGCGATATTCGAGGCCCACCGCCGGCATGAGGCGGACTGCCTGCGTGGCGCCGGGCTGAATAAACTTGTGAGTGCCTTGCTGATCCGAAATGTCGGCATTGATGGCGTCGGCGCGAAGCGAAGCGAACGGCGTCCAGATCTGACCGAAGGAATCGGTGAACGACCTCCGCCACTGCGCCTGCGCCGTCAGGCGCGTATAGGTTCCCGGAATGCCTCGAAGCAAGCAATTAGCCGGCCTTCTCTCCACTGAGTCAGCCGATGTCGGCGCGCACACGAAGGAGGTATTCGCCAGTGTCGAGATCGGATCGAACTGCGGCTGATCGCGCATGAGATTGACGAAATTGAACTTGTAGCTGAACTCGCCGCCGATCACCGAATGGTTGATGACGTTCGAGTAATCGACGACAGGCGCGATCACCGGAACCAGGCTCTGATTGCCGGAGAAGCTCAGGTAGTGGATGGCGCGAGCGTCGAAGTAGCTGCGGTTACCGACGCCGGTCAGATAGAGCTGCGAGAGCGCTTCGGTCGGCAAGGTCAGGAACGATTGCATCGGGTCCCTGTACTGCCTCAACCGATAGTCGGAGAAGAAGAAGTAGTCGCTCAGCAGGACTCCGTCCCAACCCCAGATCCATTTGTCGTTCAAGGCGAACTGGCCCTTGGTATCGACACCGCCGCGCAAGTCCCGGTTGCCGGGCGCACCCGCGCCGAAGGCGTCCGGGTCAAGCTGATTGATGCCATACGCACGGATCTGATAGGCGCCGTCCTCGAAACGCTGCCGGAATTCACCCTGCATCAATACGCCTTGCCGCGTGGTGAACCTGGGAGAAAGGGTCAGGTCGTAGTTCGGCGCCAGCGCGAAATAGTAGGGGGTCTCGACCCCGACCCCGAAACCGGTAAAGGCGGTCACGGCCGGCATCAGGAAGCCGCTCTTGCGCTTCACCGTCGGATCGGGTGTCGAGAAGAAGGGCATATAGGCCATCGGCACGCCATAGAATTCCAAACGGGCGTCCTCGAAGTACAGCATCTTCTCGGTCTGGTTGTGAATGATCCGGGCGCCCTTGACCTGCCATAGCGGGGGCTTCTTGGGATTCTCCTTGCATGGCGCGCAGGCCGTATAGACGCCGTTCTCAAACACCGTGTAGTTGCCTTCGGTCCGATCGGCGCGTGTGGCGGCCATGCGCGTCGCGTCGGCGGTGTCGACTCTCAGCGAATCGACGAATCCGTCCCGGTAGTCGTCGCTCAGATCGAGAATGTTGGCATAGGTGACCTTGCCGTCCGCATCGGTCATGCGGATGTTGCCCTCGGCATGGAGCCGCTTGGTTTTCTGATCGTAGATGACCCGATCCGCCTCGACGCTCGTGCCATTGTAGAACATCTGCACATTGCCCACGGCCGACACGCGGGAACTGTTGTAGTCGTAGTCAAGCTCGGTGGCTTGAACGAGCATCTGCCCATCGTTCTGCCTTGGCGGCGGCGCGGGCTTGGGTGGGCGAGGGTTGTAAGTGAAGCTTTGCGCGGCAGCCGGAGTGGTCGCGACGACATCCATCACGGCGGCGGCGATCAGACCGAGAACGGCCGCCGTCAGCGAGGCCGGAATCACGGACGCACCAGACCGATAGCGGCGCAGTGGGCTGCGCTGCTCGCGAATAGCCGATCGTTTACGGAGGGTGGCGATGGGGGCCACTATCCGTCCTCCTGGTGCAGCAAGACCAAAAAACCGGTGAGACCGCCGACGCAAACGGGCAGCCACGCCGCGGCGATTGGATTCATCAATTCGGCCTTGCTCAGATCCTCAGTTACCTTGGATAGGACATAGAGCAGAAAGCCGGAACCCACGCCACTTAAAACCATCTTTTGCACCCCGCCGAAGCGGAAGAACCTGAGGCTTACCGAGGCCGCCAGCATCACCATGGCAGCCAGCAAAAACGGCTGTGCGATGAGTTTGTGGTACTGTAGCCGGTATCCCGCGGTGGCAAACCCCGAACTTTCAGAGGATCGGATATAGTCCGGCAGTTGCCAAAATGACACAGTTTCGGGCGTGGAGAAACTGTTCTGAACCTGCGCCGGCGTCAGGCTGGTCGGGAGCACAAAAGTTTCCTGCTCGACCGGAGGGTTATCGAGCGTGAATCGGCGGACGCCTTTGAACAGCCAGCGGCCGTTCTCCAGGGCGGCTTCCCGCGCCTCGATACGCTCCCTGAACCTGGAATCGGGATCGAACCGGAATACCGTGAGTCCCGTCAAGCGCACGCCCTGCTGCTCACTGAGCGCGGCGTTGATGATCGCCTGGCCTTCGTCGGTCACCTGGTTGATCCAGAAGCCCGATGCGTCATGGAGACCTCCGCCCGAGACGCCGCCGAACAGTTCGGCCTCCATCCGCTTCGACAATTCCCGCAGGTTGGAAGACAAGGGATTGTAAACCGTGGTCGCGAAAACGCCGAGCGCGATCGCGCACGCCAGCGTCGGCGAGATGAACTGCCACGCCGAAACGCCGGCGGCGCGGGCCACCACCAGTTCAAGCTTCCGCGACAATGCGAGATAGCAGGTCATGGCGCCGATCAGAACACAGAACGGAGTCAGTTTCTCAAGGAGTTGAGGCACCCTGAACAGCGACGTTTCCGCCACCATGAGCGCCGATGCAGACGCAAGTCCTGATGTTCTCCGGACCATTTCAATGTAATCGACGAGAACGAGCAGCAGGAAGATGCTGGCGAACACGCCGAGCGCCGCCACCATGAAACGGCCGGCAAAATAACGCCCCAACGTGTTCGTCAGCATGCTCATCCGAAAGCCGGCCTTTTCCCGAGCAGGCGAAGGATCCGCGCGTTCGATCTGTTGATCGCTTCCATCAACGCGGCTGGTGGTTCAAGCACGATTCCCGCCGTGATCACCCATAGGCTGATACCGATCGCGCCGAAAAGAAGCAGATACTGCAGGAGCGCCGCCATCGGCGATTTCACAGTCATCACCGAAAGCGCGAAGCCTGCCATACGAAGGCTGAACACAGCCGCGATTGCCGCTCCCATGGAGAAATTACGACTCTGCCGCGTGGTGCGCGGTGATCCGAGGAACGCGAAGGTCAGCGCGGCAAAGGCAAACGGATAGATCGGCGCGGTGAATCGATCGTGAAGTTCGGCGCGGAACTGACCGCGCAGTTGCTGAACCAGCGGGTCTTTCTCATCGGGAGCAATCAGCTCCCAGAGGTAGCGTTCGCGAATGCCATAAACGACATCATGCCCCCGATTGGAAAACTTCGACATGTCGAAAGCATAGCGGTCGAACGCGACCATGGCCGGCTCGCGCTTGCCGGTTTCGAATCGCTCCAGGTGTCCGTCTTCCAGGATGAGGAACGATCCCTGGTCGTTCTTCATCACCGTTCCGTGGTCGGCGATGATACTGAGGCGTTCTTTTGAATTACGGCGGTCATCGATGAAGATTCCGGCGAGCTGACCACCCGGCTGTCGTTCCCGAATGCGGATTGTCAGATTTGGATCGAGCTGCGCAAATCGGCCCGGTTGCAGAACGTTCGCCAGAACGTCGGCGGTGATCTCGGCGTCCCATTCCTTCAACCGGCGCATGCCGTCAGGCGCGAGGTAAGCCGCAATGAATGCCACCAGCAGGGCCACGACCACGGTTGCATAAAGGAACGGCCGGAAGAGCCGGAACGGTGAGAGGCCGGCGGCGTTCATCACGATGATTTCCGAATCCGTCGCCAGCTTGTGAAGCGTGTGCGAGACCGCGATCATCAGCGCGATCGGAGAGATGATCAGCACCAGCACCGGGATCGCGAGGCTGGTGATTCCCAGGAACGTCAGGATGGTCTGCCCCTGACTTGTCATCAGGTCGATCCCGCGCAACGCCTGCGTAATCCAGATCACCCCCGTCAGGCTGACCAGAACCACGACAAACGACGCCAGCGTCGTCCGGAAAATATACTTGTCGATCGACCCCATCGGTCTGAACGATCCCCGATCCCTTCAGGCGGAAACATCCGGCAAGGCCGAACCGCAGCCGGGACAACCCCAATGTCCCACCATGTTCTTACCTGACTCGTGGCCCAGTACCATCCCCTTGATCTGTCAATAAAATGGCTGGGGCTCAAAGCCCGGCGATTATAGTTAAAATCCGGAATATGTGACCCGGCGGCCACGACAGCCGGGGCGATCGCGCTGCAAAGCGAAGTTCACGGTAAAGGCGCCGGGAACTGATCCCGTGGCGGAGCTTGGCAGCGTTGCCTTTGACAGGTCATAGTCGGTAAGTCACACGCGCTGGCCCGATTCCGACGCCGCGCTACCCTGAATTCTGGAGGTTTCCGATGCCCGACGCCGTCAAGGTCGGCTTTGTTCCCTTTTCGACCGCCTCGCGCGGGACCCTCGTGGTATTCTGCGATGAGGCACTGAAGTTCGGCCGGGCCGCAAGCAAGGCACTCGGTTCGTCGGCCGGACTGGTCAAACGCGCGGCCGCAGCCAATCAGTTCAAGGGCAAAAGCGCGGCGACGCTGGATATTCTCGCTCCGGAAGGGCTCAAGGCCAATCGTCTGATCGTCGTGGGCACCGGCAAGACGCCGGCTCTCAAGAGCAGCGATTTCCTGAAACTCGGCGGCGTTATCGCGGGAAAGGTTCGCAGCGACAACAACGGCGTTACGATCATTGCGGAACTGCCATCCGCGGCGATGGAGCCGGATCAGTCGGCTTCACTGGCTTCCGGCATCCGGTTGCGCGCTTACAAATTCGATCGTTACAAGACGCGGAAGAAGGACGGCGATGACGCGGTCATTCGCGCCGATGTATCGATCGCGGTCGCCGATGCCGCCGCGGCGAAGAAGGCGTTCGCGCCGGTCAATCACGTTGTCAACGGTGTCATTATCGCGCGCGACCTGGTCAACGAACCGCCGAATGTCCTCTATCCGGAGGAATTCGCGCGGCGCGCGAGCCGGTTGCGCGCGATGGGAGTCGGCATCGAGGTTCTTGACGTCAAGGCGATGACGAAACTCGGCATGGGCGCGCTGCTGGGCGTGGGGCAGGGGTCGGCACGGCCCAGCCGGACGGTCATCATGCGCTGGAATGGCGGCAAGAAGGGCGAGCCGCCTGTCGCTTTCGTCGGCAAGGGCGTCTGCTTCGACACCGGCGGAATCTCGATCAAACCCGCCGGCGGCATGGAAGAGATGAAGGGCGACATGGGCGGAGCCGCCTGCGTGGTCGGGCTGATGCACGCGCTCGCAGCGCGCAAGGCGAAGGTGAACGCCATCGGCGCAATCGGCCTTGTCGAGAACATGCCGGACGGCAGCGCGCAGCGGCCCGGCGATATCGTGACGTCCATGTCGGGACAGACCATCGAGATCATCAACACCGACGCCGAGGGCCGGCTCGTTCTTGCGGACGTGCTCTGGCATGTCGTCCGCAAATTCAAGCCGAAGGTCATGGTCGATCTCGCAACGCTGACCGGCGCGATCATGGTCGCGCTCGGCACCGAGCATGCCGGCCTGTTCTCCAATAACGACGAGTTGTCGGAGCGCCTTACCAGGGTGGGCCTGGAGACCGGTGAGCGGGTCTGGCGGATGCCGCTTGCGCCGGAATACGACAAGCTGATCGACTCGAAGTTCGCCGACATGAAGAACACGGGCGGACGCCATGGCGGTTCGATCACGGCCGCGCAATTCTTGCAGCGGTTTGTTGACGATACCCCGTGGGCGCATCTCGACATCGCGGGAACGGCGATGGGCGCTCCCAAATCCGACATCAATCAGAGTTGGGGATCCGGATTCGGCGTGCGGCTGCTGGACCGCCTCGTCGCGGAGCATTACGAAACGAAGCGATGACGGAAGTCCTGTTCTATCATTTGCAGAACATGTCGCTTGAAAAGGTTCTGCCGCCGCTGCTCGAAAAGACTTTCGAGCGCGGATGGCGCGCGGTGGTCCACACGACGTCTGAAGAGCGTGCCGATGCGCTCGACGCGCATCTGTGGTCCTATCGCGACGATTCTTTCCTGCCGCATGCGACGTGGCGGATCGAGGATGCAAGCGAACAGCCGATCGTGCTGACGATCGATGGCCGCAATCCAAACCGGGCCACCGTCAGATTTCTGGTCGACAGCGCCCCGCTCCCGGAAAGTCTTGATACCTATGAGCGGCTGGTGCTGATATTCGATGGCGACGACGGAGCCGCGCTGGATGCCGCGAGAGCCATCTGGACGGAATGCAAGTCGCGGGGATGTGAGGCGACCTACTGGCAGCCTGACGAAACGGGGCGCTGGCAGCGTCGCGGGTAGCCAGATAGAGCGATTTTAATTTGATGAGACTTGAAGCTTTCTGATCAAACACTAGGGTCCAGCCATGGTCGCGCCGCAAATCGGTGTTGGGACAGGCCTTCCGCTACGATCCGCCGGGACAGAATTCGTCGTGAGACAGCCCAGATTTTGCCGAAGGGCCCTGATACCGCTGCTTTTGATGGCGCCGCTCGTCTCGGGCTGCGGCACCGCGTCGGATATGTTTTCGACCGGCCTGCTCTCGAAGGATGCGGACTGGTTTTCGCGATCCGGCAGGTTGTTCATCAAGAACGTTTCGGTTGAGGCGCCGCCGCTGACGCCGGACAAGCCAGTCTCGCCGGACGATCTCATCAGCGCCGACGGACTTTGCCCGGGAATGGCGCCGCCGATCGGTACGGGTGAATCCAGCGCGCTCGCTGATAGCGCGGGAGATACTGCGACAGCCCCGGCGCTCGCGGCTTCGGGTACGGTGGCGTTAGGCCATACCGAGTGCGACGTAACGCGCGGTCTTGGCGCCGCGCCAGACAATGTCAGCCTATCCAGCAATCCTAGCGGCGATCGTGTTGCAGTCTTGACGTTCCTGAAGGGACCGCGTGCCGGAATCTACACGTTTACGGCGGGACGCCTGTCTTCCATCGAGCAGGCGCCCGAATCAGCCGTCCGTCAGAAGCCGGAGCGACGAGCCAAACGACGGTAACCGGGTAAGTTATAGCGGTTGCCAGCGAGTGGACGACCTGTTCGCGTCAAGATACCCGCCTCAAAACAACATCCTGGAGCCTTGGTTCTGGAAGACGCTCCAGTTATGAAGACGGCTTTCCGTCAGCCTGGTGCGTTATCGTAAGACGAACTGGCCTCCAGCCATGCCTCTTCCGCCCGCCGCAGCGCATCGGCCGCGCTGGCGCGCGCCTTGGTGAGTTGCGCCGCCTGTTTGGGCTCACGCTTGAACAGGTCCGGCAGCGCAAGGGCGACATCGATTTTTGCGATGATTCCAGTAATTCGCTCGATCTCGGCCTCGGCGGCCGTGATCTTCTGTTTGAGCGGCGAGCGTCGTTCGGTTTTCTCGCGCCGCGGCTTGTCTCGGCTATCGTCGCGCTGGCCAGACACCCGGTCGCGGCCGTTCGTGCGGAGACCCCGTGCCGACAAAACCGCGCGGCGGTAATCCTCGAGATCGCCGTCGTAAGGAGTGACGGTATGGTCCGCCACCACCCATAGCTGGTCGGCGCAGGCCTCGATCAGATAACGGTCGTGCGACACCATGATGACAGCGCCGGGATACTCGTTGATGGCTTCGGCAAGCGCGGCGCGGCTGTCGATATCGAGATGGTTGGTCGGCTCGTCAAGGATGATCATGTTGGGAGCATAGAACGTCGCGAGCCCGAGCAGAAGGCGCGCTTTCTCGCCGCCCGAAAGGCTTCGAACGAGCGTATCGCCCGCCTTGCCGGAAAAGCCGATGCCCCCCACGCGGGCGCGGATTTTCGTTTCCGGAGCATCCTGCATCAGGCGCCGCACATGATCGTAGGGCGAGCCGTCGAGATCCAGCTCGTCGGTCTGATGCTGGGCGAAATAGCCGATCGAGAGCTTGTCGGCGCGGACCACCCTGCCGGCGAACGGTTGCAGCTTGCCGGCCAGCAGCTTGACGAGGGTGGACTTGCCGTTGCCGTTGGCGCCGAGCAGGGCGATGCGATCGTCCTCATCGACCCGCAACGTCACGCGCTTGAGAACAGGCGATTGCGGATCGTAACCGACGACGGCCTCGTCAACGGCGATGATCGGCGGCGACAGCAGCTTGTCCGGCACGGGAAAGGAAATTTCGCGCACATCCTGTGTGACCAGCGCGGTCACGGGCTTCATGCGTTCGAGCATCTTCACGCGTGACTGCGCCTGACGCGCCTTCGAGGCCTTGGCCTTGAAGCGATCGACGAAAGCCTGGAGCCGCTTGCGCTCATCGGCTTGCCGTCTGGCGTGCTTGGCGTCGAGCAGCTCGCGGGTTGCGCGTTGCTCTTCGAAGGCAGAATAGGTTCCCTTGTAGAGCGAGAGCTTGCCGCGATCGAGGTGCAGAATCTGATCGACGGAGGTGTCGAGGAGGTCGCGGTCGTGACTGATGATGATGACCGTGCGCGGGTAGTGCGCGAGGTGATCTTCCAGCCAGAGCGTTCCTTCAAGATCGAGGTAGTTGGTCGGCTCATCCAGCAGCAACAGATCGGGTGACGCGAAAAGCGTTGCCGCGAGCGCGACGCGCATGCGCCAGCCACCTGAGAATTCCGAGCAGGGGCGGGCCTGGTCCGCCGTTGAAAATCCAAGGCCGCTCAGAATCGATGCCGCCCGCGCGGGCGCGGAATGAGCGTCGATATCGACCAGACGCGTCTGGATGTCCGCGATACGTTCCGGATCGCGGGCCGTTTCGGCTTCATGCAGCAACGCATGACGTTCGGTATCGGCCTTGAGCACGACCTCGATCAGGCTTTCCGGTCCGTCGGGAGCTTCCTGTGCGAGGCTGCCCACCCGCCAGCGCGGTGGAATGGCGATGGTGCCCGTTTCCGTCGGCAGTTCACCGCGTATCGCGTGGAACAGCGTCGATTTACCGACGCCGTTACGTCCGACGAAGCCAACACGCGCGCCTGGCACGATCTGAACGGAGCTATGGTCGATCAGCAGGCGTCCGGCGATGCGGATCGAAATATCGGTGATGGAAAGCATGCTTTGTTTTTCACCGCCGCGCAGCCGAACGCAACCCGTTTGTGAATGAAGGCGGGAGGGAGGCGGGGCCTGACCAAAGAAGAGTTCACAGCCGACCGAGCCCGGCGTCAGAGCCTCAGCTATGCTGATCCTGCGCGCGAAGCCGTTGCACCAGCAACTGAAGCCGGAGAGGGAGTTCCGATTCCTCCGGCCGCATGTCCGTCCGCAACCGTTCGCTGATCGCTCTCGCGACCATCTTGCTGGTCTGCGGATCAATCCGGTCGGCGCTTTCGGTGGTTCGGTCGTGCATTTCAGTTCCGTGTCCTACGGACGTGAGTCGGGTGTTTCACTTCTGATCCAGGCAGAAGCGAAACTGCTCTGGGTTGTTAAGTCCCGGAGCGGAAAATTGTTTCGGGGTATGCCTCTCGGGTGCGGAATCTTCAAGTCCGAAGATCGCGGCCGGTGTGGAAATCAGTCATTCAACGGGCGGGGGTCTTTGACATCGAGCAGGCTTGGGGTGGGGGCCGCGCAGGTCATTTCAGTCAGCCATTGTTCAAGCGGGTGCCCGCTCGCAAAAACTTCTGCGGATCGACAGCTTCCCCGTCGATCCTTGTTTCATAATGCAGGTGCGGGCCCGTCGAACGGCCCGTCGAGCCGACCTCGCCGACCATCTGTCCGGCCTTGACGGACTGGCCAACCTTCACATTGATCGCGGAAAGATGCCCGTAGCGGGTGGACAGGCCATTGCCATGATCCACCTCGACCATCCGGCCATAACCACCCGTCCAGTTCGCGGTGGTGACCTTTCCGTTCGCCGTCGCACGCGCGGCCGCTCCCGTTGCCGCGCGAAAATCGAGCCCGGTATGCATCGCCGGCCGTCCAACGAACGGATCGACGCGAACACCGAAACCGGAGGTGAATTCAAGCTCGCCCGTGACCGGCTTGCGATAGGGAACAAGGGCGAGAGCCCGGTCGAACCGATCGATCTGCGCCCGTGTCAGGTTGACGCGGTGAAGCTGGCGCTCAAAGGGATCGGCATCGGATCGTAGCCTGACCGGCACATAGGGCCCGCCCGTGCCGGGATTCGACGCGGCCGCCATTCTCGCGACACTCAGTCCGAGATCGGAAAACACGCTACGCATCCGCCGCAGGCGGGAATCCATGCCGTCCGCGATCGCGTTCAACTCGGCGACCTGCCAGCTTTCGACCCGATCGAGCGAGGATTCCAGTCGCATCAGCCTGTTGACCTCGCCGGTGAGGTTCATGAGCGGAACCGGTTTGGGACGGGCGTTGGCCGGATCACGAGAGTCGAGGGCCGCGCCGCGATCGGGCATCTCGAAGCCGGCGGCGTCGTTGATCGGAGATGGCTTGTCGGCCCGCGACGGGCCTGTATCAGTGTCGTTTCCCGTTTTTTGCGCCGTCCCTTTGATCGAACCCGTCACTGAAACATCGGATATGGCATTCAGGGCACCGGCGCGGGATTCAAGCAACGCCTGACGGCGCATGATCCCGTCGAGCTTTCTTTCGAACTGTTCCTGATCGAGCAATTGACGGCTGGTGGTGCGGTCGACACGCGAGCGCAATTCGGCAATGCGATCCTCGTAGGCGTATTGCATTTCAGCCTGCCGCGCGAGGAGCCGCGTCAGCACATCATCGCGAAAGGCAAAATACGTCGCCGTCGCGGCCGACCAGACGCCGAGCAGCGTGACCGTTCCGACCGCGATCCAGAACACGACCGGGCCAAACCGAACCTGTCGGCCGCCATGGGCGAAGGTGTAGCCGCTCCGTTTCTCCGGCACGCCCGACGACAAGCCTGCCGCGGCACGGCGGGACGGACTTCGATCGTGTTTGTGAGCGTGAGCGCGCTGCGGCGGATACTCGATACACTGACTGGAACGGTACGACATCGACACTCCTGTGCCGACCGAAAACCGAGTTCCAGGCGGCTCAACTTCGATGCTGATTGGAACCGTTCATGGTTAATTTTCGGAAAACGGCCATGCGGCTTCACAGTTCGCGCGCGGCCGAGAGCACCTCGTCGGCGTGACCTTCAACCTTGACCTTGCGCCAGATGCGAGCGATCCGTCCGGCCTCATCCACCAGTACCGTTGTGCGAAGAACGCCAAGGAAGGTCTTGCCGTACATGGATTTTTTACCCCACGCACCATACGCATCCAGCATGTCGTGCTTTTCGTCCGACATCAGAGGAATGGACAGCTTGTGCTTGTTTCGAAACGATTGCTGTGCCTTTAAGGGATCGGCCGATACGCCGATCACCGCCGTTCCACTGGCTGCGAAATCTGTCGCCAGCCGGGTGAAGTCTATCGCCTCCCTGGTGCAGCCCGGCGTGCCCGCGCGCGGATAGAAAAAGATCACGAGCTTTCTTCCCGCGAGATCAGCAAGCGAAACCAGCGCGCCGTCTTCCCTGGGAAGGCTGAAGGGCGGGGCCGGGGAGCCTTCCACGAGCCCGGCGGCTTGAGAGGCCGGCGAAGCGGGGCGCGGTTTGGATTTTCCGGTCGCTGCCAGAGAGGGTGACGGGCCGGTCTCGCGAGCCCGTTCCGTGTGACTGACGGTTGGAGCCCGTACCGTTCCCGAACTGTCGGTTTTCGAGGATTTCTTGCGTATCTTCTTGGACATACGCCTTCCTTTCGTCGTTTTCCAACGCTCATTATCCGTTATGATTGCTGCGGATGCCGAGGACGAATCGGTCAGACTGCCGCCGCCATGATTGCGGCCGCGGGTACGGTTACAAGGGATTCGACGGATTGTCCGCCCCGCATCACAGGAACGTTCGTCCGGACGCGGCGTGCGGACCGATGAGAGCGAAAGCTCCGGACCAAGCCGGCACCGAGAGGCAATGACTAAAAGCACGCCGACACGAGATCCAAATCTGCACGGCGGCCGTCATGTCTCGCAGAGAGAGGTCGCCGGATGGGATGAGGACGACGACGAACTCCACAGCCGCCGCGTACGTCGGTTACTGTCGCGATCGGATTCGAGGTTCCACAGGGCCGGCGACCGATTCGTAAGGTTCAAAAACTGGCTGACGGGAGAACGCTGGGTCAAACGGCTGGCGGTCGTCTTTCTGGTTCTGTCGGTCACGTTCGCAGGGGGGTTCGGTGCGCTCTGGTGGCGCCTCGGCGCTGGCCCCCTCAATCTCGACATGATGACGCCATGGCTTGTCAGCGCGATCGAGGGAAACATCGGTCACGACAACACGGTGGAAATCGGCGGCACTCAGATCGAGCGCGCCGGCAGAATTCGTATCGCGGTCCGTATTCGTGACGTCGTCGTTCGTGACCGCGATCGTGTCGTGATCGCGAGCGCCCCCAAGGCCGAAGTCAAGCTGTCCGGCATAGCGCTGCTGACCGGCCGGCTGCGCGCGGAAAGTCTGGATCTGGTCGACGCCGAGCTTGCGGTCCGGATTACGCCGGACGGCCAGGTCACCGTTTCCACGGGCGACAACGCCAAGCCGCTTGCCACAGGCGTCGCGCCGCCCCTGCGATCCGGCCTGCCATCGACGGTCGTTCCCTCGGAAACGTCGTCCCCCCCACAAGCGACGCAGCAACTCTCCGACTCCCCGGCCGCGGCGCCGGCGATCTCGGAAGGCGGCGGCAACGCAGGCGCCTTGTTGGCGGGGCTGGAATGGCTCGACGGCCTCGGCGTAAGGGGACTCGATGGCCAAAATCTCAATGAGATCGGTCTGAAGAACGGAAGGCTGGTGGTTGACGACCAGCAGCGCGGCAACCGTTGGAGCTTTAGCAACATCAGCCTGAGCCTTCGCCGGCCGAGCGCGGGCGGGGTTGCGTTCACCGTTAGCGAAGGCGGCAGCAAGGAATGGTCGCTTCATGTCGCGGTCGGGCCGCCCGCGAATGGTGTCCGTCCGATTGAACTCCGCGCCGCCGGAATTCCGGCGAAGACCGTTTTGCTGGCCCTTCGCATCAAGGATCTCACTTACAGCGCCGACATGCCGCTTAGCGGCGAACTGAAGGGCGAGATCGGCCGCGACGGCCTGCCTACGTATCTCCGCGGCAATCTCTTCGCGGGCAAGGGCACGATCATCGATTCCGACACGCCGGATTATCCCATGGCGATCGATCAGATCGAGATGAACCTGGAATGGGATTCGGGACGGCGGGTGCTCCTGGTGCCGTTCAAGATCGTGTCCGGCGAGAACCGAATTACGCTGCTCGCCCGTCTCCAGCCTCCGAATG
>JAANMX010003383.1_pt1 | contig 14153 bp, 16 predicted proteins | sample 7279681 | NCBI WGS metagenome assembly JAANMX01 (sample SAMN14094542, study PRJNA606508) | bioreactor metagenome | isolation source: A lab-scale SPAN reactor treating ammonium-rich wastewater day 351 | place: Ireland: Galway | collected 2018-01-01
CGCACCACCAGCAGGAAGATCAGGGTGGCGATGCCCGACATCATCACCGCCAGCTGGGGATTGAGCCCCATCAGCAGCGGAAAGACGAAGGTGGCGCCGAACATCGCCACCACGTGCTGGGCGCCCAACCCGATGGTCTTGCCCCAGGAGAGCCGTTCGCCGGGAGCCACCACCTCGCCCGGCTTCAGGTTTCCGTCTCCGTGCAACGTCCACAGCGGCATGGCGATCCCTCTCGTCCTCGGACGATCAGCACCCTATGCCGCGGCCCCGACGGCGGACCTCCGGCGGAATCGGATGAGACGCCGCACATGCGAGGCCGACCTCGTGCGGGGCCGGTCCGAAGAGAGCCAGATCGGGCACCGCTACGGGTGCCCGATCTGGAACCATTCGGCGCGCCGCCGAGGCGTGGCGCCGCCTCAGCCGCCCCACACCGCCGTGGCGCCGCTGTGTCCGGTCAGCACCACCAGCACCAGCGCGGCGACGGCGGCGATGGCGGTGAGGACGACGAAGGTCCACCAGGCGGGCCGCGAGCGGCTCTCCATGAGCAGCGCGACCGGCAGGAACAGCGCCAGCGCGACCGCGGGGAACGGGGCCAACTGGCCCCACATCTCATGCGTCTCGACGGCCGCCCCGCCGACCCCGAGGCCCTCCTTGAATGCCTCGCCGGAGATCCGGGCGACGACGACCGTGACAGCGCCCGCCGCGGCGATCAGCACGGTCAGCCAGCCGTAGCGGGTGCGTGCCCAGGACGAAAAGACGATCGCCAGCGCGCCCAGCGCGGCCAGCGGAATCAGCACCACCGCGCCGTGCACGACCAGCGGGTGCAGGGGAAGGCCGAAGAAGTCCATGGTCAGCCCTTGATGGCCTTGCCGTCCCGGTCGAGCACGAACCAGACGCTGTTCACGTTCTGCCCGGTGACGTCGCCCGGCTTGCCGTCGGCCTGCCAGTAGTACAGCGGCCACCCGTTGTAGCTGGCCTGGGTGCGGCCGTCGGCGCGCGTGAAGGAGCCCAGCTTGGAGTCGTCCACCCCGGTGCCGGCGGTCGGCTCGCCGAGCAGCGGCGGCCAGGCCACCAGGCACTGCCCGGTGCAGTTGCTGGCGTTCGGGGTGTCCTTGGTGAACAGGTACAGGGTCATCCCCTTGCCGTCGACCAGGATCGAGCCGAGGCTGCTGTCGGCCATCGCGAGCGTCAGGGTCGCCGCGTCCGCCTCGGCGGGGGCGGAGGCCGGCATGCTGGACGCCGCGGCGCTCGGTGCCGGGGCGCTGGACGCGGGGGCGACCGGGGTCGCCGTGGTGCAGGCGCCGAGCAGGACCAGGCAGAGGGCGGCGGGCAGGATCGTGACGGCCGGCCGGGAACGTGTGACCATGGGGGTTCCTCCTTGGATCGGGTGGTCTTGTCAGGTGATACGGCCCAGACGTCGCGACGGATTGCTCGAATCGGCAATCCGTTCGGCCGCCGCGTCCGTATCAACCGATGTGGGCCTGTTCTCGCTGTCCGACCGGGCGTCCGACGCCGCGCTGGTGGCCGGCCTGGCGCTGAACGACGAGCCGTCGGCGACGGCCTTCGTCCGGCGTTTCCAGGGACCGGTCTTCGGCGTGGCGGTGTCGATCACCCGCGACCGGGTGTTGGCCGAGGACGTCGCCCAGGAGGCGTTCCTGCGGGCCTGGCGAGCCGCGGCGAGCTATGACCGGCGGCGGGGATCGGTGCTCACCTGGCTGTTGACCATCGCCCGCAACGTGGCCATCGACGCGATCCGGGCCCGGCGGGCGGCACCGGTGGAATCGGGAGAACTGGAGTTGCTGTTGGCGACGACGCTGAAGGGTACGGTGCCGGACGGCGCCGGTGGCCGGGTGGAGACCCTGGCCGCGGTGGAACGGCTCGGACGGCTGCCCGTCGACCAGGCCCGCGCGGTCGTGCTGGCGGTGATCGGCGGACGCACCGCGAGTGAGGTCGCCGAGCACGAGGGCATCCCGCTGGGCACCGCGAAGACCAGGATTCGCACGGGCCTGCTGCGCATGCGGCAGGCGATGGAGGCCGAGACATGACCGAGTGGCATCCCGATCCGGACCAGCTGGTGGGGCTGGCGCTGGCCGATGTCGAGGGCGACGAGCAGGAGCGCCTGGTGGCTCATCTGGCCGCCTGCTCGACGTGCCGCGACGAGTATGCCCAGCTCTCCGACGGCCTGCAGCAGACCCTGACCGCCGCGGTGTCGATCGCCCCGCCGGCGGGGTTCTCGGGCCGGGTCCTCGCCGCGATGACACCGGGAGTCGACTCCGCCGGCCCCGGACGCCCCGCCCGCTCGCGGCTGCTGCTGGTGGCCTGCCTGCTGACCGGGCTGCTGATCGGGGTCGGCGGCTCGGTCGGCGTGAACGCCTGGCTGAACCGTCCGCCGGCGGCCAGCACCCTGCCCGCGCCCACGGCCGCCGGGCTGCTCACCGCGGACGGCGTCGCCGTCGGTTCGGTGGGTCTCACCCAACGCGACGGCCGGGCCTACCTGCTGCTCAACGTGACCACCGGACGCACCGGCGCGCGCTACGACTGCATCCTGGTGGCGCCCGACGGCGGCCGGCGCAACGGCGGCACCTGGACCCTGACCGCCGACTACGGACGCGGCACGGCGTCCGGCTCCTGGCTGGTGCCGCTCAGCGGTGACGTCCCGGTCGCCGTCGAGTTGGTGGCGCCGTCCGGAACGGTGTGGGCGCGGGGGACGTTCTAGGCGGTCGGCGCGGCACCGTCCCACTCGGTGGCCAGCAGCGCGTAGGTGATGCCGTCCAGCCATTCGCCGTCGCGGTGCAGCGATTCGGCGACCGCATAGGTCTCGCGGCGCATGCCGAGGCGTTCCATCAACCGCCAGGACGCCTCGTTGGCGGCGAAGCAGTTGGCCTCGACCCGGCGGATCCCCAACTCCTCGAAGCACAGTGTGACAAGGGCTGCGACCGCCTCGGTGGCGTAGCCGTGGCCCTGCTGTACCGGGTCGAGCGTCCAGCCCAGTTCGGCCTGTACGCCGCGCGCCCGCCCGGCCACCTCGGCCTGCGCCCAGGCGTCCATCACCCGCAGCATCAGGTCACCGATCGGGACCCCGTCGAGTTCGACGATCAACGTGGCGGCCAGCCTGTCGCGATCGGCGAACCGGGCCACGTAGTCCTCGTGCGAGGGTGCCGCGGAGAGCCAGCGGCTCACCTCGGGCAGCCGCCGCCAGCCCCAGGTCGCCTCGGCGTCCCCGACGCGGGCCGGACGCAGCGTCAGCCGGGCGGTGCGCACCGGCCAGGAGACCCGCGCGAAGGCGCCGTAGTTGTCGCCGTCCATCGGCCTCCCTTCGGGTCGTACGGAGCGAGCCTATCGACGGGCCGTCGAGCCCGGCCGCCCGTCGACGCTCGGCGTCCGCGGCGAGCGAGCGGCCCGACTCCCGGCCGGGAACTTGGGCTAGCCTCGGAAGCAACGTCAGCGCCGACCCGAAGGAGTGTCATGCCGGAATCCCTGATCGAACGCGCGCTTCGCACAGCCACCGACACCAAGGCGATCGAGATCGGACGCGGGGTGGTCGCCCGCACCGGTGAGGTCTTCGCCGCGCTGTTCCCGGGACGAACGGCGATCATCGTCGCCGACGAGAACCACTGGCGGGTGGCCGGCGAGCAGGCCGCGGCCTCGCTCACCGCGGCCGGCGTCCCGCAGGCCGAGCCGTACATCTTCCCCGGGACGCCGACCCTGTACGCCGGCTACGACAACATCGAGACCTTGCGCGACGCCATCGCCGGCCTCGACGCGGTCGTCGTCGCGGTGGCGTCCGGCACCCTCAACGACATCGCCAAGCGGGCCGTCGGTGAACTGGGCCGGCCGTACATCTGCGTCGGTACCGCCGCCTCGATGGACGGCTACGCCTCATTCGGTTCGTCGATCAGCAAGGACGGCTTCAAGCAGACCCTCAGCTGTCCCGCCCCGGCGGCGGTGATCGCCGACCTGGACATCATGGCCGGCGCGCCGGTGCGGCTGACCGCCACCGGCTTCGGCGACCTGATCGAGAAGGTCCCGGCCGGCGGCGACTGGATCATCGCCGACGAACTCGGCATCGAACGGATCGACCCGGCGGTGTGGGATCTGGTGCAGGGCCCGCTGCGCGACGCGCTGTCCGATCCGCAGGGCTGCAAGGACGGCAACCCCGACTCGCTGACCGGTCTGGCCGAGGGGTTGATCATGTCCGGGTTGGCGATGCAGGCGTTCCAGTCCTCGCGGCCGGCCTCCGGCGGCGGGCACCATTTCAGCCACCTGTGGGAGATGGAGCACCACGGGCTCGACTGGGATCCGCCGCTGTCGCACGGCTTCAAGGTCGGCCTGGGCACGGTGGCGGTCGCCGCGCTCTACGAGGTGGTGCTCGCCAAGGACATTCCGGCGATGATCGACATCGACGCCGCGGTGGCCGCTCACCCGAGCTGGGAGCAGACCGAGGCCATGGTGCGGACGGTGCTCAGCCCCGACCTGCACGAGGCGGCGATCGCCCAGACCAAGGGCAAGTACCTGGACGCCGACGCGCTGCGCGCCCGGTTGCAGCTGGTGGTCGAGCGGTGGCCGTCGATCTCGTCGAGGCTGCGCGATCAGCTGCTGCCGGCGTCCGTGCTGCAGGAGAAGCTGGACGTCGTCGGCGCGATCAGCCACCCCGACCAGATCGGGATGAGCCGGGAAAGCTTCCGGGACACCTACCATCGCGCCCGATGGATCAGGGCCCGGTACGTGCTCACCGACCTGCTGACCGAGGCGAACATCATCGACCCGCTGGTCGACGAGCTCTTTGCCCCCGGCGGCTACTGGGCCGAGCGCTTCTGAACGGCCCGTCGCTTCCACGGTTCGTCGACCTGCTCCGCGACCGCGACCGGAGCGCTCACGTCCGGCGCTGCCTCAACCCCGTGCCCGGCGGGCACGACGCTCGTCACGGAGTTGCTCGGCGGTGATGGTCGGACGTGCCACCTCGACGACCCGGATGACGGCCTCGCGGCCGTGCCGGCGTCGATAGGCGGCGCGGAGTCGCTCCTCCGTCACCGGCCGGCCGGCCAGCAGGTCACGCAGGTACGGCAGCGTCCACCGCGCGCCCGCCCGGTCGAAGTGCTCGACCCAGTCGGCCTCCAGCTCACCGGCCCGATTCAGCACGAAGTCGAGCGGGACGGCGGCGCCGGAGCCGAGATGGCCGGAGCCCTGGGACAGTCCGACGAGGGGCTGCGGTCCGGCCACGGCCAGCTCGACGACGAACGGATCGGTGGCCGAGCCGAAGGCGCCCACCGGGACCGGTGGCTCGCTGCTACCGAGCTCCACGAAGCGGATCTTCATTGCGTCAGCACCGCCCTTCGCCGGCAATCGCGCGCGCCCACGACGTTCAGTCCGCATCCGGGCCGAGCACGTCACGTGCCACCCGCTTGGGCACCACCATCCGCCACGCGTCGAGCACCAACTCGCGCATCTCGTCGGGCTCGAGCGCGGCGAGCCGCACCTCGACCCAGTTGAACCGCAGCTCCGACTCGCGGGGGAGGAAGAAGACGTCGGGCCGAGCCCCCACCAGCACCGCGCGCTCCTCCTTCGGCATGGCGACGCCCATCGTGGTCTCGTCCTTGCCGAACGCGACGTAGACGAGCTGGCCGACCCGGAATTTCACCCGGCCGTGGACCAGCACCTCGATGCTGCGCGGCAGCCCGGTGAGCACCGCTCGGACGTCGTCGACAGTGACCATGTCCCCATCCTCGCCCGCTCCCAGGTCCCCTAGATCCAGGAGCGCAGCCACATCCGGTTCAGCCACTGCGAGTAGGGCAGCAGTTCGTCGGTGAGCACCGGGTAGATCCAGGCGAAGTTCATCGCCACCAGGGCGACCGCGACCCCGACGATGACGGCGCCGCGACGGCGTCCGGGACTGTCGGCCGGGCCGAGGATCAGCCCCATCACCATCGCCAGGCCGATCACCGTGAACGGCACCATGGTGATCGCGTAGAAGAAGAACTGCGGCCGGTCGGTGTAGTTGAACCACGGCAGGTAGGTCGCCAGGGCGCCCAGCACGGGGACGCCGAAGCGCCAGTCGCGTCCGCCGATCCACCAGACCAGGCACACCACCAGGGCGATCGCCGCCATCCACCACAGCACAGGGGTGCCCATCGCCGAGATCACCCGGATGCAGTTCTCCGGGCCGACGCACCCGTCGGTGCCGGGCGCGATGTCGTTCACGGCGTCGAAGCCGGTGGGGCGCAGCATCGCCAGCCAGCCGGCCGGGTGCGCGTCGTAGGGATGGGTCGCGTTGTTGATGTAGTCGCCGGTGTGGAACTCGTAGATCTCCTTGTGGTACCACAGCAGCGAGGCGAACCGGTCGCCGAACGCTGACACCCACGGGTGGTCGGGGTTGTTGGCGGCCCAGTTGCGGTCGTAGCCGCCGGTGGAGAGCAGCCACCCCGTCCAGGTCGACAGGTAGACCAGCACGGCCACCACGACCATCCGGAGGAACGCCGGGATGCCGTCGATCAGCAGCGCCAGCCACGACCGCCAGTCGGCGCCGGCCAGCCGGCGGGCGCCGACGTCCCAGAGCACGCTGAGGATGCCGAAGGTGGCCAGCACGAAGACCGAGTTCCACTTGCAGCCCAGGGCGGCGCCGAACATCACCCCGGCGGCGAACCGCCAGGGCCGCAGCCAGACGACCGGCCCGAAGCTGCCGCCGAAGTCGTGCCGGCCGGTGCGCTCCAGGATGGTCGCCAGCCGATGCCGGTACCAGTCCCGGTCGGCGACGCAGCAGGCGACCGCGGCGACCAGGAAGACCGCCTGGAAGACGTCCAGCAGGGCGGTGCGGCTCATCACGAAGGCCAGGCCGTCCAGGGTCAGCAGAATGCCGGCGATGCCGCCGATCAGCGTCGAGCGGGAGAGCCGGCGGGCCAGCCGGATCGTCACGAACACCAGCAGCGTCCCGAAGACGCAGGCCATGAACCGCCAACCGAAGGCGTTCATGCCGAACCACTGCTCGCCGAGCGCGATCAGCCATTTGGCCAGCGGCGGGTGGACGACGAACCCCGGGGTGTCCGACCAGCCGGTCACGTTGCCGGCCACGATCGCGTCGTTGGCGCCGTCGGGCCAGTTGCGTTCGTAGCCGAAGTGCAGCAGCGTCCAGGCGTCCTTGGCGTAATAGGTCTCGTCGAAGATGAGGTTCTTCGGGTAGCCCAGGTTCTGCACCCTGATCAGGAAGGCGAGCAGGGTGATCGACAGAGTGACCACCCAGCCGGCGGCGGCGTCGCGCATGGTGCCGTCGCGCAGCCGTTCGACGGTGGTCAGGTCGTCGCGGACAACGGGCGGATCCCAGCGGCTCAGCGCGGGCCCGGACGGCGGCCCGTTCGGCGCGGGTTCGGGGGTCGGTGTGTCCGGGGTCTGCTCGTCGATGACGACGGTCGCCCTGGGTTCGGTCACCGAGCCATCCTAGAGGGCGATGGGGAACGGCCGGCCCGAGCATCACCTGACGGCGATGTGGAAGGGTAGGGCGCATGGATCATCCGGGCGTGCTGGTGCTGGCCGGCACCCCGATCGGGGACGCCGCGGGCGCCCCGCCGGCGCTGCTCGCAGCGCTCGCCGACGCCGACGTGATCGCCGCCGAGGACACCCGCAGGTTCCGGGACCTGTGCCGCCGGCTCGGCGTCGCGCCCACCGCTCAGGTGGTCTCGTTCTTCGACGGCAACGAGGCCGCCCGGGTCGACCCGCTGATCGCCCAGCTGCTCGACGGACGCCGCGTCGTGGTCGTCTCGGACGCCGGGATGCCGGCGGTCTCCGACCCCGGCTACCGGCTGGTGGCGGCGGCCGCCGCCGCGGGCGTCCGGGTGACGGTGGTGCCGGGTCCCTCCGCGGTGCTGACCGCGCTGGCGGTCGCGGGGCTGCCCACCGACCGGTTCTGCTTCGAGGGCTTCCTGCCCCGCAAGGCCGGCGAGCGCCGTGCCCGGCTGGCCGGACTGGCCACCGAGCAGCGCACCATGGTGTTCTTCGAGGCGCCGCACCGGCTGGCCGCTTTCCTGGAGGATGCCTCGGCCGCGCTCGGCGGGCAGCGGCGGGCGGTGGTCTGCCGTGAGCTGACCAAGACCCATGAGGAGATCCTGCGCGGCGGCCTCGCCGACCTGGCCGCCTGGGCCGCGGGTGAGGTGCGCGGCGAGATCACCGTGGTGATCGAGGGCGCCGCGAGCTCCGGCGGCAGCCTGACCGACGCCCTGGCCAGCGTCCGGCTGGCCACCGGGACCGGGAGGCGGCTGTCCGAGGCCGTCGCCGAGGCCGCCGTCGCCCACGGGGTGTCCCGCCGCGAGCTGTACGACGCCGCCCTGAAGGACCGGTCCGCCGATGAGTCGTGAACTGCCCCCCGCGCCCGAGCCGCTGCCCGCGCCGACCACGGACGCCCACACGCACCTGCTGAGCACCAGCGAGTTCTCCGGGCTGACGATCGCGGACGCCGTCGCCCGCGCCGCCGCCGTCGGGGTCACCCGGCTGGTCGAGGTCGGCTGCGACGTGCCCAGTTCGCGGGCGGCCATCGCGATCGCCGAGGCGCACCCCGGGGTGATCGCCACCGTGGCGCTGCACCCCAACGACGCCGCCCGCGCCGGCGTCCGCCTCGGTGCCGAACTGGACGCGCTGGCCCGCCTGGTCGGCTCCAGCGACCGCGTCCGCGGGGTGGGCGAGACCGGGCTGGACTACTACCGCACCCGCGACGACGAGGGGAAACGACTGCAGCGCGCGTCGTTCGCGGCCCACCTGGCCTGGGCCCGCGAGCACGACCTGGCGATCGTCGTCCATGACCGGGACGCCCACGCCGACGTCCTCGACGTGCTCGACGCCGAGGGGGTGCCGGAGCGGTTCATGATGCACTGCTTCTCCGGAGACGCGGCCTTCGCCCGGCAGTGCCTCGACCGGGGCGCCTGGCTGTCCTTCCCCGGCACCGTCACCTTCAAGGCCAACGAGGCGCTCCGGGAGGCGTTCGACATCACGCCGGACGACCGGCTGCTGGTCGAGACCGACGCCCCCTACCTGACGCCGGTGCCGCTGCGGGGCAGGCCGAACGCCTCCTACCTGCTGCCGCACACGGTGCGCTTCCTGGCGGAACGCAGGGGCGCCGACCTGGCCGCGTTCTGCGGCCTGCTGGACGCCAACGCGTCCGCCTTGTTCGGGGACTGGGGACGCGATGGCTGAGGTGGTGCGCGGCGACGCCGGGCGTCGACGGGCCCGGCGGGCGGAGGGCGTCCGGGCGGCGGGCGGGGGACGCGATGGCTGACGGACTGCTCGACCCCCGCCGGATCCGCGAACTGGCGGCCGAGCTCGACCTGCGGCCGACCAAGCAACGCGGGCAGAACTTCGTCCACGACGCCAACACGGTCCGCCGGATCGTCGCCGCCGCGCAGCTGAGCCCCGACGACGTCGTGCTGGAGATCGGCCCGGGTCTCGGATCGCTGACCCTGGGCCTGCTGGAGGCCGCCGCGTGGGTGCACGCGATCGAGATCGACGACCGGCTGGCTCGCCGGCTGCCGTTCACGGTCGCCGAACGCCGGCCCGGCGACGAGGACCGGCTCGCCGTCATCGACGCGGACGCCCTGCGGGTCGCCGAACTGCCCGGACCGCCGCCCACCGCGGTGGTGGCCAACCTGCCCTACAACGTCAGCGTGCCGGTGCTGCTGCACGTGCTGGCGACGTTCCCGACCATCCGGCACGGGCTGGTGATGGTGCAGGCCGAGGTGGCCGACCGGCTGGTCGCCCCGCCCGGCTCGAAGGTCTACGGGGTGCCGTCGGTGAAGCTGGCCTGGTACTGCAGCGCCCGCCGGGTCGGGTCGGTGCCGCCGGCGGTGTTCTGGCCGGTGCCCAACGTCGACTCGGGCCTGGTGCGGCTGGAACGCCGTGATCCGCCGGCCACCGCCGCCCGCCGCGAGCAGGTGTTCGCCCTGGTCGACGCCGCCTTCGCGCAGCGCCGGAAGATGCTGCGCTCGGCCCTGGCGGGCAGGTTCGGATCCTCGGCCCGGGCGGCCGAGGCGCTGGTCGCCGCCGGCATCGACCCGCAGGCGCGCGGCGAGGTGCTCGCCGTGCAGGACTTCGCACGCCTGGCCGCGGTCGCGGATGCCAACGGGCCGAGCATCGGCTAGCTTTGCGAACGTGGCGACGCCCCTAGCCCCCGAGCCGGACTGGGTCCGGGTCCGGGTCTCCGGAAAGATCAACCTGGCCCTCCGGGTGGGTGCGGTGCGCCCCAGCGGGTACCACCCGCTGGCGACGGTGTTCCAGTCGGTGTCGCTGTTCGATGAGGTCAGCGTGCGGTGGGACGAGCCGGGGCGGTTCAGCGTCCGGGTCGCCGGCGAGCAGGCCGGTCAGGTGCCGCTCGACGGGCGCAACCTGGCGATCAAGGCGGCCAAGCTGCTGGCCGATCATCACGGACCGCACCGGTTCGGCGCCGAGATCGTCATTCGCAAGACGATCCCGGTCGCCGGCGGCATGGCGGGCGGCTCGGCGAACGCCGCCGGCGCCCTGCTGGCCTGCTCGGTGTTGTGGGATCTGGACACCCCGCCGGACGAGTTGCGCGGCCTGGGCGCCCGGCTGGGCGCCGACGTCCCCTTCCAGCTGATGGGCGGCACCGCGCTCGGCACCGGACGCGGCGACGAACTGGTGCCGGTGCTGAGCCGCGGCACCTACCACTGGGTGCTGGCGCTCAGCGAGGACGAACTGTCCACGCCGGCGGTGTTCGGCCGCTTCGACGAGTTGAACCCGGACGCCCCCGACGACCTGCCGATGCCTACCGACGTGATGAACGCGCTGGTCTCCGGCGATGCGGTGGCCCTCGGCGGCGTCCTGGTCAACGACCTCGGCGCTGCGGCGGCGTCCATGCGCCCGGGCCTGGTCCGCGTCCTCGACTTCGGCCGCGAACTCGGCGCCCTGGGCGCGATCGTCTCCGGCGCCGGGCCGACCTGCGCCTTCCTGGCGGCCAACGAGGCCGCGGCCGTGGACCTGTCGGTGCAGCTGTCCAGCGAGGGCCTGTGCCGCGCCGTCCGCCGGGTCACCGGCCCCGTGCCCGGCGCCCGCCTGATCACCAGCTGAGCCCCGTCCCCGAGAGTTCAGGCCTCGGCGGACGCCGGGGACTCCTCCGGCATCACCGAGGCCAGGAAGGGCAGCGCGGCCAGCAGCATCGCGGGCACCAGCATCGTCTTCTGCAGGCCGAACTGGCTGGCCAGGAAGCCGATCACCGCAGGCCCGCAGAGGAAGGTCGCATACCCCAAGGTGACCACCACGGCCAGGCCGCGACCCCCGGCGGCGTGGCCGGCGACCGCGTACACCTGCGGGGCGATCATCCCGACCCCGAAGCCGACCATCGCCCAGCCGATCAGCAGGGCGGGCAGCGGGGTGGCCAGCGCCGTGATCAGATAGCCCAGAGCGGCGCAGGCGCCGCCGAAACGGACGACCGCGCGGCGTCCGAACCGGGCTACCAGTGCATCCCCGAGCAGCCGGATGGCCACCATGAACCCGGCCACCACAGTGACGGCGACCGATCCCTGCGCGGCCGGAATTCCGGCCACCTCGGTGACGTGCAGACCCGACCAGTCCATCGCGGTGCCCTCGCCCAGACCGAACGCGATCGCAATCAGCCCCAGCAGGTACGCCCACCGAGGAATGGCCGTCCTGGCACCGCTGTGGTCGGTGTGGTCGACGACGGCGGTCTCGGGGGTGATCCGGAGGGACGCCGCGATGCTGAGCACACCCAGCGCGGTCACGACGACACGGCGGCCTGGACCGGCGCGGACGGCCAGCTCAGCGCGGCGAGCAGCACCAGGGCGGCGCCGGTGAAGTGCCGACCGACCACATGCCGTGGAAGAAGCTCATGATCGGCTTCGGGCGGGTGGCCTCGACCTGGACGCCGATGGCGTTCATCGCCACGTCGATGCCGCCGTTGCCGAGACCGAGCAGCAGGCCACCCACGATCAGCATCGGGTAGCTGGTGGCGAAGCCGAAGACCGCGAGCCCGACCAGGAGCAGCGGCAGGCACACCAGCACGATGCGGCGGGCGCCGATCCGGTCGGACATCCGTCCACCCAGCTGCATGCCGGTGATGGCCGCGACCCCAGCGCAGACCAACAGGATTGCGATGCCGGCGGCGTCCAGGCCCAGCCGTTCGCGCAGCGCGGCCAGCGACGCGGCGTAGACGCCGATCACCAGGCCGTTGTAGACGAAGAGATTGACCACCGCGCGAGCGGACGTCGCGGCGGCCGGGGTTGGCGCGGGCATGACCCGACCCTATCGGGGCCTCGCGCTCCTCGGCCCGGCCGGCCCGATCGAGCGCCGGATCCGGTGCCCTCGCCGGCGATACGCCGAACGCGAAAGCGCGGCCCCCATCGGGAGCCGCGCTATCGGGTCGGGTTCTCGGGTGCCGCTGATGTCGTCGGAGTGCGCCGAGCGGGCCGCACCAGGGTCACGCGTGAAGCCCGTTGCAGACCCAGCCGCGCTTCGCGAGGTCGGTGTCGATGGTCTGGGCGACCTCGCGGACGGAGTAGAAGGACGGGACGACGGTGACGGAGGTCGGGAAGCCGGTCCGGACGAGGGCGGCGATGCGACTGATCATGGTGTCTTCCTTGGTTCGGGTCGGTTCGCGCGGGCTGCGCTGGTTTCCAGTCTGTGCGGGCGGGTTCGATGCGTCCAATGAAAGCGGGACATAATAATCATGCGTAGTGTGCATATGAGCTGAGCGACGGGGTGATGGCATGGACACAGATGCGCTGCGCTGGTTCGAGATGGTCGCCGACGGTGCGACTCTCACCGAGGTGGCCGACCTGGAGATGCGATCGCAGCCCGGCGTATCGCGGGCGCTGAACCGGCTCGAAGCGGAGGTCGGGGCGGAGCTGTTCCAGCGGTCTGGGCGACTGCTGACCCTGACGCCGGCCGGCGCGGCGTTCCACCGGCATGTCGGCGCGGCCCTGCACCGCCTCGACGATGGGATCGCCGCCGTGCAGCAGCTGGTCAGTCCCGAGACCGGCACCGTCAGCGTGGCCTTCCAGGCGTCGCTGGGCACCTGGCTGGTGCCGGACCTGATCGGCAGCTTCCGCTCCCGGTACCCGGGGGTGCGTTTCGATCTGCGGTCGAAGTCCGACGAGAACGCCACCGCCGTCGGTGCGCGCAGTGCCGTCGACCTCGAACTGTCCACCCTGCGGGTGTTCGAGAACGACATCGTCTGGCGAACCCTCGTCCGCGAACCCATCCGACTGCTGCTGCCCCAGGACCATCGACTGGCCGGCCGGCGACGCGTGCCCATCGCCGACGTCGCCGACGACCCGTTCATCGCGCTGCGGCGCTCATCGCTGCTCGGCGCCCAGCTCGACCAGCTGTGCGCGAGCGCCGGCATCCAGATCGAGGTCGCGCTGATCGCCGACGACCTGCCGACGCTGCGCGGCTACGTGGCGTCCGGACTGGGCGTGGCGATCATCCCCGCACGCTGGGACGCCGGCGCGATCGAGCCGTCTTCGCCGCGGGTGCACTACCTGGAACTCGCCGATCCGGACGCCGAACGCGACGTCGGGCTGTCCTGGAACGAGCGCCGCCGGCGGCTTCCGGCCGCGGAACTCTTCCGCCGGCACGTGCTGCGCCGCGCCAAGGAGGGCGGGCTGCCCCGTCCGGTGCCGATCCCGTAGCGCTCAGCCGGGGACGCCGTCCGCTTCGTCCTTGGCTGCGCGGGGACGGTCGAGCCGCGGTGAGATCTCGAGGTGCCGCATGCCGTTCCAGGCCAGGTTCACCACGTGCGCGGCCACGACGTCCTTGGCCAGGCCGTGGTCGCGATTGTCCAGCCACCACTGGCCGGTGAGCGCGACCAGCCCGACCAGCATCTGCGCATACATCGGCGCGAGCGCCGGATCGAGCTGGGTCTTGGAGAACTCGGCGGCCAGCAGGTCCTCGGCACGGCTGGCGATGTCCGACAGGATGGTCGCGAACGAGCCCTCCGGAGAGGCCGCCGAGGATCCCCGCGAGATGATCAGGAAACCGTCCGGACAAGCATCGATGTAGTCGAGCAGGGCGAGGGTGCCGAGCTCGATCAGCCGCCGGGCGCCGGCCCGCGGCGTGGTCAGCGCCGCCCGGATCGCGGTGTGCAGGGCGCGCACCTCGCGGTCGACGACCACGGCGTACAGGCCCTCCTTGCCGCCGAAATGCTC
>JAANMX010003387.1_pt1 | contig 14122 bp, 8 predicted proteins | sample 7279681 | NCBI WGS metagenome assembly JAANMX01 (sample SAMN14094542, study PRJNA606508) | bioreactor metagenome | isolation source: A lab-scale SPAN reactor treating ammonium-rich wastewater day 351 | place: Ireland: Galway | collected 2018-01-01
GCCCCAATGTCGGCAAGTCCACGCTGTTCAACGCGCTGACGCGCACCCGCGATGCGCTGGTGCATGACGAGCCGGGCGTGACCCGCGACCGCAATTACGGCGTCTGCCGGCTGGTCGAGGGCCGGCCGTTCGTGCTGGTCGATACCGGCGGCATCGCCGGGAAGGACGAGGGTCTGGCCGGCGCGACCGCGAAGCAATCGCGCGCCGCCGCCGAGGAGGCCGACCTGGTGCTGTTCGTGGTCGATGGCCGCGAAGGCGCGTCGGCGCTGGACGACGACATCCTGCGTTGGCTGCGCAAGCTGTCGAAGCCCACGCTGCTGATCGTCAACAAGTCCGACGGCATCGACCAGCGCGCGGCCGTGGCCGAATTCTCCCGCTACGGGTTTTCGGAAGCGCTGGCGGTCTCGTCCGCGCACCGCACCGGCATCGACGGCCTGCTGGCGAAGGCAATCACGCTGCTGCCGGAAGAGGGCAGCACGGAGACGCTGGACGATGATCCCGAGCGCATCCGCATCGCCTTCGTCGGGCGTCCGAACGTGGGCAAGTCGACGCTGGTGAACCGGATCCTCGGCGAGGAGCGGATGATCGCCTCGGACGTGCCGGGCACCACCCGCGATTCGATTGCCGTGGACCTGGAGCGCGACGGCCGCAAGTACCGCCTGATCGACACCGCCGGCCTGCGCCGCCGAGCCAAGGTGGAGGAGGCGGTCGAGAAGTTCTCGGTGGTCAAGACCCTGCAGGCGCTGGAGCAGTGCCAGGTCGCGGTGCTGATGCTGGACGCCAGCGAAGGCGTCACCGACCAGGACGCCACCGTGCTGGGCGCGGCGCTGGACGCGGGCCGGGCGCTGGTCATCGCGATCAACAAATGGGACGGGCGCAGCGACTACGAGCGCCAGCAGGCCGAGGCGCTGGCCGAGCGCAAGCTGGCCTTCGTCGACTGGGCGGAGCGCGTGCGCATTTCCGCGCTGCACGGCTCCGGCCTGCGCGAGCTGTTCAAGGCGATCCACCGCGCGCACGGCTCGGCCACCCGCGAGTTCAGCACCTCGGAAGTCACCCGCGCGATGGAAGCGGCCTACGAGGCCAATCCGCCGCCGGTGGTGCGCGGCCACGTGGCCAAGCTGCGCTTCGCCCATCCGGGCGGCGAAAGCCCGCCCACCTTCATCGTCCACGGCACCCGCCTGAAGACGCTCAGCGCCACCTACCACCGCTACCTCGAAAATTTCTTCCGCAAGCGCTTCAAGCTGGTGGGCACGCCGATCCGTTTCGTGTTCAGGGAAAACAGCAATCCCTACGAAGGCAAGAAGAACGCGCTGACCGACCGCCAGATCGAGAAGAAGCGGCGCTTGATGCGCCACGTCAAGCGGGGTGGCTGAAACCGGGTGGTAGAGCGCGTGTCCGGTTTGTGCATCGGATTCCGCTATCCATGACGACCCGCGGCCGCTCGTGCCGCATCGCAAAAGGAACCACCGAAATGCCGTACTTCGCATGGATGCGCCGCCTGCTGCTTGCCTGCCTGCTGCTGGTTACCGGCAATGCCTTCGCCGCCGACCAGTGCCCCGCGCTGGCGCAGCAGCAGTCCGATCCGCAGGTCGCCACCCGCATCGCCGCCATTGCCTGCGACGAGCACCTGCGCTGGAACCGGCCGTTCATCGACGCCGAGGGCAGGCTGGCCAGCCTGGTCGCCTACGAGGCTGAGGGCAACGGGCTCAAGGACAGCGGCGCGCCGTGGCGACGGGTGGCGTTCTACTGGCAGGCCAGCGGCCTGCTGGGACCGATGGCGTTCAAGCCGGGTGCCAGCGATTGCGGCTACGCCGCGCTCAACCTGTCGTATCCCGGCCTGGGCTGTCGCGGCTTCGTCGTCGACAATCCGTGGTCGGCCGCGTTCGTGAGCTGGGTGATGCAGCGCGCCGGGGTGCCGGGCTTCCGCAGCTCGGCCAGCCATTTCGACTACGTGCGCGCCGCGCGCCGGGACGTCGCCGGCAGTCCGTACCGCTTCCTCGAGCCGATGGCGGCGACGTTGGAAACCGGCGACATGCTCTGCTACGTGCGCACCGGCCGCGTATACGGGTACGACGGCCTGGCGAAGGCCATCGACGGCAGCACCACCAGCCTGCCGATGCACTGCGACTTGATCGTCGCGGTCGACGACGGCAAGGCCTATGCCATCGGCGGCAACGTGCAGCAGGCGGTCACCCTGCGCATCTTCAACCTCAATGCGCAGGGCCAGCTGTGGGGCGTGCCGCGCCGCGGCGATGGCGACGTGGAGTGCTCGCCGGAGACGCAGGCCGCGTGCAACTTCAATCGCCAGGACTGGGCGGCGGTGCTCAAGCTCAAGCCGCAGCAGGAACTTGCGAAGATCGGCCCGGTCGAGCCACCGAGCTTCCTGCCCAGCGCGCCGGTGGCGCCGACCTGTTGCGTCAACTGCGTGCTCGGCTCCGGTATCCCGCGCTGTCCCGCGCCCGGGCAAGCCGTGCCGCAGCCGCAACCGCAGCAACCGGATGCGCCGCTGCAGGGTTCGGAATAGGCCCGACGGGTGCGGTGCGCGATAATGCGCACCCGATCGCCTCGCAGCCGCACCGAATGACCGCTCGAATCCTCGATGGAAAACGCATCGCCGACGAACTGCTCTCGGACCTGAAGGCGCAGGTCGATGTGCGGTTGGCTGCCGGCAAGTCGCGGCCGGGCCTGGCGGTGGTGCTGGTGGGTGGCGATCCGGCCAGCCAGAGCTATGTGCGCAACAAGCGCCGCGCCGCCGACAAGGTGGGCATCCAGGCGTTCGACCATGACCTGCCGGCGGGCACCAGCGAGGCCGAACTGCTGGCGCTGATCGACAAACTCAACGCCGATCCGCAGGTGCACGGCATCCTGATCCAGCTGCCGCTGCCCGGCATCCGCGACGCCAGCGCGCTGATCGAGCGCATCCATCCCGACAAGGACGTGGATGGCTTCCATCCGCAGAACGTCGGCCACCTGGCGCTGCGCCAGTTCGGCCTGCGTCCGTGCACGCCGCGCGGTATCACCACGCTGCTGGCATGGACGGACAAGCCCGTGCGCGGGCAGAGTGCGACGATCGTCGGCGTCTCCAACCACGTCGGCCGGCCGATGGGACAGGAGCTGCTGATCGCCGGCTGCACCGTCACCAGTTGCCACAAGTTCACCCCGCAGGACGTGCTGAAGCGCCACGTGGGCGAAGCCGACATCCTGGTGGTCGCGGTGGGCAGGCCGGGCCTGATTCCCGGCGAATGGGTGAAACCGGGCGCGGTGGTGATCGACGTCGGCATCAATCGCCTTGACGACGGCCGGCTGGTCGGCGACGTGGGCTATGACGAGGCCGCCAAGCGCGCCAGCTGGATCACCCCGGTACCGGGCGGCGTCGGCCCGATGACCGTGGCCACGCTGATGCAGAACACGCTCGAAGCTGCCGAACTGGCAGATCGCGCAGCGAACTGAAAGCGCCCTGCAACGTGCGCTGAAAAGCGGAGGGATCGACTGCGGGGAGCCCGTATTCGCCCCTTCGCGACGCCTTCCCCGGGAGGGCGAAGGAAAAACACGCTACAATGACGCGCTTCCCCACTTCCACATGGGTCTGCCGATGCTCCGCATCCTGGCTGAAGCACTGACGTACGACGACGTTTCCCTCGTTCCCGCGCATTCCGCCGTCCTGCCGAAGGACGTGTCGCTGGAAACGCGCCTCACCCGCGACCTGCGCATCCGCCTGCCGATTGCCTCGGCGGCGATGGACACCGTGAGCGAAGCACGCCTCGCGGTGGCGATGGCGCAGCTGGGCGGCATCTCGATCATCCACAAGAACATGACCGCGCAGGCGCAGGCGCAGCAAGTGGCCTGGGTGAAGAATTTCGAAGCCGGGGTGATCCGCGAGCCGTTCACCGTCGGCCCGGAAACCTCCATCGGCGAAGTGCTCAAGCTCACCCGCGCGCGCAACATCTCCGGCGTGCCGGTGGTGGACGAGTCCGGCCACCTGGTCGGGATCGTCACCGGCCGCGACATGCGCTTCGAGAAGAAGCTGGACGACCCGGTCCGCCACGTGATGACCAAGCGCGACAACCTGGTCACGGTGAAGGAAGGCGCCAGCGACGACGAAGTGATGGGCCTGCTGCACAAGCACCGCATCGAGAAGGTGCTGGTGGTCAATGACGACTTCGAGCTGCGCGGCCTCATCACCGTCAAGGACATCCAGAAGAAGTCCGATAATCCGAACGCGGCCTACGACACCAGCGAACGCCTGCTGGTCGGCGCCGCGGTCGGCGTGGGCGGCGACACCGAGCAGCGCATCGAGGCGCTGGTGGCCGCCGGCGTGGACGTGGTGGTGGTGGATACCGCGCACGGCCATTCGCAGGGCGTGATCGAGCGCGTGGCCTGGGTCAAGAAGCGCTTCCCGCAGGTGCAGGTGGTGGGCGGCAACATCGTCACCGGCGACGCCGCGCTGGCGCTGATGGACGCGGGCGCGGACGCGGTGAAGGTGGGCGTCGGCCCCGGTTCGATCTGCACCACCCGCATCGTCGCCGGCGTGGGCGTGCCGCAGGTCACCGCCATCGACATGGTCGCCTCCGCGCTGCAGGACCGCATCCCGCTGATCGCCGACGGCGGCATCCGCTATTCCGGCGACATCGGCAAGGCGCTGGCCGCGGGCGCGTCCAGCGTGATGATCGGCGGCCTGTTCGCCGGTACCGAGGAAAGCCCGGGCGAGATCGAACTGTTCCAGGGCCGAAGCTACAAGAGCTATCGCGGCATGGGCTCGCTGGGCGCGATGGAGAAGGGCAGCAAGGACCGCTATTTCCAGGACGCCTCCGACGCCGACAAGCTGGTGCCGGAAGGCATCGAGGGCCGCGTGCCGGTGCGTGGCCCGCTGTCGGGTGTCGTCCACCAGCTGATGGGCGGCCTGCGCGCGACCATGGGCTACGTGGGCTGCGCCACCGTCGAGGACATGCGCACGCGCCCGCAGTTCGTGCAGGTGACCGGCGCCGGCCAGCGCGAAAGCCACGTCCACGACGTGCAGATCACCAAGGAACCGCCGAATTACAGGGCGGGGTGATGTCGTTTCCCTCTCCCATCGGGAGAGGGTGGCGCGAAGCGCCGGGTGAGGGTTCGGCTCCCCACTTGGCATCCCGATGGCCCGTACCCTCACCCCCAGCCCCTCTCCCGGAGGGAGAGGGGAGTAAAACATGACCAACATCCACTCCGACAAGATCCTGATCCTCGACTTCGGTGCGCAGTACACCCAGCTGATCGCCCGCCGCATCCGCGAGTTCGGCGTGTACTGCGAAATCTGGGCCTGGGACCACGATCCCGCCGAGATCGCCGCGTTCGGCGCCAAGGGCATCATCCTGTCGGGCGGCCCGGAATCGACCACCGAAGCGGGTTGCCCGGCCGCGCCGCAGCAAGTGTTCGATGCCGGCGTGCCGCTGCTCGGCATCTGCTACGGCATGCAGACGCTGGCGAAGCAGCTGGGCGGCGACACCGAAGCCGGCAACCAGCGCGAATTCGGCCATGCCGCGCTGGAGATCGTCGGCAATGACGCGCTGCTGGCGCCGGTGGCGACCACGGCCGAACTGCGCAACGTGTGGATGAGCCACGGCGACCACGTGTCGCAGGCGCCGGCGGGCTTCACCGTCACCGCGCGCACCGACCGCCTGGGTATCGCCGCCTTCGCCGACGACGCGAACAGGATCTACGGCGTGCAGTTCCATCCGGAAGTCACCCATACCGCCGCCGGCGAAGCGCTGCTGCGCCGCTTCGCGGTGGACATCTGCGGCTGCAAGACGCTGTGGACGGCGGCCAACATCATCGACGACCAGATCGCCCGCGTGCGCGAGCAGGTCGGTTCCGACGAAGTGATCCTCGGCCTGTCCGGCGGCGTGGATTCGTCGGTGGTCGCGGCGCTGCTGCATCGGGCCATCGGCGACCAGCTCACCTGCGTGTTCGTCGATACCGGCCTGCTGCGCTGGCAGGAAGGCGACCAGGTGATGGCGATGTTCGCCACCAGCGAAGCCGACAAGGGCGGCATGGGCATCAAGGTCGTGCGCGTCAACGCCGCGGAGCGCTATTTCGAGAAGCTCAAGGGCGTGTCCGATCCGGAAGCCAAGCGCAAGATCATCGGCAACCTGTTCATCGAAATCTTCGATGAAGAATCGAACAAGCTCACGAATGCCAAGTGGCTGGCGCAGGGCACCATCTACCCGGACGTGATCGAGTCGGCCGGCAGCAAGACCGGCAAGGCCCATGTCATCAAGAGCCACCACAACGTCGGCGGCTTGCCGGAAGACATGAAGCTGGGCCTGGTCGAGCCGCTGCGCGAACTGTTCAAGGACGAGGTGCGCCGGCTCGGCGTGGAACTCGGCCTGCCGCGCGAGATGGTCTATCGCCATCCGTTCCCCGGCCCGGGCCTGGGCGTGCGCATCCTCGGCGAGGTCAAGCGCGAATACGCGGAACTGCTGGCCAAGGCCGACGCCATCTACATCGACGAACTGCGCAAGGCCGGGCTGTACGACAAGACCAGCCAGGCGTTCGCGGTGTTCCTGCCGGTGAAGTCGGTGGGCGTGGTCGGCGACGCCCGCGCCTACGAATGGGTGATCGCGCTGCGCGCGGTGGAAACCATCGACTTCATGACCGCGCACTGGGCGCACCTGCCGTACGACTTCCTCGGCACGGTGAGCAACCGCATCATCAATGAACTGCGCGGCGTCTCGCGCGTGGTGTACGACATCTCCGGCAAGCCGCCGGCGACGATCGAATGGGAATGAACCACCTGTTCGCGCACCACTGGTGCGCAGGTGGTTCATTGCCCCGCCGAAGAGGCGGGGCCGGGGCTCTCGGCCTGTTCACGCACCACTGGTGCGCAGGTGGTTCATTGCCCGGCGAGTAGACGGGCCGGGCCGATCAGCCCATTCGCGCCCTCACTTCGCGCTGGCGGGCAGCGCAAACGCCATCACGTAATCGCCCACGTCCTTCGAGTGCGCCGAGCCGCCGACCGAAACGACCACGTACTGGCGGTGGTCGACCGGGGAGATGTAGCTCATCGGCGTCGCGCTGGAGCCGACCGGCAGCGCGTATTTCCAGAGTTCCCGGCCGGTTTCCGCGTCGTAGGCACGCAGGTAGTAATCCTGCGTGCCGGCGAAGAACACCAGCCCGCCCGCGGTCGCCGAGGTTCCGGCGTAGGTCGGCATGCCCGGCGTCAACGGCATGCCCAGGCGGATGCCCAGCGGGCCCAGCATCTTGGCGGTGCCGCCCGGAATCTGCCAGGCGAGCTTGCGCGTATCCAGGTCGATGGCGGCGATGGTGCCGTAGGGCGGCTGGTTGCAGGGAACCCCGAGCGGGGAGAACCAGGTGCCGGACACGATCCCGTACGGAGTGCCGGCCATCGGCGCGACGGCGTGGCCATCGGGCGTTGCCGGATGGGTCTTGGCGTATTCCTCGTATTCGGCGCGCGGCAGCATCCGCTGCGTGCTGATCAGCCGGATGTCGTTGACGAACAGGCGGCGATTGACCGGGTCATAGGACGCGCTGCCCCAGTTCTGGCCACCCAGCGCACCCGGCGAGGAGAGGCTCTCGGTCAGGCCCGGCGGCGTGTTGTCGCCGTCATAACGCAGCTCGTGGAAGCGGATGCGGCATAGCAACTGGTCGAACATCGTCATGCCCCAGGTGCCTTCCTCCGACAGTCTTGGTGGGGCCATCACCGGCATGTCCGGGGAATAGGGCTGGGTGGGCGAAAGGATGTTCTCCGGCACGGATCCCCTGGTCGTCATCGCGCGTTCCACGACCCGCGAAATCGGCGCGCCGGTACGGCGATCCAGCGCGAAGATCTGGCCGCGCTTGGTGAAGATCAGTATGGCCGGCACCATCTGCCCGGCATCGTCCTTCATGTCGAGCAGCGCGGGCTGCGAGGGAATGTCGAAGTCCCACAGGTCGTGGTGCGAGGTCTGGAAATGCCAGCGTGGTCGCCCGGTCCGCACATCGAGCGCCACCATCGCCGCGTTGTAGGGCCACGAGGCCTTCGGGCGGTCCGGGTTGTAGACATCGGTGCCGCCGTTGCCCATCGGCGCATACACCAGCCCGAGGGCGGGATCGTAGGCGGGGGGCGCCCACATGTTCGGCGTTCCAGGCGTGTAGCTGTCGCCATCGAGTGGCTCCCGGGTTACCGCCGGGTTGCCGGGATCCCAGGCCCAGACCAGCGCGCCGCTGCGTACATCGAAGGCGCGGATCGCGCCGGCGGGTTCACCCAGGGCCTGGTTGTCGGCGATCCAGCCGCCGACCACGATCCTGTCGCCGGCAACCGTCGGCGCGGAGTTCTGGTAGTACCAGCCCGGTCCGTTGTGGCCCATTCCGACGGTCAAGTCGACCACGCCCGCCGTGCCGAAACCCGGACACAGTGCGCCGGTGACGGTATCCAGCGCGAACAGGCGTCCGTCGATGGTGTTGCCGATCACCCGTTCGGCGCACGGCTGGCCGGGCACGGCCGCATCGTCCCTGAAATAGGCGAGCCCGCGGCAGCGACCCCAGGCAATCGCCTTGGCCTTCGCCTCGTACAGCCATTTGCGCTTGCCGGTGGTCGCATCGATCGCGTGGACGGCGTTTTCCGGCGTGCAGGAATACAGCGTGTTGTCGATCTGCAGCGGCGTGTTCTGGTCGACCAGGTTGCCGTTGCCGGTGTCGCGGCCGGTGCGGTAGGTCCACGCCAGCCGCAGGTTTTTCACGTTGTCGCGGTTGATCAGGGTGAACGGGGAATAGCGCGTACCCATGGTGTCGCGGCTGAAGCCGGTCCAGTCGACCGGCGTGTTCGGCGATTGCGCGATCGCGAACGGCTTGCCCGACGCATTGGCGACGATCGGCATCGCGACGAAACCGCGCGCGAAGAAACCGAGCGCGGCGACCAGCGCGATCGAGCCGCCGGCAAGGCACCGGCGCCCCTGCTTATCTGTTCGCGACGCGAACAGGAAAAGCGTGACGCAGAAAATCGCCAGCGGCACGAACAGGCGCGGAAACAGCGCCCAGTAGTTCATCCCGACCTCGACCCATGCCCAGGCGAGCGTGGCGACGAACGCCGCGCCAGCCAGCAACACCGCCCGCACGTCGCCGCGCCAGACGAGCACCGCCACCGGCAGATAGGCCAGGCCGATCAGCAGGTAGTAGAACGACCCGCCCATCAGGCCGAGTTTCGCCCCCAGCACGACCAGGTACAGCGCCATCAGCGCGAAGATGATTGCAAGGAGTTTCCTGCTCGTGCGCATCGGATCGATCTCCCGGAATAAGCGGCCCAAGATGAACGGCAGGATCGTAAAGATCAGGTGAAAACGGGGCAGCGACAAGCCGGAACCAGACTCCGCCTGACATTCGTCGCATGCCTGCGGGATCGGCCAAAGCCGGTAGGATGGGGACTGGAAGCCAATGGCCTTGCATGTGGTGCCGGCATGGAGAATGCAGCGATCGACGAACACTGGATGCGCCGTGCGCTTGAGCTCGCCGAACGCGCCCAGCGCGAGGACGATGAAATTCCCGTCGGTGCGCTGGTCGTCGATGCCGAAGGCAATCTCGTCGGCGAAGGGTGGAACCGCAACATCGCCGAGAACGATCCCAGCGCGCATGCCGAGATCGTGGCGATGCGCCGCGCCGGCGCGGCCCTCGGCAACCATCGGCTGGTTGGCTGCACGCTGTACGTGACGCTGGAGCCGTGCGCGATGTGCGCAATGGCGATGGTGCATGCGCGGGTCGCGCGGGTGGTGTTCGGTGCATTCGATCCGAAGACCGGCGCGGCCGGCAGCGTGTTCGACCTGCTGGCCGACCCGCGCCACAACCATCGCGTCGAAGTGATCGGCGGGGTACTTGCGGAGGTCGCGGGCCCGATGCTGACCAGCTGGTTCCGCGCCAAGCGCGGAAAATAGGCGGATTTCGGGCCTGCAGTCTCAGCTACCGGGCGGGTGGCGGCGCTGCGCCATGCCCTGGTCCAGCTCCAGGTCGAACCCCTTCACCGCCAGGCTGACTTCGCGCCACATGGCGAAGCTGGCAGCCAGCAGGAACAGCACGCCGATCACTGCGGTCGCGGTGGGCAGCGCACCGAGGCGGAAACCGAGCAGCGCGTCCGCCGCCAGCGCCAGGCTGGTGCCGACGAAGCTGGCCAGCGCGCCGTACAGCAGGCGGCAGGCGCGCAGCACCAGGTGCGCGCGGCGGCGATGACGGAGGATCTGGTCGTCGCGCTCGCTGCGATCCGGCGCATCGTGCTCCCAGGAGACGATCAGGGCGCGCAGCCGATCCACGACCCGCGCCAGCCGTGCGTTGGCGGACATCAGCAGCGAGGCGGTCGCGGTCAGGAAGAAGGCGGGGGCCAGCATCGCCGTGAGGATGGCGTGGTGGCCGATGGCATTGGCGGTGTCCTGGAGCATGCAATGTCCCGGAGGCGAGCCGGTATGATGCACATCCATGAGTACACATGCGAGCGCGATGCCTGCCGATACCCCCAACCAGCGCCTGATCTGGATCGACCTGGAAATGACCGGGCTCGACACCGGGCGCGACGGTATCCTGGAGATCGCCACCGTGGTTACCGACAGCCAGCTCAACGTGCTGGCGGAAGGCCCGGAGCTGGCCATCGCGCATTCGCTGGAAACGCTGGAAGCGATGGACGACTGGAACCGCAATCAGCACGGCAAGTCCGGACTGTGGCGGCGCGTGCTGGAGGAGGGCGTGCCGCTGGCCGAGGCGGAGGCGCGCACGCTGGCGTTCCTGCAGGACTGGGTGCCGGCCAATGCCTCGCCGATGTGCGGCAATTCGATCTGCCAGGATCGGCGTTTCCTGCATCGGCTGATGCCGGCGCTGGAGCGCCACTTCCACTACCGCAACCTGGACGTCAGCACGCTCAAGGAATTGGCCAGGCGCTGGTCGCCCAAGGTGCTGGAGGGCGTGGAGAAAACCTCCGCGCATACGGCCTTGAGCGACGTCCACGATTCCATCGAGGAATTGCGCCACTATCGATTGCACATGGGGACGCTGGCGGGGCTGGCGACGGAGTAGGGCAGCGGGACAGGGGAAGGGCTGGATGCGGAAAGCGTCTGCACGGATCGTACTGCTTGCCGGCATGCTCGGCCTGTCGGTCGTGCTTGGCCTGTGGCCAGGCATGTCGCCTGCGCAGGAAGTCCGTGTCCCGAAGCCGGCGCAAGCGCAGGACAAGCCCATTTCGGCGTTCTATCGCGAAACCTGGACAACCCGGGAGGGGCTTCCGCACAACCAGGTCAACGCCATCGTGCAGACGCCGGATGGCTATCTGTGGCTGGGGACCTGGGAAGGCCTGGTGCGTTACAACGGGCTGGAGTTCCAGGTCTTCGACCGCGGCAACGTAGCGGAGCTGCAGGACAACGGTGTGCGCTCGCTGTACGCCGCCGCGGACGGTGCCGTGGTCATCGGCACTTCGCGTGGCGGCGTGACGATCAAGCGCGGCGATCAGTGGGAAACCTGGCGCGAAAGCGACGGGCTTGCCCAGGACGAGATCATGGATGCCAGGCTCGACCGCCGCGGGCGGCTGTGGGTCGGCACCGAGAGCATGGGACTGACCCGCCTCGATCGCGGCAAGCCGACCCAGTTCAACGTCGACAACGGGCGGCTGCCGAGCAACGTGGTGTTCGCCCTGCTGGAAAGCAGGGACGGCAGCATGTGGGTCGCCACGGCGGGCGGCCTGGTGCATATCGTGGGTGATCGTGCAGACATCATCCCGAGCGATTCCGGGCTGCCTGCGGCCCCTGTGTTCCGGCTGCTGGAAACCGCGAAAGGCGAATTGCTGGTCGGCACCGAGCGAGGCGCTTACCGCCGCATCGGCGAGACCCGGCGCTTCGAGCTGCTGTCGCCGTTGCTGCCGGCAGATGGCGTTCCCAGCCTGGCGGAGGATGGCACCGGCCATCTCTGGGTGGGCACGGTCAACAACGGCCTGTTCCGCCTGTCGCAGGCGGGGGCCGAGCACTTCACCAGCAGTCGCGAGCTGCCGAACAATCGCGTCCCCTCGCTGCTGGTCGATCGCGAAGGCAGCATCTGGGTCGGTACGAATGCCGGCCTGATGCGCCTGAGCGACGCGCCGTTCACCACCTGGAACAGCGACCAGGGCATGACCGACGACTACGTGCGCGCGTTGTACCAGGCGCCGAACGGCGGCATCTGGATCGGCACCGGGCGCGGCCTGAACCTGTGGCGCGACAACCGGATCGTGGCCCGCTACAGCAAGGCCGACGGCATGCCGGGTGACTCCATCCTCAGCCTGCTGGAGGCCGGCGACGGCAGCCTGCTGATCGGCAGCTACGTCGATGGCGTCCTGCGCCTGCGCGACGGACGCATCGTGGCGCGCTACGACAATGCGGGCGGCATGCCGGGCAGCAACCAGGTGCGCGCATTGGCCGAGGCGGCGAACGGCGACGTCTGGATCGGCACCACCCGCGGGCTGGTGCGGATGCGCGATGGGAAATTCCAGCTGTTCGGGCAGGCGCAGGGCATGCAGCGGGATTTCATCATCTCCCTGCACGTGGCGCGGGACGGCACGCTGTGGGTTGGCACGTCGGACGGTGCAGTGCGCGTGAAGGGCGACACGGTGCAGCCCCTGGACATGCGAGCCGCGAATGGCGCGCAGGACGTGTTCGGCTTCCTCGAGGACGCCGACGGCACCATGTGGATGGCCACCGATCGCGGCCTGCTGCGCTATCGCAACGGGCAGCTGCGCGGGCTTGGACTGAAGAACGGACTGCCGGTGGATACCGTGTTCGCGGTCGTCGATGACCGTCTCGGCAATCTCTGGCTGACCTCCAATCGCGGCGTGCTGCGCTTGTCCCGCAAGGATGCCGAGGCGGCGCTCGATGGCGGCCATGCGCAGGTCCGGCTCGATCATTTCGGCGAGGCGGACGGGCTGGTCAGCGCCCAGTGCAACGGCGGTTCCGGGCCTGCGGCACTACGCGACGCACGCGGCAATATCTGGGTGGCCACCGCGCGCGGTGCGGCGGTGGTTTCGCCGGATGCATTGAGCCATTACCGGCACGACCTGCCGCGCGCCGTGCTGGAACAGGTGCTGGTGGACGACAAGCCGGTGCGGCTCGGCGACGTGCTGCAGTTGCCACCGGGCACGCGCAAGCTGGAGTTCCGCTATGCGGCGCCGAGCTTCCTGATGCCGAGGTTCCTGCGTTACCGGCACCGCCTGGAGGGCCTGGATGCTTCCTGGGTGGAACGGGGAAACCGGCGCAATGCGCAGTACACCAACCTTGCGCCGGGCAGCTACAGCTTCGATGTCAATGTGTCCGCGCCGGGATTGGGCCAGGATTGGAGCGATGACGTCACCTCGATCCGGATCGAGATCGCGCCGCAGCCATGGGAGCGGCGCAGCTTCGTCATCGCCGCGGCGGTGCTGGGCGCACTGCTGGTTTATGGCCTCTATCTCTGGCGCGTCGGCAGCCTGCGTCGCCGCGCAGGCCGGTTGGAGGGCATGGTCGAACAGCGCACCCGCGACCTGCGCGAGCACGCCGAGCGGTTGCGCGAGTCCGACCAGGAAAAATCGCTGCTGCTGGAGCAACTGGGCAAGCAGTCGGAAGCCTTCGAACGGATGGCGCTGGAAGATGCGCTGACCGGCGTCGGCAACCGCCGCAGCCTGGACACCGAGCTGCAGTTGGCGTTTGCCCGCTCCGCACGCAGCCGGCGGGCGCTGTGCTTCGCCCTGTTCGACGTGGATCAGTTCAAGCAGATCAACGATCGCTATTCGCATGCCGCCGGCGATCGGGCGCTGGTCGCCGTCGCGCACGCGCTGCGTGATGCACTCGACGGCGCGGGCATGCTGGCGCGCTGGGGCGGCGAGGAGTTCGCGGTGCTGTTCGAACGGGTGCCGCTGGAACGCGCGCGCGAAATCTGCGAAGCCATGCGCCAGCGCGTGGAGGAAATCGATTGCAGCGAATACGCGCCGGGCTGGACGCTTTCGGTCAGCGCCGGCCTGGCCGAACGCGACGGTGCCCTGCGCCACGAGGCGCTGGTGGCACGCGCCGATGAGCTGCTTTACGAGGCCAAGCGCGCCGGGCGCAATCGCGTCGTGGGTTGACTAGCGGGGCGGGTGGATGACCGGTGCATGCCGCGCCATCAACGCCACGATCCAGTC
>JAANMX010003391.1_pt1 | contig 14108 bp, 8 predicted proteins | sample 7279681 | NCBI WGS metagenome assembly JAANMX01 (sample SAMN14094542, study PRJNA606508) | bioreactor metagenome | isolation source: A lab-scale SPAN reactor treating ammonium-rich wastewater day 351 | place: Ireland: Galway | collected 2018-01-01
CATCATCTCAAATTGCTCGGAGATACACATAGGATAAGGGTTGGCGAATCGCTAGAGATGGAAGTACAGGTAATGAACACTGGTTTTAGTAGATGGCTACATCAGAACATCCAGGACATTGGGGTCGTCAAGATAGGTGTTCATCTTTATAATTCACAATCTGAACTCTTGGAGTTAGACTACGCCCGCTGTTTGTTTGAAGAGGACATAATGCCAGGGCAATCTATAACAAAAAGATTCGCAGTTTCTTTTGCCGAAGCAGGTAAATACACGCTTTCCATCGATCTGGTAGCAGAGCAGATAGCATGGTTTGAAAATCTGGGAAGCCAGCCATATTCTCTAGCCGTCGATGTCGTGGCCTGAGATAACGACAATTCACCTCTGTCTTTATATGTTGGACTTTTGACAAAGGGAGCGGTGAACAGGCAAGAGAAAAGTTGACAAAAAAGGAAAACTGCGCCAGAAATAGTGAATAGATATTCAACAGAGTACGAGAAATCTGGAGCAGTTCCGGTACGGATTGTACCAGAACCTTGACAATCGAGCAGATACGGTGATGGAATTGTTGGACGCTATGTGCAGTACGCCCGATGCGGAGTCAGTGGTGGAATACAGCCTATCGTCGGCTTTTCGACGGAGCTATTCCAGCCTATTCAAGGCCATTGACGGGGCGAGTCCACCGGAGAAATGGCTGGCAGAACAGGTAGTTCCCTATCTGCCTCGTCCAAAATGGTGGCCTTTCTGGTTACTGATGGTAGACGTGACACTGAACCCCCGCCCCTATGCCCATACCCTGGCGGATCGGGGAATGGTCTATCAGCCGGAAGTGGTGAAAGGTAAACTGCCGGTGACCATCGGACATGAATACTCAACGGTGGCGGTGGGGCTGGAAGAAGAAGCCGGACTGACCTCCAGTTGGGTTGTGCCCTTGTCCTCCCGGCGGGTGCAAAGCAGCGACGACAAAGAGATGGTAGGCGCAGAGCAAATCGACTTACTAATGGAGGACAGCCGCTTCCCCTTTGGGCGTGACCTGACGGTGGAGGTAGGCGATACCAGTTACAGCAAACCGGCCTACTTGCATCGCCATCGCAAGTTTCCCAACCTGATCACAATCGCCCGTCTGCGCAGCAACCGAACCTTGCACCATCAGTATCAACCCACAGAGGAAGAAGCAGCCAGCCCCGGCAAAGGGCATCCGACCTGGTATGGCGAGAAATTCTTGCTCCCTGATCCAGAGAGTTGGACGCCGCCGGATGAGGCCCAAACCCTGTGGGAGACCAGTCGTCGAGGCAAGCGCTATCGGATTGAAATCCAGGCCTGGCACAATATGCTCATGCCAGGAAAGCGCAAGCCCCAGCTCTTGCCCATGCACGAGCATCCCTTCACCCTGGTCCAGATTGTGCGCTATGACGAAGCAGGCAATCAGGCTTGCAAGCATCCCCTCTGGCTACTGGTGATGGGAGAAAAACGTCACGAACTGACTTTGCTCCACATCTATCAGAGCTATGGTTGTCGCTTCAACCTGGAACACTTCTTCCGTTTTGGCAAGCAGAAGCTCTGTCTGGCTACTTTTCAGACCCCTGATGTCGAGCGGGAAGAGAGCTGGTGGCAACTCGTACACGCTGCCTATGCCCAACTCTGGATGGCTCGCCATCTGGCCGAAGCCCTCCCCCGCCCCTGGGAGCGCAATCTGCCTGTCATGAAGCAACGGCTTATCTCCCCAACATTGGTGCAACGGGACTTTGGCCGAATTATTCGCCAGTTGGGGACTCCCGCCCAGCCTCCCAAACACCGGGGTTATTCGCCAGGCCGCCGCCCAGGCACCAGATTGCCCCGACGACCACGCCAGAAAGTGGTCGTCAAAGGCTCGCAAACGGCCAAAACAGCCTGATTTTGGCTCATTTGCTCAGTTGAATACATTCTTTTTCTCACTCAACATTCGTTGAGTCGTTTCTGCTTTGTCAAAAGTCCAATATATGCGATGTATCTCCTAAAACAACTCGAGGTAGGATAACCTCCCCGCAAAGGCTCAAAGGAATCGAGTTTTTACGATGCAAAGTATACTGTTAGAATTAGTCTGTTGCCCGGTATGTGGGAAACGGATTCAGAGTGTTGGAGATGATCCGTCGCAGGGCGTCATTTGGAACGGATGTTTAGTATGTTCGCAATGCGGTAAGGGCTATCCTGTCATAAATGGGATTCCCCATTTATATATTGAAGACGAGCTTTGGCAATCCAAAGCACGTGAAGCGCAAGGCTGGATATCTTTATACCAAGATGCTGGTGCCTACGAAGGAATCGACATTAACGATAGTAACCTTCCCTACTATCCGGACGAATCGTGGCAGCGTTTTGCGAAGAATTTCGATGCCGCCTTAGTGAATTTAGAATTGTCGGGAACAGAAATTGTAATAGACTTAGGTGCTGGACGTGGCTGGGCAGCAAAACATTTTGCACAGGCCGGATGTCGTGTCGTTGCGGTCGACATTTTTGATGACGAAAGAATTGGGTTAGGCCGCGCCTGGGCATTGATGAAGGATGCTAACGTCTATTTCGATCCGCTTGTCGGTGATGGGGAACGGTTACCATTTTTTCCTTCATCGATAGATATTGTATTTTGTTCTGCAACTCTTCATCATTCATCAAACATGAAGCTACTTCTTGAAAATATCTATCGCGTGTTAAAACCCGGTGGAAGACTATGCGCCATAAATGAACCAGCGATCAGTATTCTGGAAAGCGAAGAAACACTTCTCGCTCAGTCCGCCGCTGTCGAGTTACAGCACGGAATTAACGAGAATCGTCCGAATCTATTGGAATATTTCACTTGTTTGAAAGAAGTGGGGTTCGGGAAGACTATAACCTGGAAAACATCCAGTCTTGAGATGTCAAATGCAGAAATGCGCGATTTAGCAAGGACGATTGGCATCATTCGCCCCAACATTGATTTATCCAATGGGCAGGCTACTGTCATTGGATGGGCAAGGTACTTGCTACTTCATCTACGCACACTAACAGCGCGACGAATAATAAAATCGATGCTTACAAAATACGAACGGGAAAATCTTGTCCGCTTACTCTCCATCTATGAGACAGGTGATATTTCCTTTATCACCACAAAACCAAAGAGTCAAGAGACAGGGTAAAATTCCTTGTCATGTCAAAATGGGAGGTAACAAAATGAGGGTACGCCATATTTCGTTGGGGGTGTCGTGGTATTGGTCAGTGATTATTACTGTCATATTAGTAGGGGTAAGCCTATTTGCAGCGGTGCAACCAGTTACCGCAGACCCTGTATCACCAGATGGTAAGCTAGACATGTCAGGTATTGGTCCAATCAAATTCTCTCCACCCACCTTAGTTGACCTTGACAACAATGGGGATGTTGAGATATTAGTCGGAACGAATGATGGAAAGGTAGTGGCGATTAATCGTAGCAGTGTTCCGCCTTACTTAACGCAGATGTGGTCTTTCGATACAAGCGGTCCACTAGGCGGGAGTACATCAATTCGCGCGGCCATCTCGGCCGCAGATCTAGATGGTGACGGGTCTATTGAGATTGTAGCCGCTGTTGGCGATGTATTTGAAGCCGGGACAGTGGGGGGGCTAGTTGTGCTGAATACAAATGGTCAACTGCTTTGGCAATATAAAACCCACGACCACATGGGGGTTCAGGGCAAACCAGATGGTCGTAGCGACGGAATCGTTGGCACACCTGCTCTTGGTGATCTGGATAATGATGGAAAAATGGAAATTATTTTTGGAGGCTTTGATTTCCGTGTCCATGTTCTCCACCACGATGGGAAACTTGCTCAAGGGTGGCCAATATTTATCCGTGACACAGTTTGGTCATCGCCTGCACTAGCGGACATAAACAATGATGGTTTTCTCAATATTGTTATTGGTGTCGATGTACATCAAGAACCGGCTCCATTTAACACTGTTAACGGCGGTGCCATCTACGTTTTTCGCTCTGATGGCACGATTGTCGAGGGCTGGCCTCAATTTATCAGTCAAGTCATTTTTTCATCACCCGCTGTGGGCGATCTAGACGGTGATGGAATATTGGAAATCGTTCACGGCACAGGAGATTTTTTCCCCAACACAGATGCCGGCTATAAACTCTATGCTTGGAACGCTACTGGCAGCCTGAAATGGACTGGGGTTACATCAGGTTATGTGTATGGTAGTCCTGCCATAGGCGACATTGATAGTGATGGAAAATTGGAAGTCATCGTAAACTCCCGGGATGACCGGAAGACATTTGCATGGAACCACGATGGCTCACAGCTATGGGCTGTGACACCAACAAACTTCCAGGGAAACACGATAACACTGATCGGAGCACCGGTCCTTGCGGATTACAGCGGTGATGGTAAACCCGATGTGTTCACCAATGTATTTTGGGACTCTGCAATCCTCGATGGACCCACTGGTCAGCAATTTACCGCAAACTCATTCCCTGGTAATCCAAGACCTGGATATGTGAGTGGTTTTTCAACCGCTGACAATGCTCCGGCAGTGGGAGACATCGATGGTGACGGATTTCTGGAATTAGTTTTGGCCAGTGCGAACAATGCGGGAACCCAGGCCCAGGTTGTTTACTGGGATTTGCCTACAACTGCTAACGTTGCTTCTGCGCCTTGGCCTATGTTTGGTCAGAATGCGGCGCATACCAGTGTCCATCCTACTGCAGTAGCACTTGCCTCTCAGGTCATTGTACATACATTGCCCGAAGCTATGCTCCCCGGTGAAGTTCGGGAGGTGAGTATCACAGTCAAGAACACGGGCCGCGACACTTGGGCAGCGTCCACGCGAGCAAACGCTGCTGGTCCCATTATCCTCGCTCCGGTCAATCAGCCTGAACCTTTGAGCGGTCCAGTTCGGACGCCAGTAAGCAACCAGGTTGCGGCAGGGCAAGACACCACCTTCAAAATCACACTGACAGCTCCAACTAAGGAGGGCTATTACACCACTTACTGGCGGCTGAAAGATGAATCCAACGGCAAGTTTTTTGGCCGCGCAGTGAAGGTGGAGATGAAAGTGGGCAACCAGCCGGCACTCCATGTACTCACGACTCAAGGCTTCAAGTCTGGCGGTTTGGCACCTCAAGCCCTGCCTGGCACCACCCCTCCATTCACCAACTGGCCTGCCTCCCTCGTCTTCAAACTCACCCACAACAAGCGGGGCTACTATTTTCTAGATAGTTTTGGCGGCTTTTGGTACGGTGGCCAAAACTTTCCGCTTCTCTCTGCCGGAAGCACTACCGGTTTGGCTGACATGTTGCTAGGTCCCGATGGTATTAGCTATTATCTGCTCAAAACCAACGGCTCCATCATCGGCTGCAATACCGATATATGCACTCTCGGTTTCACTCCTGCGCCGCCCACCAACATTCAGGCCCGCTCCTTTGCCCTGGCTGTAACGACCGATCCCCAGGAGGCTAAGAACGCCCTGGGCGTCTACGTTCTGGATGGCTTTGGCAACGTCTACACTGGCGGCGCGGCGCCGGCCATCAGCAAACCCAGCGGCTTGCCTGTGGCCCAGGACATCTTCGTGCGCATCAAATTAAAGGCGGACGGCAAGGGCTACTATCTGCTGGACAAGTACGGCCGCATCTGGAATGGCGGCAGCGCGCCGGCTCTGGCGCCCAACTATACACCAAAGACCGGCGAAGACTGGGCCAGGGACTTCGAGTTGACCGCCGACGAGAAGGGTTTTTACATGCTGGACAAGGACGGCAAGGTCTACAGCGGCGGCGACGCGCCCGACCTGACCGTCAATATTCCAGCCAGCGGCCCAGGCATCGGCCGGGATTTGGAGTTGGTGGACACCCGCAAGAGCAGTGCACCCAGCGCGAGCTTCACGCCCGATGGCATAGGAATCTTCCACGAGAATGGCGCTACTGGTCCAATCCAGACCACAATCTCTCTGTCCAACCAGGGCGCAACTGCCTTTCAATGGACGGCCTCGGCGGCCTGGCCTACCCCAGTTCGTATGCCTGTGGTTAAAATTACACCGAACTCTGGCACGTTGAATCCGGGCGCAGCGCAGCCCCTAGCCGTGGAAATCTCTGGACTGGATGGCCTATCCAACGGAGTCTATACGGTCGATATTGCGGTCTCAGCCACTGGCGTCACTGGCGGGCCACAGATCAACCGCACAACGAAGCTGACGGTTTTAGTGGTAGACCAAGTCCATTCTGTGAATTTGCCGCAGATCACCCGGTAGCCCGCAGAACCACTGGCCTAGCTGTCCGCAATCCGCACAAGAATAGAGGACGAAAGACGTGCAGCACATCTTTCGTCCTCTATTCTTATGCCCAAATGTGACAAAGTCTCACTGTTTGCGGTACTATTGAGGTGATTATTGTGCGGCGTGTTGGGGTTACTGTTTCTCTATATGGTGTGTTCCTATGGCTGTCTCTGTCCGTTTTCAAAATGTTTCCAAACGTTTCGTTCTGCATACGGGGCGGTCTCGCACCTTGCAAGAACAGATTCAGGATCTGTTTCTGCAGTCGCACAACCGCGTGTTGCCGCAGAAAAACGATTTTTGGGCTTTACAAAACGTTTCGTTTGATGTGGAACAGGGACACACAGTCGGTCTGGTTGGTTCTAATGGCAGCGGCAAAAGTACAGCGCTGAAACTCATCGCGCGCATTCTCGAACCCACCTCCGGCTCGGTCCAAGTGAAGGGCCGGATTTCTGCACTATTGGAGTTGGGCGCGGGTTTTCACCCGGACCTGACCGGACGGGAGAATATCTACCTCAACGGATCGTTGATGGGAATTGGACACAAACGGCTAAATCGGGTGTTCGATGAGATTGTCGACTTCTCCGAACTGGAAAAGTTCATCGATATGCCGGTGAAGCACTTTTCATCCGGGATGTACACACGGCTGGCTTTCGCTGTGGCGATTCACGTGGATCCTGAAGTGCTGCTGGTCGATGAAGTATTGGCGGTAGGGGATGGCGCGTTTCAGCGCAAATGTATGGAAAGCATCGGAAAGCTGCGCCGAGCGGGCGTCACCATTCTCCTCGTCTCCCATGACCTGGAAACAGTCGCCCGGCTCTGTCACACCGCCGTCTGGCTAGACAAAGGGGGGATTCACGCTATCGGAGACGGACAGCTAGTCATCAATGACTACATCGCCCACATTAACGAACAACAGCGCGCGCTCCTGGAGCGCACCCAGAAACAGGGCGAGGAGAAGGAACATGCCGAAGGTCCTGCCGAGCAGAACAATAGCGCCACGAATAGTGCTGACGAAACCGTTACGGTTGCGCCCCTTAAAGAAGCGCAAATCACCCGCATCGAAACGCTGGACCGGGATGGGAACCCAGCCAAAAGCATTCTGACTGGCAATCCTCTTTATATCCGCATTCATTATACGGCCGACCGCCGCATCGACACACCTGTTTTTGGGCTGGCCCTGCACCGGGACGATGGAGCGCACGTCACCGGCCCCAACACCCAAGAAGGCGGCTACCCGATTGAGGCGATTGAAGGGGATGGTTTCATCGATTACTGCCTGGACCGGGTCCCGCTCACCGCTGGCCGCTTCTATATCTCCGCTTCTCTTGTTGATCAGACCTGCACATTCTTCTACGACTATCACCACCAAACCCACTCCTTTGTCGTACAGCCACGTTCCGTCTGGGATCAGCTTGGCGTTGTCAAGTTGGATGGGCAATGGCGTCTACGGCCCTTTGCTTCCCAGAGGCGCAAACCAACACCTTTGCTGGAGACCAGTAAGCCATGATACCACCCGATCTCGACTACGCATTTCTCAAATATATTGGAGTGGATCCTTCAGTTGCAGAGAAAGTTCATCGTTTCTATTTATCCCACCTTGCCGGATATACGCGTATACTCGACCTTGGCGCAGGTATGGGCGGCTTTGTCAAACTCCTGTGTGATGCGGGAAAGGATGCCTATGGGGTTGATTCAGACCCGGGTTGCGTGGCCGAAGCCAGGGCGCTTGGCGTTCCCTTTGTGGACGCTGATATTATTGATCATCTCCGCTCTCTGGAAGAAGGGAGTCTGGATGCCATCTTCTCCGCTCATCTAGTGGAACATCTACCTTACGACATTGCGCTTGATCTGATTCAACTCGCCTATCGGGCGTTACGGCCAGGCGGACGCCTGATTCTCGCTACCCCTGATCCCCGCGGCCTCATCTCCCACCTGGAGTTCTACCACCAACACTTTGGTCACGTAGCCTTCTATCACCCCCAACTCCTCACTTTCTTTATGGACTACTGCGGTTTCCAGCGAACCCAGATCGGCGAAAACCCTGATACCAGCCCGGATCGAATAATGCCGAACCATCCCCTGGCAAAGCTGGCCCCTCCCCTGCCCGCACCCCTAACCTACCGGGAAATCCTACCGCGCCCGCAGTCTTTTTGGCGGCGGCTGGTCTGGGTTCCCAAAATGTGGCTGGTGCGCTGGCTTGTCCGTCCCTATACCGATCGATTGATGGGGCGGCTGGCCCAAGACGAACAATTGCTGGCTGCGTACTCGGCGGCCCTCAACCGGCCCTTTGAATGCTACGCCATCGGTGACAAAGCTGTAGACCCGTGAACGTCCTTTACCACCTGACCGTCCTGCCCCCGCAAATGCCAGAGGCGGAAGCGCTCTCTCAGGAGATAGAGGCTCTGCGCCAAACCTATGCGGGCGATCTGATCTATCTGAATCCCAATCGACAGGCCATTGGCCGCATCCCCCGTATCTGCTTCGGCTTCCACCGTCTGCTCGAAATACGTCGACGAGAAGCCCGGATCGCTCTCCACCACTTCTACAACCCGGATCCTTTCCCCTTTCCTGTTCTGCGTTTTTTGCGCCGCCCAATCGTCTATACCGTCAGCAGTGGGTTGGCGGCCAACCAGCCGATCCCTGCTTTTTTTCGACGCCTTGCCTGGGTAACTGTGCCCGACGAACGCAGCCTGACCCAACTGCGTGCGGCCGGGATTGACAATTCTTCAGTGGTACGGGCCGGTGTGGACATCAGCCGTTTTTCCCACGCGCCCAGACCGACCGGGGATGAGATTCGGCTGTTGATGGGTTCCGCTCCCTGGACGGAAGCCCAGTTTGTCAGCAAAGGCGTGGACGCGCTGCTGGCTGCGGCGCGCCAGGAGCCGCGCCTACATCTGATCTTTCTCTGGCGGGGGGTGTTGTCAGACCAAATGGTGGCCCGCGTGCAGAAATTGGGCATGCAAAAACAGGTGACAGTATTGAATCGACTGGTCGATGTCAACCAGATTCTTGCCGATGTCCATGCGGCCGTTGCGCTGGCGGACGGGCCAGGCATCGTCAAGTCCTACCCCCATTCTCTGTTGGATTCCCTGGCCGCGGGCAAGCCGGTTCTGGTCAGCCGGGCTATCCCTATGGCGGATTATGTAGCGGAGATGGGCTGTGGTGAAGTAGTGGAGGAAATAACAACAGCAGCGATTCTGGGGTCTGTCGAGCGGCTGCTGGCTGCCTATCCAGCGCGCATGGCAGCAGCGCAACGGGTGGGGAAAAAGGACTTCTCCCAGGAGGCAATGGTAGAAAGTTACGGCCGCATCTATCGTTCACTGACCGGGGCTGATTGAGTTCTGCGTCAAGCGATGGCTCCCATCTTTTGCAAGGAGCGGTCGATGGCTGCACCAAAATGGCTGCGATTGAAACGCTGACTGTCTGCCAGCGCATTCCTCGCCATTTCCTGACGCAACGCTTCGTCCCGGATCAGGCGCAAAGTATACTCCCGCAACTCTTCGATTTGGCTCCACAAAAAACCCGTGCGCCCGTGCTCGATAATCTCCGTCTGGCCTCCTTTACGGATTACCACAGGCACACAGCCCGACGCCATCGCCTCCACCGTCGTCACGCCGAAATGCTCCAGTCTGATCGGCTCCCGCTCCTCGTCCTCGCCAAAGCCTGCCGCGTGCCAGTATATCGCGCTGCGGCTGTAGAGATCGACCAATTCGGCAAAGGGCTGGTTGGTGTGGATTTCAATCGGGTATCCCTGGGCGGCCTCACGTACACGTTTCAGATAGTGTTGATGGATCGGATCATCCACCACCCCCCCAGTCAAGTGTAATGTCCAACCCGTTAATCCGTCATCCACCAGTTTTTTGAATGCCTGGATCATCACCAGATGCTTCTTATTGTGGGCCGCCACAAAAAAACGACCCACGCTGAGAATCACCTGTTCTTTGGCCACCGGACGAAACGACTCCACCTCGACCATTGGGTAAACGACATCGCTGGAACGGTTCCAATAATTTTCGATCCAGCCCTGGGTGAAGATCGAGTTGGCCCAGATGGCATCATACGTGTCCACCTGTGCCAGAAAGTTATCGGCGGGCACGTGTTGAAGCCGATCACGCCAACCCGGCAATAGCTTCTCGAAAAGTTGGCGAAAGATGAATGCTCTCGGGTGATTGATCTGGAAATTCACCAAGCGGAGATAGGGCAGGTCTCGCGAAGTAGCGGCAGTGCGTCCTGGAGTGGAAGTCGGAATTTCATCACTCTCAAATCGGATACGATACGATCTCCGGAACTGCTTTGGAAAATCGAGTCGAAACGATTGTGCGGCTTGCGGCGACAGAATAATGTCATGCAAGGGACGGTCATCCAGGCCTATTTTCACCTTTCGCTCTTGGGTAGTGGGATTCAACAGGGAAAAGGTAGCTTCCAGTGCAGCAAAACTGGGTGCAATCTCCATTTCTGCATCCTCAGTTAACAGTCGCACGCCTTGACCGCTATCATACTCAGGCTCGAATATTCCAACCGTTGCCAACTCTACAGCAAGCCAACCGTTGAGCAGTTTTGCTACTGTACGTCGGATACGCGCAGTGACTCCCAGGTGGTATTGTGTGGGGAAAAAGATGAGCAGCGCACCGTACCTGGCCTGACACGGAATGTAGTAGTTATGGAGTGCATTGACGAACAGATCGTATTCCTGGGTAAGCGAAGCCAGCTGGACAACCGACTGTGTGGGAACAAAGCGCAGGTTAACCCGTGACATATCAAGCGTCAGATGGCGCGTGATGGCAGAAGCCCCTAACGGGGTATGGGTGATTACCTCGACCTGATGACGACGACTCAGGTGTTCCGCAATCGCCAAAGCGTGACGATTCCCGCCCCCCAGGGATGTCAGTTGTCGGATGTAAACGCCTACGCGCATCTCTTGCCTTCACACTTTCCGGTCTACTGGTTCAGCGTCCTGTTTTTGGGCCAGACGGAAGCGCGTCCATAGCTGCATCTATCTGCCTGCCAAAATTGGGCAGGTCGAAGTGGCGGCTTCGGATCTGCGCCGCTGCGGACACGGCCGCATACAATTCTTCATCCTCAATCAATTGTCGGGTGTAGCCCTGCAATTCGTCCAAAGTCTGCCAAACGAACCCACTCTGGCCGTGCTCAACGATCTCTGGCTGGCCGCCTTTGCCGATCACTACCGGCGCGCACCCCGCGGCCATAGCCTCCACTGTCGTCATGCCGAAATGTTCAAACTTGTCCGGCTGGTGAGCTTCGTCCTCCCCATAACCCGCCGCGTGCCAATAAATGGCGCTCTCTCCGTAGAGCCTCAGCAATTCTTCCCTGGGTCTGTTTGTGTGGATGTGGATGGGATACCTTTGGGCCGCCTCCTGGACTGTGCGCAGATACGCCTGGTGTATGGGATTGTCGATAGCCTCACCGGCCAGATGCAACTCCCACCCTTCCAGCCCCTGGTGGCACATCGCTTTGAATGCCTCAATCATCACCAGATGCTTTTTGTTATGGAATGCAACGAAAAAGCGCCCTACGCTGAGAATCCGCTTTTTCTTGGGCAATGGCGGCAAGTCATCCACCACAACCGGAGGGTAGATGATTTTGCTCTCCCGCTGCCAATAGGCAAGCGTCCAGCGCCGTGTAAATTCGGAGATCGACCACACGTCGTCGTAACTTTGAATGCGTGTGGCCGCGTCGCCTGGCACTGGATTGAGCAGCCGATCCCGCCAATGGGGCAGCCAGTTCTCGAAGAGCTGGCGATAGACCCGGTAGGCGGGGTGGGAGAGGTGAAAGTCGGTCACGGCCAGATGGGGGAAGCTGTCTCCGGAGAGAGATTGCAGCGAGAAGCGCTCTTGTGTAGGAGCGCCGTCGATTTTGAGGTGCAACTGGTGGGCAGGACCTGCCACGCTACCCGTAATCGCTATGTGGCAGAGGGGTGATCTGCCCGCACCCGGCACCGCCACGCGCTGAACGTGTTGACCGTCCAGCCAAACGTCCACGGCTCGGTCGGCGCTGGACAGGTTACGTACCCGGAAGGCCGCGCTGTAGGGCAGGGGAGCGGATGCCAGACGAATCTCGGCGTGCGCGGCGAGCAGTTGTATCCTATCCGGGCCCAGGTGTTCTTCGCCGAAGAACCCGTCCTGCAACGTGTAGGGAATGAGACGCCGTTCCAACCACTGGGCAGTCCCGCGCCGCAGCCGCCCCATCGGGCCAAAGCGCACGGGCATAGGAAAGAGCACCAACAGCACGCCGCGCCGTGCGCGACAGGGCATCAACACATTGTGCAGCCGATTGATAAAGAGGTCGTATTCGCCTGTCAGCGCCGCCAACTTATCTTCTGGCAGTGCGGGGACAACCCGCAGATGGATGCGCGACAGGTCCAGGCCGAATTGGGGTAGAGTCTGGGACGCGCCGTAGGGTGTGTGTGTAATAAGCTCCACGTCGTGCTGCTGGCTGAGGTGCTCTGCGATGGAAAGCGTATGTCTATTCCCTCCGCCCACCGAAATCAATTGTCTGCAATAGAGGCCAATTTTCATTGGGTTCGAGTCTCTGATTTCACGGAGAAGGTTGGATTTGAAAGACCCACGCACATTCGTCCTGATGCGCCACTTCCAATTGGGGATAGGTCGCAAGCACCTCGCCACGCAAAGGGAGGCTGAACGGATTCTCCATACAGCCGACATAGACGTAGGATACACCTGTCCGTGCCAATTCTTCCGCCGCGGCCGGGTCCTGGACCAATGATTGCGCCAGTTGAGAGAGGGCGGTCACTTCTTGGCGATAGGCTTTCGTCCCCAGACTGGATAGCATTGAACCGGTGTTGGTCTTTCTGCCAGTAAAATAGGGAATCCAATACCCCGCGTCGCTGCCGTGGGGCAGGGTAGGAAGCCAGAAATGGGTATTGATGGCAAAACGCGCATCTTCCGGGGTGTTTTGCCGAATCCATTCCATTGCCCGCACATCGGCAGGTGTCACAAAATAGCGATTGGGTTCTACTTCGGTCAGCCGCACGTGGCTGGCGAGAAAGCCCAAAACCAACACACCAGCCCAGACCACAGGCAATACTTTTTCCTGCCTGTGCATACCCAGGCGATCCAGCAAATCCTGTGCCACAATTCCAATCACCAGCCCGACAGGAATGTAAAAGAGAAGATAGATCGCACCCAAATTGGTCACATTCAGGAGTGGGATGCCCAGACGATAGGTGTTGCCCAGCGCAAAAAGGGCGGCCAGCCAGAGGGCAATCCCCCAAACCAACCGGTTGCGCAACAGAATCCCCAGCACCAGCGCGCCGATTCCTGTCCAGAGCAAAAGCGGATGGGCCACCAGATAGGGGATCGATTCGGCGGCAAAGTCAAAATAGACAGAGCGAACCCCGGTAGATGGCACTACCTGTCGCCCGAAGCCGCGGGTGGAGACGTAATAGGAGATGGCCGGTGTAAGAGCAGGCATGACAAAAAATAGCGAAGATGCGCCTACACCAGCCGCGGCCAGAAAAGTAGCACGCAAGCGACCACTGCCCGCGGCCAGGAATAGCTCCCACAGGACTGTGCCAGCAATCAGGAATAACAAAAAGAAAGCAACCCGAAAATGGATGAGAAAGATGCTGGCAATGAGCGCGCCGGCAAAGCCAATCTGCCAGAGAACGTGCCGGCGGGGAAGCGGTTGTTTTTGCCGCCAGGCTGAGAGAAAATCCCACAATACAATCCAGGCAATGGGCAAAATTACCTGTCCGGCAAGCTGGGTAAAGCGCCCCCAATTGACATAGAAAGCCGGCTGATGGGAGTATAGACCGACGACTGCTGCCGCCAGCAGAGCACCTGTGCGCCCAACCCGTCGATCCAGCACCAGAT
>JAANMX010003394.1_pt1 | contig 14098 bp, 17 predicted proteins | sample 7279681 | NCBI WGS metagenome assembly JAANMX01 (sample SAMN14094542, study PRJNA606508) | bioreactor metagenome | isolation source: A lab-scale SPAN reactor treating ammonium-rich wastewater day 351 | place: Ireland: Galway | collected 2018-01-01
ACGGTTAGAAGCGCGCCGTCGATACGCAGGTCTACGATACCTATGAGATCGAACGCATCGCGCGCGTTGCCTTCGATCTCGCGCGCAAGCGCCGCAACAAGCTGACCTCGATGGAAAAGCGCAACGTCATGAAGACCGGCGTGCTATGGCATGAGGTCGTGACGCAGGTGCATCAGCGCGAGTACAAGGACGTCGCGTTGCAGCATCAGCTTGCGGATTCCGGCGGTATGCAGCTTGTGCGCTGGCCGAAGCAGTTCGATGTGATCGTCACCGACAACCTGTTCGGCGACATGCTGAGCGACATCGCGGCGATGCTCACCGGCTCGCTCGGTATGCTGCCGTCCGCCTCGCTCGGCGACATCGACCCGAAAACCGAAAAGCGCCGGGCGCTTTATGAGCCGGTGCATGGCTCCGCACCCGATATCGCGGGTCAGGGCCTCGCCAACCCGATTGCGATGCTGGCCTCGTTCGGGATGGCGCTGCGTTATTCCTTCGACAGGGGCGATCTGGCGGACAAGCTCGACGCCGCGATCGCTGCCGTGCTGGGGAAGGGCCTGCGCACGGCTGATTTGAAGTCCGAGGGCGCCACCGTGGTCAGCACATCGCAGATGGGCGAGGCGATCGTGAAGGAGCTTGAGGCGCTGCACGCCTGAACGCAACGCCGGAGTCATGCTCGCGGCGGGATTTTCAGCAGATGTCGCGATCGGGCGGGTTTACCCGGTCGATGCTCGCGAGGGGGCTGATCAGTAGAGCGGGAATCCGGTCGGATATCTGCCGCCGAGATCGGCGGGCGAACTGAGCGGCTGCCGGTCGATCGGCCGGTTCAGGTTCTCGCGGGCGAACGAGGGATAGCCGACGGAAGGCGGAAAGGCATAGTCGGTGTACTTGCGCTCACCTGGCAACACTTCGGTGCCTGCATCAAGCCACGAGCGCTTCGAGATGTAGACGCGGGTGCGCGGGCCGGACTGGTAGGACACGTTGGGTCCGCTTGGGCCATAGGCACTGTCGCGGTCAAGATACCTGCGCTGCTTGGCGCTCGCGTCCGAGGCGCTGAAGCCAACCGCGATGAAGGCCGCCGCAAGCGACAGCGCGATGATTCCAGGGGCGCCGGTCGCGGTGGAAATTTTCAAGGTCATCGCGTCCTCACAAATCCGAGTGATCGCCATTTTACCGCCCAGTTGGTTCGCGCCACAAGCCAAATCGGGCCACACCTTGCGAGAATAATGCAGGTGACGACGAAATGTTGCCTCGACCCCTGGCGCGGTCCCCGGTCTGTGGATCTTGAGAACCGGGCGTGCGAAGCGGGCCGCCACCCCAGGATGTCACTTAAGCTGCTGTTTTCAAAAAGCTATCGAGGATCGTCACGTCGTATGGTTATGCCCTCGTTCATTCTCTTCCAGGCATCCCGGTATGGCGAGGAGACACCAGGACCATGCGCCCGTGGAGAACCCGCGTCCGGGCGGCGAATTCGTGCAAGCCGGAGTGGGTCTTGTCAGGCTGGCGGTGGAACGGGCCACGCCGGAACAGGGTCCGGCGTTGTCTTGATGGCGTTTCTCGCTTAGAAGCGCAGCGTCTTCCCTTTCGCGCGCGTGAGCGGGACGGAGACGTTTTCTTCGGAGAGTTGAGCGATGGGTTACAAAGTCGCGCTGGTCGGAGCGACCGGCAATGTCGGGCGTGAAATGCTCAACATACTGGACGAGCGGAAATTTCCGGCGGATGAGGTGGTGGCGCTGGCTTCGCGCCGCAGCGTCGGCACCGAAGTCTCCTACGGCGACAAAACCCTGAAAGTCAAAGCGCTGGAAAATCACGATTTCAGCGATACCGACATTTGCCTGATGTCGGCCGGCGGCGCGGTGTCAAAGGAATGGTCGCCGAAGATCGGCGCGGCCGGTGCGGTTGTGATCGATAACTCGTCAACCTGGCGGATGGACCCCGAGGTGCCGTTGATCGTGCCCGAGGTCAACGCGGACGCGGTCGCGGGCTTCACGAAAAAGAACATCATCGCCAACCCGAACTGCTCGACGGCGCAGCTTGTCGTGGCGCTGAAGCCCCTGCACGACAAGGCCGTCATCCAGCGGGTTGTGGTTGCGACCTATCAATCGGTGTCGGGCGCCGGCAAGGACGCCATGGACGAGTTGTTCGCGCAGACCAAGGCGGTCTACACCGCGAGCGAACTGGTTAACAAAAAGTTTCCGAAGCGTATCGCCTTCAACGTCATCCCCGAGATCGACGTGTTCATGGAGGACGGCTACACCAAGGAAGAATGGAAGATGATGGCGGAGACCAAGAAGATTCTTGATCCCAAGATCAAGCTGACCGCGACCTGCGTGCGGGTGCCGGTGTTCATCGGCCATTCGGAAGCTGTCAGCATCGAGTTCGAGAAACCGATCACGGCGGATGAGGCGCGCGGCATCCTGCGCAATGCCCCGGGATGTCTCGTCATCGACAAGCACGAGCCGGGCGGCTACGTCACGCCCTATGAATCGGCCGGCGAAGACGCGACCTACATCAGCCGCATCCGCGAGGATGCGACGGTGGAGAACGGTCTGTCGATGTGGGTCGTGTCCGACAACCTGCGCAAGGGTGCGGCGCTCAACGCGATCCAGATCGCCGAGTGCCTGATCAACCGCAAGCTGATCAGAGCGAAGCCGAAGGCCGCCTGAGCTACAGCACTCTCGAGCAAAAGGGGGCGTCTTTTCAAACGAACGCTCCCGCTTCTGAATTCAATCGGAAACGAAACCGCTGGAGCAGTGCCGGCGGAAGCGGTCAGGCCCAGGCGCGCTCGCGCTTCGCCTTGTCCTCGTAGCTGTCGATCGCCGCCTTCTTTTCCATCGTCAGCCCGATGTCGTCGAGACCGTTCAACAGGCAATGCTTGCGAAACGCGTCGATCTCGAACTTCACCGTGCCGCCGTCGGGGCCACGGATTTCCTGATTGGCCAGGTCGATGGTCAGCGTTGCGTTGGCGCCTCGTTCGGCGTCATCGAACAGCTTGTCGAGGTCCGCTTGCGTCACCCGGATCGGCAGGATGCCGTTCTTGAAGCAGTTGTTGTAAAAAATATCGCCGAACGAGGTGGAGATCACGCAGCGAATGCCGAAGTCGAGCAGCGCCCATGGCGCGTGCTCGCGTGACGAACCGCAACCGAAATTGTCGCCGGCGACAAGGATTTTGGCGTTGCGATAGGCGGGCTTGTTGAGAACGAAATCCGGATTCTCCGAGCCGTCCTCCCTGTAACGCTGCTCCGAGAAAAGTCCCTTGCCAAGGCCGGTGCGCTTGATGGTCTTCAGGTACTGCTTCGGAATGATCATGTCGGTATCGACATTGATGATCTTCAGCGGCGCGGCGACGCCTTCCAGCGTTGTGAATTTATCCATGGCGGGGATCCTTGTAAGGGGCCACTCTATCCCGTTCCCGGCGTTGATCCAATAGCCGGACATACCGAGTTATTCCAACGCCTGCGCCTCGATCGCCTCCATGTCGTCATCGGACAGCCCGAAGTGGTGGCCGATTTCATGGATCAGGACATGGGTGACGACATGGTCGAGCGTTTCATCGTGCTCGGCCCAGTAGTCGATGATGGGACGGCGATAGAGCCAGATCATATTGGGCAGCCTGGCAACGTCATCGTGGCTCTGGAACGGCAGACCGGTGCCCTGGAACAGCCCCAGCAGGTCGAATTCGCTGTCGGCCTGCATTTCTTTCAGCACCTCGTCGGTCGGGAAATCCTCGACGCGGATGATGAGGCCGTCGCACAGGCGCCGGAAGTTTTCCGGCAGGCGAGCGAACGCCTCGCGCGCCATGGTCTCCATCTCGTTCAGCGAGGGGGCTTTGGCGGAGGTCCACATGAAGCTCTGTTTAACCCCTGTTTCACCGTTACGGCATGGTTTTTTGCGATCCGGGCGGTCTTGCGGTTGACGCGGACGCGGCAATCAGAGACCGTTCGCGGGGAGCGGGGTGATCGGGGCGCAGCCATGAATGTCAGGATGACAGCGGCGGGGGGACTCGTGACGGGGGCTGCGGCGCTGCTATTGCTGCTGGCGCCGGGGACGCTGCTGCTGATGTATGGCGGACGGGCGCAAGCGCAAACCGCGGCCCGGAGCATGGACCGCGCCGTGTCGCCGGGCATGTCGGCGCAAACCCACAAGCGGCGCCCGCGCGTGCGGATTTATCGCGAGGATGAGCGCGGAGTTTATCCGAGCTATCATCCGGGATCGGATGCGGTGCGCGATTGCACCGCGCACTATGTGCAGGAATTCCGGCCGAGCGGGACGGTGATCGTCCCGCGAATGAACTGCTACTGGCGCCGCGGCTGACTGTTCGAATAACGCGCGGTTTGTTCGTGGCCGGGAATCAGGTCACGCTATCCGCGCATTAGATGCATCTTGCCGCAGGCACATTCACGTCGCGTTCACTTGTTGGCTCATAGCTTTGTCACTCGCGTCTCGCTCGCGTCGCGGCGATGAGTCTTCTACTGCCGTCGCGGTTACCTGTTCCACTCAAGGAGGTCTACATGCTCTTGAAGAAAATTCTTGGATTCGCCGCTCTTGGCGCGCTTCTGATTGTCGCGGCCCCCGCGCAGCAGGCGCAGGCGGCGACTCCGATCAGCCCGGGCATCGTCGCCGGGCAGAGCGACGCAGGTAAGCTGACGACCAACGTGCAGTGGGGACACCACCACAACCGTCATTGGCACCACCATCATCACCGCCGCCACTGGGGACACCATCACCATCATCGTAACCATTGGCGGAACCATCGTCATCATCATCGCCATCACCACCATCATCGCCACTGGCGTTGATGACCTGGAGCCCGCTTCCGATAGAATCAGAAGCGGGCTCCATGATTTTGTTTTGTCGCGTTTTCTTCACGCGAACCGGTGTCCACTTCGCTCGAAAACGCTCCAGGCCGGGAGTTCGGCGAAGCCGGTTCCCGCCATGGTCGAGCGGGCCCGCTATGCGGGCCTGCCTTCCCTGAAGCGTGGCGGATCTCTCGAGAAACGTGTCATAAATGATGACAGTGCACGTCGATCCACGGAGCAATCGCCATGAAAAGATATCTGGGCGTCAGTTTGGCCGCGGCAATCATCGCCTTTTGTGGCGTGGCGTTCGTTGAAAGCGCGAAGGCCGTCCCTCGCGCCGTCACTGTCGCTGCTCAGCCGGGGATGCTGATCGAGGTCGGCGCGGCGCGCCGTGCTCATCCTCATCGCGCAGACCGCGGATATCGCCATCAGCGCGCGCGTGTTTACGTGCGTGGTCCTTATCAGCCTTACTATGGACGGCCATCCTACTATGCGCCGGGAAAAGTGACTCCGTTCTTTCCGTTCGGCTTCGGCTACGGCCTCGATCCGTCCTGGTGAGACGAACTCGGCCGTTGAATCTCACCCGATCGCGAGCGGATACGCCTGTGCAGGCTGGAAAGAAAGGCTGAAAAATTCGACGCGCAACGGCCTGTCGTCATCGGCGACAATGCCGGTCAGATCGGCAGCCGCGCTTTGTTCGCCGCATCGTAGATCTCGATACGCAGGATCGGAAAACGCGACTTCAGGTCAGTTGCGGCCTGCTTCGCCAGGGCCAGCGTCTCGAACTGGTTCTTGAAATGCCCGTCGACCCGCAGCGTAAAGCCGGCTTCAGGCGGCACGTCGGCGCGCGTCGCGGGACTGGATACCGGCTTGCTGGATACCGGCTTGATCGTCGTAGCGGCAGGCGTCGGCGGCGCAGCTATGGGCGGCCTCGGCGCGGAGATCGTGGAATCCGTTTTCAGTGGCAAGGTAAGCGCATCGCGCGGCGTGGTCACGGTCGGCTTGTCGGCCGCTTGCTGCGTGGGTGTGCCGCTGCTTGTCACGACCTCCACCGGGTTCGTGACTTTGCCTTTCCCGGATGCCGGTTTTGCAGTCGTCTTGGCAGGCGTCCTGGAGGACGTCTTTGCCGGTGCCTTCGCATTGGCGGTCGGGCGCGACGTTTTTTCCGCCTTGGGAGCGGAGGCTTTGGTCTTGGCTGTTTTCATTACGTCGTTACGGCTGACGGAATTGTCCGGCGAACGCAACCCGCCAGTCGAGGCGGGCCTGATTCGTCGTCGCATCCTCGTTGATAACTTTTCGATCAGTGATCGAGCGGAAGCTGATCGGAGGCCTCGTTTTGTCAGACGCTCGTATTGTCAGACGAATGTGCGCGGCAGGTAACCGGCCTTAAGTTCGTCCGAGCACTGCGACAACGTCGTTCGATACAAAGCGATGCGGCCACGATCACATGGCTGTGTTGTGCTTCATTGCGGTGTCGAGTGCAAGGCCATCATGCTTCGCTTGAAAATGCTTTCAAGCGAAAGATGGCTCAATGCCATTCGCGTATATCGACGAAATGTCCAGCGATCGCGGCCGCCGCCGCCATCGAAGGCGACACCAGATGCGTGCGACCCTTGAAACCTTGCCGGCCCTCGAAATTGCGGTTCGAGGTCGAAGCGCAACGCTCATCCGGCTTCAGCTTGTCGGGATTCATCGCAAGGCACATCGAGCAGCCGGGTTCGCGCCATTCGAAGCCGGCCTTGGTGAAGATCCTGTCGAGGCCTTCCGCCTCCGCCTGTTCCTTCACCAGCCCTGAGCCTGGTACGACCATCGCACTGACATTGCCGCTGACCGTCCGGCCTTCCGCGATTTTCGCGGCGGCGCGGAGGTCTTCGATGCGGCCGTTGGTGCAGGAGCCGATGAAGACGCGGTCAAGCCTGATGTCGGTGATTTTCGTGCCGGGGATCAAGCCCATGTAGTGCAGCGCGCGCTCTTTCGACAGCCGCTTGGCCTCGTCCTCGATGGCGGCGGGATCAGGCACCTTGCCGGTCACCGCGATCACGTCTTCAGGACTGGTGCCCCAGGTCACGATCGGCGGCAGCCTGGCGGCGTCGAGCCGGATCTCGTGATCGAAGTGCGCGCCGTCATCGCTGCGCAGGGTCTCCCAGTAACGCAGGGCCGCATCCCAGTCGGCGCCCTTCGGCGCTTTCGGACGGCCTTTCAGAAACTCGTACGCTGTCTGGTCCGGCGCGATGAGACCTGCGCGCGCGCCGCCCTCGATCGACATGTTGCAGACCGTCATGCGGCCTTCCATCGACAGCGCGCGGATCGCTTCGCCGGCGTATTCCAGCACGTAGCCCGTGCCTCCTGCGGTGCCGATCTCGCCGATGATCGCGAGGATGATGTCCTTGGCGGTGACGCCGTCCGGCAGCTTGCCGTCGACCACCGCGCGCATGTTCTTCGCTTTCTTCTGGATCAGCGTCTGGGTCGCCAGCACGTGCTCGACCTCGGACGTGCCGATGCCGTGCGCCAGCGCGCCGAACGCGCCATGGGTCGAGGTGTGACTGTCGCCGCAGACGATGGTGGTGCCGGGTAGCGTAAAGCCCTGCTCGGGGCCGATGACGTGAACGATGCCCTGCCGTTTGTCGAACTCGTTGTAGTATTCGATGTCGAAATCCCGCGCGTTCTGCGCCAGCGCGGCGATCTGCTCGGCGCTCTCCGGGTCGGGATTGGGCTTTGAGCGATCCGTGGTCGGCACGTTGTGATCGACCACCGCGAGCGTTTTCTCAGGCGCATGAACCTTGCGTCCGGCGACGCGCAGGCCCTCGAATGCCTGGGGTGACGTCACCTCATGGACGAGGTGACGGTCGATATAGATCAGGCAGGTGCCGTCCTCGGCCTCGTGCACCAGATGATCGTTCCAGATCTTGTCGTAAAGGGTTGTCGGTTGGGACATGGACGTGAACCTATCGGGAGTTCTTGAATCGGGTCGCGCAAGCCGCGCGGGACGGTCGCTGAGGAGAGGACGGCGCGTCAGGTCGCCGAAGTCGCGAACCGCCCAAAGAAGCGCCCCGGCAAACGGCTGCGATCGTCGATCACGATGCGGGCCGTGAACCGGCCGATGTCGCTGCTGATCCGATCCGTAATCATTGCGTCTTTATACCATGGCCGCATCCGCCGCGACAATCGAACGAGCGGTGGGGTTCCGGATAGATAGGGCATTTTCCGGCGGAGTGGAGACCAGTTCGCCGCAAGAAATGCGACCAGGCAACAATTTATAGAGCATGGTCCAATTCAGTTCGATCGGACCATGCTCAGTCTTACGCGCCGCAACAAAAAAAAGCGCGGCCAGCGCCGCGCTTTCTGGAAACTTCGGAAACCGAGGCGGCTTGCGCTCAGCTCGTTGCGGCCGCGCGATCCGTCTTCTTCTCGACAATACGGGCCGACTTACCGCGCAGTTTGCGCAGATAGTACAGCTTGGCGCGGCGCACCTTGCCGCGACGCACCACCTTGATCGAGTCGATCATCGGCGACATCACCGGAAACACGCGCTCGACGCCCTCGCCGTAGGAAATCTTGCGGACCGTGAAGCTCTCGTTGAGCCCGCCGCCGGAGCGGCCAATGCAGACGCCTTCATAGGCCTGCACGCGGGTTCGCTCGCCTTCCACCACCTTGACGTTGACGATCACGGTGTCGCCGGGGCCGAACTCGGGAATGGTCTTGGTCGCCGACAGCTTGTCGAACTGCTCTTTTTCGAGCTGCTGAATGATGTTCATTGCAATCTCCATCGGCGGCGCGCCCGGCCGTTTGAGGGGGCTGCGCGGAATTCATCTGTCCAGTGGCGCGCATTCCGCAAAGGGGGATACCGGTTCTGCGGAATGAATACGCGCAACTCAGTCAGGTCAGGTAGAGAGTTTTCCAGCGGCGAACCGGATTCCACTTTGCCTGAAAATGCTCGCTGCGCGGATTTGGGCTCCCTATACGTCAAAGCCGTCGCGTTGTCACCCGTTTGTCTTGCGTTCTGGCGGATTTTGAATGGCCCTGGCCGCCCACAGGTCCGGACGGCGCGCCTGTGTCAAGGCTTCCGCCTCGGCCCTCCGCCAGCCGGCCACCTTGGCATGATCGCCGGACAGCAGAATATCCGGGATCACCCGGCCCTCGAATTCCTGCGGGCGCGTGTATTGGGGGTACTCCAGAAGCCCGTGCGAGAAGCTTTCATCCTCGCCCGATTCAGCCTTGCCCATCACGCCCGGCAGAAGCCGGACGCAGGCGTCGATCAGCGCCATCGCCGCGATTTCACCTCCCGACAGCACATAATCTCCGATCGAGATCTCCTCGAGCCCGCGAGCGTCGATAATCCGCTGGTCGACCCCCTCAAAACGTCCGCAGACGATCAACGGTCCAGGACCGGCGGCGAGTTCCGCCACTCGCGACTGGGTCAATGGCCGACCGCGCGGACTCATCAGGAGGTGCGGTGTGCCCGGAGGCGTTTCAGCGGCGTCGATGGCCCTGGCCAGCACGTCGGCGCGCAGCACCATGCCTGGGCCGCCGCCCGCCGGGGTATCATCGACGCTGCGGTGGCGGTCGGTGGCGGCGTTCCGGATATCACGGATGTCCAGCGCCCATAAGCGCGCCGCCAGCGCCTTTCCGGCGAGGCTGATGCCGAGCGGCCCCGGAAACATGTCGGGAAACAGGGTCAGGACGGTCGCGCGCCAGATCATCGATAAGCTCTTGGCTCAATAGCTGTCATGGCCGGGCTTAAGCGCGAAGCGCGTCCTTGCGCAGGCGTCCCGGCCACTACGTCTTTGCCATAGAGAAGACAGACGTGGATGCCCGGGACAAGCCCGAGCATGACGAAGAGCCGGGAAGGTTACTCGCACCGGCTAAACGGAGTTCGGCTTATCGCCATCAATCTCGCCAGGAATCTCGATCACCACGCGTCCGCCGGCGATGTCCACGGTCGGCACCACGGCGTCGGTGAACGGCAGCATCAGGGTCGGACCGCGCGCCGGCGCGATCTCGATGATGTCGCCGGCGCCGAAATTGTGAATGGCGGCGACCGTTCCGAGCGCCGTGCCCGCCGCATCAAAGGCGGCGAGGCCGATCAGGTCGGCGTGGTAGAATTCGCCTTCGTCCGTCTCGGGCAGCTTGTCACGCGCGACGTAGAGTTCCGTGCCATTGAGCCGCTCGGCTTCCTCGCGCGTGGTCACGCCGGTGAGCGTTGCGATGAGGTGATCGCTGGCCCCGCGCGCGTGCGACACTTCGAGTTGACGCGCGCCATCTTTTGTCGAGAGCGGGCCGTAGCGTGTCACCGACATCGGGTCTTCGGTGAACGTCCACAGCCGCACCTCGCCGCGCAGGCCATGCGCGGCGCCGATCCGGGCGACGCAGACGCGCGCCGTCATGCCGCCTCAGCCTCAGGACTTCGCGGCGGCTTCGGCCTGCGCCTTGCGCTCCTTGCGCGGCACCGCCTTCACGGGATTGTTGCGTGGTGTGCGCTTCTTGATGCCGGCGGCATCGAGGAAACGGGCGACGCGGTCGGATGGCTGCGCGCCCTTGGCGAGCCAGGCCTTGACCTTGTCGAGGTCGAGCTTGAGGCGGTCGGCATTGTCCTTCGGCATCAGCGGATTGAAGTGGCCGAGCCGCTCGATGAAACGGCCGTCGCGCGGATAGCGGGAATCAGCGGCGACGACATGGTAGACCGGGCGCTTCTTGGTGCCGGCACGGGCGAGGCGGATCACGACGGGCATAAGGTTCTCCTTCTTGAGGCTGTCTGATGAGTTCGTTGTGTCGTTAAAGCAGCGGCGAAATGTGTGAGGCCGTTCGTTTCATTTCTTCTTCCGGGGAAAACCGAGACCGGGCAGCGTCGGCTTGCCGGTCAGTCCGGTGAGACCGGGCAGATTCGGCAGGCCGCCGCGTAATCCGGCCGGCAGCTCCTTCGGCAATTGCGGCAGGCCATCGGCGCCTTTCGGCATTTTGTCCGCGAGCGCCTTCATCTGTTCGGCGCTGGGCATGCCCCCTCCAAATCCCATGGCCTGCGCGATGCCGGCGAAGGGGCCGCGCTTGCCGGCGCCCATCATCTTCATCATGTCGGCCATGCTGCGGTGCATCTTGAGGAGCTTGTTGATCTCCTCAACCTTCTGGCCCGCGCCGGCGGCGATGCGTCGCTTGCGGCTGGCTTTCAGGATGTCGGGATGCTTGCGTTCCTGCCGCGTCATCGAGTCGATCACGGCGACCTGACGCTTGATGATCCTGTCGTCGAGGCCGGCCGCGGCGATCTGGTTCTTCATCTTGGAGACGCCGGGCATCATGCCCATCAGGCCGGAGATGCCGCCCATTTTGGACATCTGCAGCAACTGCTCGCGCAGGTCGTTGAGGTCGAACTGGCCCTTGCGCATCCTTTCGGTGGTGCGCGCGGCTTTTTCGGCGTCGATATTGGCCGAGGCTTTCTCGACCAGCGAGACCACGTCGCCCATGCCGAGTATGCGGCCGGCGATACGGGAGGGGTGGAAATCCTCCAGCGCGTCGGTCTTCTCGCCGGTGCCGATCAGCTTGATCGGCTTGCCGGTGACCTGGCGCATCGACAGCGCGGCGCCGCCGCGGCCGTCGCCGTCGACGCGGGTCAGCACGATGCCGGTGAGGCCGACGCGCTCGTCGAACGATCGCGCGAGATTGACCGCGTCCTGGCCGGTCAGCGAATCCGCGACCAGCAGCACTTCATGCGGGTGGGCGGCGGTTTTGATGTTCGCCGCCTCCGACATCATGTCTTCGTCGAGCGTGGTGCGGCCGGCGGTGTCGAGCAGCACCACGTCGTAGCCGCCGAGCTTGCCGGCCTCCAGCGCGCGCCGCGCGATCTGCTCCGGTTTCTGCCCCACGACGATCGGTAGCGTCTTGACGTCCAGATCGCGTCCGAGCACCGCGAGCTGCTCCATCGCCGCCGGACGATAGATGTCGAGCGAGGCCATCAGGACCTTGCGCTTGTCCCGCTCGGTCAGCCGCCGCGCCAGTTTCGCGGTCGTGGTGGTCTTGCCCGATCCTTGCAAGCCGACCATCATGATGATGATCGGGGGCACGGCGTTGAGGTCGATGGTCTGGCCATCGGAACCGAGCGTGGCGATCAGCTCGTCATGAACGATCTTCACCACCATCTGGCCGGGCGTCACGGATTTGACGACGGTGGCGCCGATCGCCTGTTCGCGGACCTTGTCGGTAAAACCGCGCACCACGTCGAGCGAGACGTCGGCCTCCAGCAGCGCCCGGCGAACCTCGCGCATGGCGGCGTCGACATCGGCTTCCGTCAGCGCGCCGCGCCGCGTCAGCCGATCGAGAATGCCGCCGAGCCGTTCCGACAGATTGTCGAACATGAGCGTTCCTGTCTTCCGAGGGTCCCGCGAGACGCAAGCCCAAAACACGTTTGCGCCCGAGGGCGCACAGCGCTGTCGGGCGTTGACCTCCGGCCCCTGCGGCCGGTCGGCGGGTCGAAAAGATAGAGTCTTTCCGAGAATTCCGGCGGATTTACAGGCACCGGCCCGCCCGAGTCAAGCCGATCGGCGGGCCACGCTTTATGGCGCGCCCTTGATCTCCCAGAAGATGCCGACCCTCACACGAAGCGTTTCCTCGCCGGGCGCGATGGCGGCCTCCGCGGCCATCGGCGCCGCGGCACGGCGGTACAATACCGGTACCGCGCTGCCGTGCTCCGAAATGCTGAGCGGCGCGCCGAGCGAGACGCCCGCGGCCTTGGCGTAGATTTCAGCCTTGCGCCGCGCGTCGGCGACCGCCTCGGCGCGGGCGTCGTCGAGCAGCTTGGATGCGTTGGAGACCGCGAAATTGATGCCGCCGATGTCGTTGGCGCCGGCGGCGGTCACCGTATCGATCACGCTGGCGAGTTTGCTGATGTCGCGCAGCTTGACGGCGACCCGGTTGGTGGCGCGGTAGCCGGAGAGGACGCTGGGGCCTGAGCGATTTGGATTGGTATATTGCGGCTGCAGCGATAGCCGCGATGTCTGAAAGTCCTTCTCGGCGATGCCGGCGTTTTTCAGCGCGGCCAGCACCTTGCTCATGGCGGCATTGTTGGCTTCGGACGCTTCGCGCGCCGTCTTGGCGTCGGTCGTGACGCCTGCTTCGATCTGGGCAAGGTCCGGCGGCGTGGAGATCGTGGCCTCGCCCGTTACCGAGATCGTTGGCGGCGGCCCATCGGCTTGCGCGGCCAGCGGGATCAGGGCGGTGATGGTGGCGACGGCGATGGTGAGCGGGATCCGGTTCTGCATGACGGTTCTCATTTCAGCGGGACATAGACATCGATGACCAGGTTGTCTTCCTCGGTCTTCAGGGGATCGGTCGTGTATTCCTCGATGAAGGTATCCTTGGCTTCAAGTTTCCTGTCGTCCAGGGTGTTCGTGATCGCCTCATAGGTGTTGTCCATGTTGTCATAAGAGCCGCGATGCACGAACTTCAGCGCCTTGCCCTCCGGTGATTTGCCCATGCTCATGTTCTTGGGCAGGTCCTTGATCTCCTGATCGACCGGGATCTCCGCCAGGAACGAGAAGCCATTATCGTCTGTCGAGGTATAGACGATCATCATGTTGCCGGCGGGCTTGACGCCCCGCTTGTCCAGCAGGGCCGCGAGCGACTTGAACGAATCGATCAGCGTCTCAAAGGCGGTGTCCCAGGTGGCGGTGTTTCGCAGTGACAGGACGGTCTTCGGGGTCAGGGTGTGTTCCTCGCCGAAAGGGTCGGCCGTTTGCACGGGTGCGGTCGCCGGCGGCTTCGGGGCTTCCGCGGTCGGGTTTTCCGGTGTCTGCACCTCGGCCGGGGGCGGAGTCGGCGTGGCAGGGGCGGTCGTTCCGGGCGGGGCCGGTGCGGCTGGCGGAGCCTCGGCAGCGGGCGCCGTCGCGCCGGGAGGCGTCGCAGGCGGCGTCTCGGCCAGCAAGGCGGATAGCCCCAGCAGCAAGACCCCCGGAATGGCGGCTATCCCGAGGGGGAAAAGGAAGCGAAGGCGGTTCATCGAGGAGGGTCTCCCTGGTCGTGCTGACCGATGTCCGCGAGACCCGGTCCTTGGCCGCTGGTGCAGGTGGAGGGATGAAGGTGCTGGATACGCGACTCTGACGCTCGTCCCATGACAGAACAAGACTAATATGTCATGCCGCATCGTGGCGGGCATGGGGCGCTTGCGGCGGACTTGTGTGAATTGATCACGGGAGTTGTGGCGCTGGTCAACAACCGTGCGCCACCATATAACGCGGCGGAGATGGAGCCGGGGGCTGATACGGAAACTGGAACCGATGAGTGTGCCCGCAAATCACGCTTTCAGCAAGATGAACGGT
>JAANMX010003396.1_pt1 | contig 14095 bp, 9 predicted proteins | sample 7279681 | NCBI WGS metagenome assembly JAANMX01 (sample SAMN14094542, study PRJNA606508) | bioreactor metagenome | isolation source: A lab-scale SPAN reactor treating ammonium-rich wastewater day 351 | place: Ireland: Galway | collected 2018-01-01
ATTTAGATGAGATGGACGAGTAATCACGCCTATTCCTATCTTGCTTCTATTCTACCACATCTCTGTTCACACAAAAACCATTTCTTACACTATTCTAAACAAAATCTGTCAGTCAATCAGGTAGTTTCTGTGTAAAAAACGGCTCGATGGCTGCAAAATTCGCTCTATACTCCTCAATCAGCACAAGAAAACGAAAAAAAGCAGAGGAGCACAGAGCGATGAAGCAGGTACAATATCGGATTTTGTGGGTACTGTTAAGTATGCTGTGGATGGTGGCCTGTGGCGACGATGACCCGACACCCACCGCCGCGGCGGCCCCGCCCACAGTCATCACGGCGATGGCCAAAGCCCCGGCTACCAGCCCAGACGCGCCCTCTTCCCCAGCCACCAACCACCCCCGGCTGTGGATAACCGCCGCGGACCTGCCCCGTCTACGCGGCTGGGCCACGGCGGCCAATCCGCTCTATGCGGACGGTCTGCTGCCCCTGGCCGAGCGGGCCAAGAGCGATATGGACGAGGGGCGGGTGCCAGGGGAAGATTGTGGTCAGCGCGGCTACAGCGAATACCCCAGCGAAGCCTACGCCGAATTCTTCGCCTTTCTGTCGCTGATCGACCCCAGCCCGACGGAACGGGCTGCCTATGCCCAGCGGGCGCGCACGCTGCTGATGCACGTAATGGATGCGGCGGCGCTTGGCCCCGCGTCCGAGCAGAACTATCGCTGCCCCGGCGACCCGGACACCGCCGTCTACCCGCCCTTCCGGGACCCCATCTTCTTCACCGAAGACTCGGACCGTCTGCGCTGGTATGGGGAGGGCTTCCCGTTGACGGTGGACTGGATCTACGACACGCTGTCGGCGACGGACAAGGCGACGATCAACACTGTCTTCACCCGCTGGGGCAATGAAATTATCCAGAGCGGCTATCATCACCCGGAACCCGTCGGTCTGCTCAACGACCCCAGCCTGACCGCGGACCGCTTGCAGGTGCGCTGGGCGGGCAACAACTATTTCGCCGCCCATATGCGCAATCTGGGGATGATCTCCCTGGCCCTGGACCCCGCCGACGCCAGCCCGGCCCTGCAGGGCTATCTGTCCAACGCCACGGGCGCGTGGCTCTACCTGCTGGACAACGCCACCCGCACAGATGCCCGGGGCGGTCTGCTGCCCGAAGGCTTTGAATACAGCCCCCAAACCGCCAGCTATGCCATCCAGTTTCTCCTGGCCCTGCGCACAGCCGGTCGGGACAACCCCGCCGAACTCGGCCCCGCAGTGGTGCTGGACGACAATCCCTTCTGGGGCGATCTGGTCACTTCCTACCTCCACGCCATCAGCCCGGCCACGGTGACAAACCCGGACAGCGGGCTGCAAGTCTACCAGCCCGCCTGGTACGGCGACGCCCAGCGCTATCTGCTGCCCGATTTTATCGACGCCTTTGGGGCGCTGGCGCTCTATGACCAGCAGGCGGGCAATAGCCAGCGGCTCAATACCCTGCGCTGGATCCAAATGAACACCACCCCCGGCGGCGCGGCTAATCTGGTGGAGCGGGTGCGGGGCGCGGACTATTTCCGCTCTGCCATTCTCTACTTTGCCATGTTCGACCCGACGGCTGCCCCGGCCACAGACCCCCGCCCGGCCCTGCCCACCGGCTACGCAGCGGAAGGAATGCAGCGCCTCTTCAGCCGCACGGACTGGACAGCCCAGGCCCGTTGGCTGGCTTACGCCCTGAGTTGGAATCAGATCGACCACCAGCAGGCGGACGGCAACCATTTCGAGTTCTATCGCAACGGGGAATGGCTGACCAAAGCGCGCACGGGCTACGCCAACATCGCCGAGGGCATTGCCAGCTCGGAGTTTCGCAATACATTGGCGATTGAGAACAGCCGCCCCCTGGACCGGGACGACACAGACTGGCGCATCGATCTCTGGCGGCGGGGTTCCCAGTGGAATTACGTGGCTTCCGGCGATCCCGGCCCCCTGCGTCACAGTTTCTATCCCACTTTCACCTATGCGGGCGGGGACGCCACCAATCTGTACAATTCCGAGAGCGAAAGCTCGACCGCGGTGGCCCACGCCAGCCGGGAGCTGGTCTGGCTGAAGCCGGACTGGATACTGGTCTACGACCGGGCGGATGCACCGAGCAGCCACTTCAAGCGGGTCTGGTGGCAACTGCCCCGGACGGCCACAGTCAACGGTCTGCAAGCGGCGATGACCACCGCCGGGGGGCAGCAGTTGTTTATCACCGCGCTCTTGCCCGCGGGGGCCACAATGCAGATGGCGAACCCGGCTAAGGACGGGGTGGAGGATACGGTCGCCAACTTCGAGCCGATGACCCAGCGGGTGATGGTGCAAGCGCCGGATGGGGAGAGCGTGCGCTTCTTGCATCTGGTGCAGGGCGCGGATGGAGGGGCATCGCCCACCCCAGCCGTGCTGATCGAGAGCGCGGACGGCTTTGCCGGCGCGGTGATAAACCAGACAGCCGTACTCTTTGCGGTGACGCCCGGCCAGCCTTTCAGCCAGTTGGTCTATACGGCCCCGGCGGGCACAGCCAACCAGATCATCACCGGGCTGAGTGCCGGGGCGGGCTATGCGGTGACTGTGGAGGAGACGGGCAGCGGCGTTGTCGTCACCGTCCTGCCCGGCGGGGACACACTGGCGGACGGGGCGGGGGTGCTGGTCTGGCCCGCCCGCACCCAGGCCAGTCTCTATCTGCCGACGGTGCAGGCAAAGAGCGGGAGTTGAGGGTAGCTATGACGATGCCCCACAAAATCCGCCGTTCCCTTTCTATTGTCATCACCGAGTCGTGGACTATCGTCTGGGACGACGAAGTTACGCGACCTGCCGCGCCGGAGCCGGGCTGCCACATCATCGAATGGGACGAAGGCGAGGCCCCACCGGAGATGGTTGTGCTGCATCGTCGGGCGGATGGTTCGGGGTGGGAGGTGAAATCGCAAGGGGCAGAATGAGGTTACAACGAGCGGGGAATGCGTTCGGGGAGAATCTCGCCGTTGGCAGTAAGGAGAACTGCGCTGGACTCACCCGCTCGGATCGAAGCCAATGCCTCGTCAGCCAGATAATCGAGCGCGTTCTGTCCGTCATCCGAAGTTAGTAGAGCATCCCAACGGGTATCGTTTTCCGTCTCTGCCAATTCGTCGTCCAGAAAGTCAAGCATTTTTGTTTCCCAATCCATACGATTTTACCCTACGTATAGCCGAAGTATATCACCAAAGGTCAGCGCGCCAAAGCAATGATTTTTGCGCAGGGCACACCCAGAATCGGGGCAGATACACCCGCCGAATCAATTCGGCGTCTGTTATGGGAAACCCGTTGGAAACGGGTTAAGCTCTAGTGCGTTTCAACGCACTCGCCATAGCAGACGTCGGTTGCAAACCGACGTAGCGCTTCCCCCAATCTGGGACGCACCCTTTTGTGTAGTCTCGACCTTTTGATTTGCGGTTCATTGGGAACATCTGTGGTCAACCCGCTACGGTTTCGATACGACCGGAAACTGCCCCGGTCTACTCAACCTGCGCTAGTCTGGGGACCACGTGCATTCCCAATGAGCCTGATTTCCCCCTGTGATTGCTCTCTAGCCAAAGGAGAAATTCTATGCTGCGCCGTTTTCGTTTGTGGCATCTGGTTGTGATTCTGCTCTCGATTCTTGTGCTGTCGGTGGGACTCTTGCAGGCCTCGCCCACGGATGCGGTGGTCGGCGACGGCACGCCCACCAGTTGTGACGCCAGCGCGTTGGAAGCAGCCCTGGCCGGGGGTGGCACGGTTACTTTCAACTGTGGCCTCGATCCGCTGACGATTGCCGTCAACACAATGGTCATTGAAACCGGTGTACGGCTGGACGGGGACAACCTCATCACCCTGTGGGGCGAGGGGCTGCGCCAGATTTTCATCGTCAACCAGGGCGCAAGCCTCTTTTTGAAGAATATCACCCTCACCGATGGCTATTGGGAGGGCAACGGCGGGGCCATTGCCAACTACGGAAATCTGGTTGTGCAGAACAGTTTCATCTACAACAGTGTGGCCGCGGGAGAGGCCAGCCGGGGTGGGGCCATCTACAACGAGGGCGGCGCTGTCACCCTGCGCGTCAGCAGCCTGATCAGCAACCGGGCCGGTCGATTTGGCGGCGGCATCGCCAGCAGCGGTGGGACTGTGGATATCTTCAGCAGCACTATTCAGGAAAACCACGCGCCGACCGGCGGCGGCGGGCTGTGGAACGCGGATACAGATGTCACCATCGAAGACAGCCACATCACAGAAAACAGCACTTTCAGTGATAGTACGGGCAATTTTGGCGGCGCGCTCTACAATGTAGGACAGATGATCGTGCGTCGCAGCGCCATCGATTACAATTCGGCCACGGACGGCGGCGGCATCTACAACCAGGGCGCACATAGCAGCCTGACGGTGGAAGACTCGACCCTCAACGCAAATAGCGTAACCGGCGGTGCTGGCGCGCTGCAATTGGGCGACGGCACGATCCGGATTGTCAATACGACAGTCAGCGGCAACAGTGCCGGTATCTTTGCCGGTGGCGTGGAGGTGGGGGCAACCAACGGCTCCCAGACTTTCCAAAACGTCACGATTACTGGCAACAGCGCACCCGAGGCGGCCAACTTCTACCAGGACACCGGCGAACTTATCCTCTCCCCATCCCTGCGCAATGTGATTATCGCCAACCCCCTGGGCGGCGGCGTGAACTGTGCGTACCTGCGGGCTGACGCCTCTTTGGGCAACAATCTTTCCGACGATGAAACGTGCAACTTCACCGGGGCGGGGGATCAGCAGGCGGTGAATCCTCTGCTTGGCCCCCTGGCCGACAACGGCGGGCCAACCCTCACCCATCTGCCCACCGGGGACAGCCCGGCCATCGACGCCGGTGACAATGCCACCTGCCCGGCTGCGGATCAGCGGGGTTACACCCGTCCCGAAGGCGACATCTGTGACATCGGCGCGGTGGATGCGGACGGCGAACTGAACCCGGCCACGGCCACACCCACGGAAACGCCGACGAAGACACCAACGCCGACAGCCACGCCGACAGTCCCGACGGCCACGCCCACAGTCCCCACAGCCACGGCTACGCCTACCAGCGTTGTCACCCCCAATACGCTGAACTACACGGCCTACGCCATCGAAATCACCCAGGGCATTCAGGATTTGAACAACACAGTGCCGCTGATCCGGGGCAAGACGGCCTGGGTGCGGGCCTATGTGCGCCGCGCCAGCGGGGAGAGCAGTCTGCCCGTCAGCGCCCGGATGCGCCGGGTTGTCAACGGCGCGGGGAGCGGCTCGTATGTCTATCCCGCCAACCCCGGCGGCAAACTGGCCCCGCCCGCCAGCCCCAACCGGGGCCAACTCAACGACGCCTTCTACTTTCCCGTGCCGGTCGATTGGGTGAATGGTGCCACCCTGCAAGTGGAGGTGGAGGTCAACCCCAGCAAGCTGCAAAATGGGGGCTGCGGCATCTGGTGCGTCGTCTTCTGGTGGCGGGATGCGGACGAGACCAACTACAATGACAATACCATCCGCTCGCCCCTGCTTACCACACAGGTTGTGCCGACGATGGGGCTGAAACTCTACAATGTGGTCTACAGCCGCAATGGCGTCTGGTACAAAGCCACCACCGCCCAGATGGATGAGATCGAAAGCTGGCTGCGCCGGGCCTATCCCATCGCCGGGCTGAACCTCCAGCGCAGCGAGACGACAATGCCCGAATCGAGCATTTACACATCGGGCAAAGATGACAAGGGCAAGCCGACCTACTATCTGGACGCGGCCAAAGTCAACCAGCGGCTCGAACTGATCCGCAACATCGACAAAGCCTTCAACCCGGCCTTCCGCACCCAGGACCGCTACTACGGCCTGGCTACCAACGCCTCCGGCGACTTTATGCGCGGGCTGGGCGGCGGCTACATCTCCTCCGGCCCCACTGGCCCCCGCACCAGCAGCGGTTGGCAGTGGGAACTGGACAGTACCAGCTATGGCGACTGGTACGCGGGCCACGAAATCGGCCACACCTGGGGGCGAGGCCATCCGGTCCCTGCGGGCTATGTCAGCGAAACAGACAAACGTTGTGGACACTCCCGCAGCGATCCCAACTACCCCTATGCCAATGCGGTCATCGGCGGCAACCCCCAAGTCGTCTGGTTGGGGGGCAATTTCTGGCTCACCTTTCCGCCCAACCGCTACTACGGCTTTGATGTAGCCCTGCGCCGCCCGGTAGTGCGCGGCCCGGATTGGACGGATGTGATGTCCTATTGCCAGAACGAGTGGATGTCCGACTACACCTACAACGGTATCCGCGCCCAGATGCAGGCCGAGGGCTTTGCTGTCACCGCAGCCCAGGCAATGGCCCCCGCCGGTGACTTCCTGCTGGTGCAGGGGCAGATCGCCCCGGACGGCAACAGCGCCACACTGGGCGAAATCCTTACCCTGCCCGGGGCCAGTCAACCCTTGCCTGAAGCCGGCGCGTATAATCTGGAACTGCGGAGCAGCGGCGGCGCGTTGCTCGCTTCCCACCCCTTCACGCCCACTCTCTACGCCGAGGAAGGCACGGCCAACGACGGCATCGGCTTCGTCAATCTGGTCATTCCCGCCGTGAGCGGCACGCAGACAATCGAACTGCGCCGGGGAGAGACGCTCCTGGCCTCCCGCACTGTCAGCGCCCATCCGCCCACGGCCACACTGTTGGCCCCCAATGGCGGCGAGAGCGTCGGTCCCGCGGGCGTCACCGTCTCCTGGCAGATGGCGGATGAGGACAACGACCCGCTGACCGCCGCCCTCCTCTTCAGCCCGGACAACGGCGCAAGCTGGCAGACGCTCCAGACCGGGATCACCGATACGATGAGCGTGGAGATTCCCCATTCCCTGCTGGTGGGTACGGAGCAGGGGCGGATGCGGGTGCTGGTTGGCGATGGGGTGCAGACGGCCCAGGACGATTCGGACGCGGTATTCAGCGTCCAGCGCAACGCGCCGGAGGTGGCCTTTATCTCTCCCCAACCGGGCAGCAGTTTTGTCATCAGCCAGACAGTCAATCTGGCGGCCTCGGCCTATGACAAAGAAGACGGTCAACTGGCCGACGCCGCCTTCACCTGGCAGTCGGACCGGGACGGCGCGCTGGGCACAGGCGCGGCGCTGAATCTGGACGATCTGAGCGCGGGCCAGCACGCAGTCAGCGTCACGGCCACGGACAGCGACGGTAGCAGCACGACCGTCACCCGCACCATCGCCATCGGCACGGATGTGACCAGCGCGCCGAATCTGCTGGCGGTTGCGCCCCAGACAGTGCAACTGGTGGCGGTCGTCGGCGCGACCCAGCCGGTGACGGGTACCCTCGCCATCCGGGACGCCAACGCCTCCACCGGCGTCACCCCGCCGCTCAACTGGACGGCCAGCGACGACGCGGCCTGGCTCAGCCTCTCCGTCAGCGCGGGTACAGCGCCCAGCGATGTAGCGGTCAGCGCGGACCCGACCGGCTTTGCCACGGGTATCTACACGGGAACGGTGACAGTCAACGCCGGGGCGGCCAGCCAAAGCGCGCTGGTCAGCCTGGAAGTGGTGGCCGCCCCGCCGATTCAGATTTTTATCCCGGTGGTTGTGCGCTAATGCTCGTCAGAAGTTCGACTTTTTCCGAAAAGTCGAACTTCTGAATACCGGGATCAGTGAGCGCTGGTTGAGTAGCCGACAGAATCCAAAGGATTCTGCGTCTTTGGAGGGCATATCGAAACCAAGCGAACGGGTCGACGAGACGATTCTTCGTCACACCCGCTGGGTTTCGATACGGCGGGAAAAAGCCCCCGCCTACTCAACCGGCGCTGATCTTTTCTCTGCTTACCGATCATACGAAATCTCATTGAGTCAACTTTGCTTCGCTACCATTCATAAGGACAGGGATATGACCCTCCAAAAATTCCTTCTGCTCTCTCTATTGTTGGGATTGGCAATCGTCGGTGGGCTGCTTCTCAACGCGCCCCGACCGGCCCTGGCCGCGCCGGGGGTAGAGTGTGCCTGGCCCAACAACACTGGGGGTCTGTGGAGCGACGCCGAAACTTGGAGTTGTGGCGCGGTCCCCGGCATCGACGACGGGGTGACAGTCGGCTTTGGCGCGCTGATTACCCTGGACAGCGCCGCAGCCATCGACAGCCTGACGATGACCGGTGGCACAATCAGCGGCCCTGGCTCCCTCAGTGTGACCGGGGCGGTGCATATCTTCGATAATGTCGTCGATGTGACCATCTCCACCAACGGCTCCTACTTCCCCAACCTGCTCTCGATGCCCAACGCCGGGATTGTCCAGATCACCGACCCTGCCCTGCTCCCCGGCAGTCTGGCCGATGTGACGATCAACAACCCGCCCGGCAGCAGCGCAACGACCCTGCTCGATACCAGTGTGCAGACCATCGGCGCGCTGACGGTGACAAATGGCAACTTCGGTTGGAACGGCCCGCTGACAATCGCCAACAGCTTGCTTTGGGTCAATGGCGGGCTGGGCAGCAGCAATTCCCTGACCCTGACCATCGGCGCGGGGGCCACCCTTGCCCTCAACGACGGCGGCCACAGTATCTACGCGCCCCTGATCAACGAGGGCGCGGCCACTTGGATTGGGAGCGGGGGGCTGTCCGGCGCTTTCCCTTCCCAATTTATCAACAACGGCACACTATTGGCGGATGTCATCGGCAACCCGGATGTGATGGTTACGGGCTTTGCTGGCTTTGTCAACAACGGCACTTTCCAGCGCAACACGGGCAGCGGCACGCTCTATTTCGATGTGCCGGTGGTCAACACCGGCACATTCGAGGTGGGCGCGGGCACAGTGCGTTTCGCCAGCGACTTTACCCAGGAGCGGGGCCTCTTTCAGTTGACCGATGCGACTGTGCAGGGCAACAACCAGTTCGCCTTTCTGACCATCAACGGCGGCCAACTGCGGGGCAGGGGGACAATCAACGAAAGCGTGCGCAACGAGGGGGGCACGGTCATCCCGACCGGTACGCTGAACATTGCGGGCAGCTATACCCAGGGAGCGAACGCCGCGCTACAGATTACCATCGCCGGGTTCACGCCTGTCACCGACTTTGGGGTGCTGGCGCTGACAGCCAACCAGGGCGTCGGTGGCCGGGCCACGGTGGGGGGCAGGCTGATTGTCGATAAGGGGGGCGATTTCACCCCGGCGTCGGGCGACCGTTTTGTGATTGTCACCTGTGCCGCCAACTGTAACGGGGCATTCAACGACACGGCCGGTTCCATGTCGCCGGCCTTTGGGGGCTTTGTCGCCGGGGGCGAAGTGGTGGTGGCCGAGCCGGCAAATGCGGCCATCTTGCAGAGCAAGCCGGATTCCCCTCTGGGGCCGAAGGGCAGCAGCAACGGCTATAGCCTGCGCCTCTACAACCCCTCAGCCCAGGCCATCACAGTCAACACGCTCTCGGCCAGCCTGCCCGTCAGCATCACCTATCAGCCCGGCTCCACCAGCGGCGTTCTGAGCGCCGACCCCTTCGACGCACCCGATGGCAACGGCTCCCGGATGCTGATCTGGCAGGGGGCGTTTCAGGTGGCGGCGGGCGGGGAAGTGACCTTGCATTTCAACATCGGGATTGGGGCGGACATGACCGGCGGCGTGTACGGGATCGACTGGGACACCACGGTTGTCAGCGGTGGAGAGACAAATACCATCAGCCTGAAAGATGTGGCCCCGATTGACGTGCCCCTGGGCGCCTCCTCCCAGGTGGTGTTGGGCGGCAGCGGTTCGGTGGTTGTCAACGGCGAGATACCCAATCTGCTCCTGGGCAAAGCCGGGCTGGCCCAGTCTGTGATTGCGATGACGGCCCATATCACCTGCCCCTTCCCCGCGCCCTGCGGCAATCTCTCCAATGTCTACGTCGGCCAGGAGGTCAACGGGCGGGGCGTGTCGATCTTCCCCCTACAGCTTGTGCCCGCGCTCGCCGGCGCGCAGCTATCCGCGGAGGATTACGGCTTCTGGAAGGGACAGATTCCGGGATCGGGGGTCATCCCTGGCGTGCCGCTCAAGATCTATCCCGACTGGGACGCGTACCGGCCCTGCATTGCCTTCGACTTCAGCGGAAACGGGATTCGCCCCATCTATTGCGTGGGCGGCGGGGACCCCATCGCCACGCCTCAGTTGTACGACCCCAGCGGCATCATCCGGGACGCTGCCACCCTGCAACCGATTGTGGGCGCGACGGTGACGCTCTACCGCATTTGGGGCGATCTGCCCGACACCCGGGACGAGACCCGGCAGTGTCGCACAGTGGACACCCGTCCCGGCGGGGTCTGGACCGGGGTGGCCCCCGACACCGGGCTGATGGAGGATGCCAGCCTGACCCCCCGCCAGATCGACCCCCAGGTCAACCCCCAAGTGACGGGAGAGGACGGACGCTACGGCTGGAATGTGGTCACCGGCTGCTGGTATGTCAAAGTCAGCGCGCCGGGCTATGCGTCCAAAACCAGCGCGCTGGTCGGCGTCCCCCCCGAAGTCACCGACCTGGACATGACCCTGGACGCGCTGAATCTGCCCTATCAGATCAGCCTGCCCCAGGTGCAGAAGTAAGTATCTGGCGACGACGGACGGCAGACGGCGGACGGCGGGGTCTTGCGGTCTGCCGTCCGCCGTCCGCCGTCCGCACCCGTTGCTTTTCTTTCCCAACCCACCCACTTTACGAACGAGGAAACCCCAATGAAAATCCGACTCTCTCTTCTGCTGATCGTTCTCACCCTCTTCTGGCTGGCCGCCTGCTCGTCTGACAGCGAAGAGGCTGCGCCGACTGTTGCTTCGGCTGCGCCTGTTGTGCAGGCCGTCCCCGCCGCGGGCCAGCCTGCCCCGGCCACCAGCACCCCTGCGCCCGCCAGCGCCCCCGCGCCGACGGCAGCGCCGGTGCAAGCTGCGGCCCCAGCCGCTGCCCCAGCCTTTGCCAGCGATCCCAAAGAGGCTATTCTGGACGCCATGCGGCTGATGGTGGGCCGCCCCTTCCGTAGCCACTCCACCATCACCGGCGAGGGCATCCAAATGGAGATCACCGGCGAGTTCACCCCACCCGACGGCATGCGCATTCTGACCCAAATGAAGGATATGCCGGAGCGGGAGATGGTTGTCATCGGCGCCCAGGGCTGGCAGCGCATAGGCGCGGAAGGGTGGACGGTAATGGATGGCGCGGTGGTGGCAATGGTCAACGAGCAGGGCGGTCTGACCCCGAACCTGGCAATGCTGGAAGAGGCCATCACCGCCGCCGCCCAGATCGGCCCGGACGCGGTGGATGGCGTGCCCGCAATGTTGTATACGATGACTTCCCGCTTTGACGCGGGCAAACCCACGGAGATCGCCAGCGAGGCGAAATTATGGATCGCCCTCGATACCGGGCTGCCCATCCAACAGGAGGTGACCGGCAACGGCAGTCTGACAGTGCAACGCATCGAATACGAGGGGGTTAGCCCGGTCACGTCGCCCCTGCCATAACGACAATGAGGAAATCCTATGAAAACCAATCGTCATCTCTTCTTCACCCTCGTCATCGCCCTGGCCGCGCTGCTGCTGGGCACTTTCATCCCATTGGGCGCTGTGCTGAGCCAGGGGGGAACGCCACAAACCGGGGCCGATTCTGCTGTTTCTCCCGACACCGTTGACGCCCGGCCCGCACCAGCCCTGACCTATCAGGGCAATCTCAAACGGGGAGGCGCGGCGTATACAGGAACCTGCGATTTCCATTTCAGCCTGTGGGAAAAAGCCAGCGGTGGTTTGCAGATCGGATTGACCCAAAACAGCACCGGCGTTGAGGTCACAGACGGCCTCTTCACCACCCTGCTCGTCTTTGGCTTCGACAACGATTTTATCGTCGGTGGCGAGAATCGCTTCATACAAACCGACGTAAAGTGTCCCGGCGATGGCGACTATACAACGCTCACCCCGCGCCAGGCTCTGCGCCCCGCGGCCTCCGCGCTGACGTTGCAGCCGGGCGCTACGATCATTGACCGCTCTCTCACCACAGGGGTGGATGCCCTGTATGTGGCGCAAACCACAGCAAACAGCCAGGCCATCCACGGCAAAGCTACGGATACTGGCTCGATTGGGGTATGGGGCGAAGGCGTCAACAATACCGGCGTCTACGGCCTCAGTCAGGGCGGCACAGGTGTGTGGGGCAAGAGTACAAGTGCCACCGGCGTCTATGGCGAGAGCGGCAGTGGAACCGGTGTCAGCGGGCAATCGACCGGGGCGAATACAATCGCTGTCAAGGGCGTAGCCAACGCGGCCGGTTCCGTAGGCGTCTGGGGTCAGAGCGCGGCCAACACCGGCGTCTATGGCCAGTCGGGTGCGGCGGGCGGCGCGGCCCTGTGGGGCAACAACACGGCGGGCGGGGTTGCGCTGAAGGCCGAGGGCAATGCCGTGCAGAGTCGGGATATGAATGGTTTGCCCAAAGCAATGATCTTCGTCTCCCACGAGTCGATTGAACCGACCATCACGCGCTGCTATAACGGCCTGACGGGCAGCGTGACTGGCGGTTGCGGATTCACTGTAAGTTGGCTTCTTCAAGGGACCGACGGCGACAATAGTATCAGCGTGGTGGATTTCGGTTTTAAGATCGATGATCGCTTTGTCGTAGCCAATTTCGTGAGCAACGACGGCATTGACTACAATCGCGTCTTTCAGATTAGAACGCTCACCGACCGTCAAGTCACGCTTGCCAACTGGAAGAGACATATCTGTCCAGGACTGTGCTATACGCGTCCGCAAGATTTCTTCATTGTTGTCTATTAGCCGTGTCCAAAAGGAGGCTACTATGAAACGGTTCGCCTACTATCCAGAATTGTTGTTCATCTCGTTGCTGCTTCTCATAGCAGTTGGTCAGCCAAGCCTGGCCCAAACCGGCGGCGACTATAAACTGACCTGGACGACTATCGACAGCGGTGGGGGCGCGCTGACAGGCGGGGTCTACAGCCTCGTCAGCAGCATCGGCCAGCCGGAGCCGGGGAGCACCCAGAACGGCGGCACATACACGCTCAACGGCGGGGTGATCGACGCGGGCACTTCTGGAACCACACCGGCTGAAGAACGCGTATTCGTGCCGCTGATTCAGCGCTGACACTTCTACTGATAGTCCGAACGGAGACAGACGATGCGTAGATTCCTGCTGAATTGCCTGCTGATCGTCGCCCTGCTGCTCTGGCGCAAGGCCAAACCCCGCACCCTGCTGATCTGGTTCTTCCTCCTCTTGCTGATCCCTGTGCTGATCAACGGCGCCCTGTGGGGTCTGATCGAGTTGAGCAGGGCAACGGGAGGCGGGGCAGTTATTGATCAGATGTTCGATCAACAGCTCGCCGACTATGCCGTGCGCGGCGAGCAGGCTGATCTGATCTACGCCACCGGCACGTTTGCCGAAGTGACGGCTCAGCGTATGCGCGACATGAATTTCATGTTTTCCATCTGGCCCTTTATGGGCTTCAATGTAGTGGCGATGATGCTGCTGGGTATGTATGTGGGCAAGCGCCACATTTTCAGCGATATTCCCAGCCACCTGCCCCTGATCCGCAGAGTTTGGATGTGGGGTCTGATCATCGGTCTGCTCGGCAACTTTGTCTATGTCTACCTCGGCGAAATGGGCAACCGGGCTATACCCACCGCCTTTACTGTATTCGCTGTGGTTGGTCAGACCTTCGGTGCTCCCGCTCTGGCCCTCTTCTATATGACTTCCCTGATCTTGCTTGCCGAGCGCGCCAAATGGCGACAACGCCTGTTGCCTCTGGCCCTGGTGGGGCGCATGGCCCTGACCAATTATCTGCTGCAATCCCTGATCTGCACCACCCTTTTCTTTGGCTATGGCTTCGGTCTTTACGGTATCGGCATCGCCGTAGGAGTGGCTGTGGCGGTAGTGATCTACGGTTTCGAGGTGTTGCTCAGTAGCTGGTGGCTGGCCCGCTATCGTTTCGGCCCTATGGAAGGGCTGTGGCGCACGCTTAGCTATGGCAAGCGCCAGAGTATGCGCATTATAATTGACCCCAATAACTGGACCACGTGCTAAAGTAGAGGAACGCAGTAAAATCACACGTGGAGGAAAGACAAATGGGAACGAAACGAAGACAGC
>JAANMX010003397.1_pt1 | contig 14090 bp, 12 predicted proteins | sample 7279681 | NCBI WGS metagenome assembly JAANMX01 (sample SAMN14094542, study PRJNA606508) | bioreactor metagenome | isolation source: A lab-scale SPAN reactor treating ammonium-rich wastewater day 351 | place: Ireland: Galway | collected 2018-01-01
TGTTTATCTGGTTGGTTTTCTAAACATGCCAGAAAGATTCTGTAAGATTCACTATTGAGGTCAACCATTTGCAATCAAGCTTTGGATTTAAAAACTCATCATACCCTAGAATTAGAGATATAATGATCCAGTTCTAATAAGATCCCCAATATTTGAGTCCACGTATGAGGCAAATCACCCCTCGCTTTGATCCCAGGCGAATAAAACTGTGGTAGCAAAAAAACCTAAACCCCCATCGCATAAAAATAATATACATAAAACCCCGCCCAGCAAACCCCGTTGATCCGCAACAGCGTGCGCGTGGGAAACCGCCCGCGCAGAACCCGGCCGATCGCGTAAACCATCCCGGTCACAAGAATAAACCGCAACGCACGTACACCCGCGCTGATTCCCGCGAAATCGAGCAGCGGCAAGCCCAGATGCCCCGCCCACACCGCGTAAATCTTGTAGGGAACGCCGGAAACCCCGCCATTCATCATGAAGAGCCACACCGGCCCCGCCTGCATCGCCCCGCCGACCGTCTCGATCAAACCCGGCCCGATCGCCGGAACGAAATCCAGAAACGCCCGCGCCTGCGCAAAATCATGGGCCCCGAACACGTACATCAGAAGCCCGCCCGCAACCGCCCCCGCCGTGGCCAGCGCGATATGAACGGCAATCCCCTTGCGCCTCTTGAGCACAAGAAAACTCAGCCACACATCCGGCACGAAAAAAAAGAACGTCGCCTCGGCAAAACCCCAGAGGAAACTCACCAGACGGAGGTTGATGCGCAAGGAAACGATACTAGACAGGGAATTCCTCCAAGAGCTTCAGAATTTCAAGCCTCCCCTCGGGCGGATCAATATCCATACAAGCCTTGGCATAAGCCAGAGGGGTAAATCCATCATCATTGCAAAGGGTCAAATCGGCACCCGCCCCGATCAAAAATCTTACAGCTTCCAAACGCCCCATCAAAATCGCCAAATGAAGGGCCGTAAAATCATGCTCCCCCGGCAAATTGGGGTCGGCCCCATGCCGGATCAAAATTTCAAGCTCCTGCAATTCCCCGCGCGAAGCGGCCAGATGAAGTGGACGATCACCAAAATTGCCTATCTGGTTTACATCACCCAACACAACACCACTAAAACTCGGAAATTCCATATAAAATTTCAGAAGTTGATCCAAGTTCATCCCGGAAACCTAAAAAATTTTGATTGACCGCTCAGCTGGAAAGTTATGAAAATGACTCATTCCGGCGCTTTAATCACACAAGCAAATAACCAAATTGCGCACCCAGTGACTCTGGCCAAAAGATTCAAAAAATCAAACTGAATCATCACCACTTACAAGCCGACCATGCTCCGCGCGACCGCTCGCTGCCACCCCTCGTAAAGGCGCTGAGCCTCCTGCGGCGCCATGATCGGCTCATGATGGTGCGCGGCCACGCGCCGCGCGGCCGTCTCTTCGAGATTTTTAAACACCCCGGCGCCAACGCCAGCGAGACACGCCGCCCCCCACGCCGTGCATTCGCGCACCTTGGGCACGTCGAGTGGCTTTTGCATAAGATCGGCGATCATTTGCCGCACCAGCGCATTCCCGACCAGCCCGCCATCGGCCCGGATGACCGGCGCAGCAAAGCCGCAATCCGCCTCCATGGCGCTCAGAAGATCGCGCGTTTGATAGCCCTGCGCCTCCAGCGCCGCCCGCGCGATATGCGCCTTCCGTGTATCGCGGGCAAGGCCGGAGATCACGCCCCGCGCCCCGGGTTGCCAGTGCGGCGCCCCCAGCCCGGTAAAAGCCGGCACGAAATAGACCCCGCCCGCATCGGGAACCGACGCCGCCAGCGCCTCGCTCTCCGCCGCATTCTGGAAAAAGCCGAGATTGTCGCGCAGAAACTGCACCGCCGTCCCCGCGTTAAAAATCGAACCTTCGAGAGCATAAGTCGTCACACCCCCCACCTGATACGCCACAGTCGTCAGCATCCGGTTGGTCGATAAACGCGCCTCTGCCCCGGTATTCATCAGCACAAAACACCCCGTGCCATAGGTCGCCTTGACCATTCCGGGGGATAAACACCCCTGCCCGATCAGGGCCGCTTGCTGATCACCCGCCACACCATATATTGGACATTCTTGGCCAAGTGTACGCGCCTCTATTTGGCCAAAATCAGAAATATTGTCCAATATAGTCGGCATTATTAAAGGGGGAACGCCAAACATGTCCAATAAGTCGTTGTCCCATTTTTTATCCTGTATGTTATACAGCATGGTGCGTGAGGCATTGGTGGCATCGGTGGCATGTACGCGCCCACCCGTCAAATGCCAGAGAAGGAAGGAATCCACAGTGCCGAAGGCGATCTCCCCCGCCGCCACCCGCTCAGAAACCCCTTCAACATGATCGAATATCCATTTGATTTTAGTGGCTGAAAAATACGGATCGAGCAGCAAGCCCGTCTTGCGGGCGATCGCCCCCTCCACGCCCGTTTGCCGTAACGCGGCACACAGATCGGCCGTGCGCCGGTCCTGCCAGACGATGGCGTTATAGACCGGCTCCCCCGTCTTGCGGTCCCAGAGGATTGTCGTTTCGCGCTGATTGGTGATCCCGGCGGCGGCGACCCGCGAAGCCTCACCCTTGAGATCCTGAACCACGCCGCGAAGGGTCCAAAGCGTGTCTTTAAGAATGTCGTGCGGGTCCTGCTCCACCCAGCCATCCTGCGGGGTGATGAGCGCCAACTCCTTCTGACGCAACGCGACCACCTCGCCCTGCTCGTCAAAGACGATCGCGCGCGAACTGCTAGTGCCCTGATCAATAGAAAGAAGATACGCAGACATGCCCTTGTAAACTCAGAAACAAAACGCAAGAAGATAAGCTTTAACTTTAAACAAAGCCACTAAGTCACTGATATGAATCCGGCAATGAATCCAAAAAGCGTTTTGCAAACTTTGCAAAAACCGGATCAAAACCTGACACCAATCAAAAAATTAAAAAGATGAGCCGGACGACTCGAAGAATGAACGGGCGAAAGCCCTCGGACAAAATCGCTCAAACGAACAATCAAGCCGTATGATTATGCTACTATGGAGGAAAGCGTGCTGGCAATATTCTCGGCGGTCTCATCCGTGACTTGTAAACCGAGTTTTGAGCGCCGCCACAAAACATCATCCTCGGTCTGCGCCCATTCGTGCGTGACAAGATACCGCAATTCCGCCTCATAGACGTGCTGCCCGCAATAAATCCCGAGACCGGAAAGCGAATCTACCCCGTCCAGAACCATGTCCATACGCGCCCCATAAGCCTGTGCATAACGCTTGAGCAACACCTCCGGCAACCAGGGATAACGGGCCTTCTGCCTACTGATGAACGCGCCGAGATCGCCACCATCGAACTCCCCGCCCGTCAGCGGCTGATCCGCCGTCCACGGGTCGGCCACCACCTTGATCAGATCGACGGCCAGATCGACAACCCGCTCGGCCTGCGCCCGGTAAGTCGTGAGCTTGCCGCCAAACACGGAAATAAGAGGCTTTGACAGGCGCTTATGGTGATATATTCGACAATCTCTTGAAATCGCCGAGACGCTCTTTTTATCCTGATCGACCAACGCCCGTACACCGCTGAAGGTAAAAATCGCATCCTCAGGCAAAACGGGGGCCTTGAATGTCTTGTTGTAGGCCGCGCAGAGATAGGCCATCTCATCCTCGCTGGCCATCGCATCCTTAGGGTCGCCCGCAAAATCGACCTCCGTCGTACCCACCAGCGTAAAATCTTTTTCATAGGGAATGACAAACACCACGCGCCCGTCCGGCTGCGGCAGGATATAACTCTCCTCGCCCTTGTGCTGCCGGGGCAAAATAATATGGCTCCCCTGCACCAGCCGAACCTTTGGCAAATCCGGGTCGTTCTCGTCCAGCCCCGTCCCTTCAAGGAAACGCCGCGCCCACGGCCCGGTTGCGTTAATAACGGCAGAGGCATGGATGCTGTAATTGTTCTGGGAATTCCGGTCATGCAGGGAAACAACCCAATTTCCGCTTTCGGCCTTGAGGCCCGTGCAGATCGTGCGGGTGCGGATATCCGCCCCGTTTTCCGCCGCGTCCACGGCATTAAGAATGACAAGCCGCGTATCGTCGCCCCACCCGTCGGAATAGACGAAACCCCTCTTATATTCGGGCCGCAAGGGAACCCCGAACGCCTCCGCCCCCAGATTGGGCACCGAACGGAAGCGAGGAAGCCGCGTTTTCCCGGCAAACCAGCTATATAGCTTCAGCCCAAGCTTGACCTTCCAGGCCGGATGCCCCGACCCGCCCATCGGCAGCACAAAATCCATCCCCCGGACCAGATGCGGCGCAGTCCGCAACAAAGTCTCCCGCTCGCGCAAACTCTCGCGCACCAGCCGGAAATTCATATGCTCGAGATAGCGCAAACCGCCGTGAATCAGCTTCGTGCTCGCCGAAGATGTACCGCTCGCAAGATCGTCCCCCTCAACCAGAATGACAGACAAACCCCGCCCGGCGGCGTCGCGGGCTATCCCCGCGCCGTTGATTCCCCCCCCGACGACACATAAATCGTAATGCGAAACACTCATGGCCCGTTAAGACTACATGATCGCACCGCGCGTGAAAAGCGGACCCGGTGAATAAAAAGCCGTGGAAAAATCATGGCTTTTTATGATCCGCAAATGCGCCTGAAACGCACATCCACAAACGCAGCAGAAAAATCACAAGAACCCGCGTAAATTGAAAAAATTTGAAAAACTGTACAACTCGATTCGTTTTTATTGTATTGTCATATCAGTTCTCTTGAGCGTTTCTCCATAATATATCCACATGCTTTTCAACAATGCGTGCAATAAGCTGGGCGTGCTCCTGCTCGCCGCAAGCGCATGGATCGTGAGTGCAACGCCCACTCACGCCGAAAATGCGCGCCCCAGCCCCTTTTTGACCGGATCTCTGGGCCTGAACGTGGTGCCGAGCGCCCGCATGGATGAACCGGGAACGGTCCGCGCCGGCGTCTCGACGCTCGATCCTTATATCCACAGCTTCGCGGGAATCCAGATCGCCGCGCCGCTTTATATCAACTTGCGCCAGACCGCTGAAATCTCCGGCCTGCGCGACTCCGCCGACCGCCTTTATCCGGGGATGGATATCAAGCTCCGCCTTGCCCGCGAACGCCCGCGGACCCCGGAAGTCTCGGTCGGCATCCAATCCGCGCTCGGCCACAAACGCATGGCGGGCGAATATCTGGCGCTGTCCAAGCGGCTCGGCGATTTCGACCTGACCGCCGGGCTCGGCTGGGGCCGCTTCGCTAGCGCCGCCCACCTCAAAAACCCGCTGCGCGTTCTGGGCAGCCATTTTTCGGACTCCCGCCCTCTCGACGGCGAGAGCGCGAACGAACCATCCCAATGGTTCACAGGCAAAAAGATCGGCCTGTTCGCCGGAGTGGAATATTTTACGCCGATCGAAGGGCTCTCCCTCAAATTTGATTACGGCGCCGACGAATACACCGCCGAACATGCGGCCTTCGGCTACAATCGCCCCGCCCCGTGGTCCGCCGGATTGTCTTATTCCCCCGCCGATTGGATCAGCGCGGGCATAGCGATGCAGGGCACGGACAAAATCATGGGCCGCATTAGCCTTCAAGCCAACCCAACGGGCTGGCCGCTGCGCGAAAAATCCTATGATCCGCCGGAAACCTTCTACGCCCTCCATGGCCCGGAACCCGAACCGGAGCGCATCGACCGAAGACCGGAGCATGATCTCCTTCTGGATCGCATAAAAATCGACAACGGCATTGCGCAGGCCGACCTCCATCTCGCGCAAACCGGCAGCGCGCCTCAGCAAATTGGCCGCGCGGCCCGAGCCGTCGCCCCGCATACGGACACAGACATACAGGCTCTGGAGTTTCGCTTGATCTCATTGGGCTTACGCGGCCCGTCGGTGCGTTTTATGCAATCGGATTTAGAACACGCAATTTCTCTTGAAAAACAAGGCAGTCCGCAAGAAATATGGACAAATACTGAATTTCTAAAAGCACAGCACAAAAACAAAAACGATCCGAAACGGATAATAAAAAAATCGCCTTATCCACACCTGTGGATGACGCAAGACAATCAGATCAGCCTCGCGGAGGAAGATACCGGAATCCTGTTCCGCTCCTCGCTGATCGCGGAAGCCCGCGCACCTGAGCTTTTGGGCCTGATGACCCTTGGCGGCGCGTTCCGTTTGAACCTCGGGGACAACCTTCACCGCCTTGACGACGCCCGCGCCCTGCTGCCCGTTCGCGGGGATGCGGGCCGTTTTGCCGATCGTTCAATCGGGCTCGACCGCCTGTATGCGGCAACCACCCACAGCCTGTCCCCGGAAATACACACAAGCCTCACCGCCGGATATCTTGAGGAAATGTTTGCCGGAGCAGGCGGCGAAATCATCTATCGCCCCTTCCGCTCCCGTTTCGCGCTGGGCGCAGAATTATGGCAGGCGATGAAACGCGACCCGCAAACATCTCTGAATCTCGGCCTCACGGGCGATATGGCGCTCACCGGGCATCTCAACGCTTGGTACGACTGGCCGGGCGAAAACGTCACGGCCTACGTAAAGGCAGGGCGTTACCTCGCCGGAGATCTCGGCGTCACGGCGGGACTGGAAAAATCCTTCGCGAACGGCGCAAAGCTGGAGGGATTCGTAACGCTGACCGATAACGCGGACGTGGACCTCTTCGGCGGCGAAACCCATGCCTTCCATGGCGTCAGCCTCTCCCTCCCGCTTGGCGGCGCGCCTTACGTGCCGGACGGCAGCACCTTTAAATTCCGCGCCGAACCGTTCGGGCGTAATACAGGACAAAGCATCGACAAACCCATAAGCCTCTATGCTTTGACCGAGCCGTTCACGTTCGACCATATGGCAGAAAATTGGGCGGATATTGTTGAATAAGGTTCAGGGCGTAAAGTCTTCCGGCGTGAAATCTACGGCTTGCCCTGTGAACTGGTACGGCTGCACGAACACCCGGTCGTGGTAGCGCTCGGGAATCTGCTCCGCCAGCTCGGGCGAAACGGTCAAAATCCCCTCCTGCACGAAACGCTCCCGGTTCATCCGCAAAATCTCGGGATCTTCGGGATAGACATAATTCGCCATCACCCCGTGCGCCAGCTCCAGATCCAGCCGGCTGTCCTGATTGGTCGGGCGGATCGCGGCCAGCAGCGCCCCCATCCCCGCCATATGAAAGGACTGCACCGGGTCGTTGCTGCGGAAAATACCGCCATTCGCCCCCTGCACGGGCATGAGGTAATCGAACGCGTGATCTTTAAGCTCCTGCCCCTCGATCTTCAGGCTCACGATCCCCTGCTCGGCCAACCAGCTGGCAAAACCCTTATTCCCCGCCCGCAAAGGCGACAGCGTGGACAAAACCGCGTCCGGGGCATGCGAATAGACATAAGAGTGAACATTCCCGATCAGCGTTTCGCCCGCCTTAGGGAAGTTAGACGAAATCGTATAGGGCACGATCACCTTGGGGGAATCGGAAAGCGGAATGACGGGCGATTTCAAAATCGGCTTGATCCGGTCGGGCAGTTGCGGCTGATCGTTCCAGTACGTATAGACGACCGCCGTGGGGAACCACTTCCCGCCCTCGTCCTGAACCGCCATGGCCATCGCCAGCTTGTTGGTGCCGGGATCGCCCAGCCGCGCCACCAGCTGCTCGGTCCTTTTGGGCGCATGCACGGCATCGAACAACCGCTCGTGGATACCCCCGAACTGGCTGTCCTGCGTTACGACGACGAACTGCTGCGCCGGAGCGATCCTCTTGATCGCCGCCTTGAGAGCGTCCTGCCCCTCCTCGTCCAGACGCTGCTTGTGCGGCGAAAGCCGCTCATAGATCGCCACGGCCTCGGAAAGGCTGAGAGCATTAAAATCGTCAGGAGGTTCAGGATTAAACATCGTCAAAGCCCGCTCAAAAATATTTTATTTCCTGTAATAAACAACATAGCAAATCACCCGTCAATATTTCGATAATTTGCTGCGCTGCAAAGCAATTATTGAAATGGTACAGTCCTGAGCATAAAAAAACCGCCCGAAGGCGGTTTTTTCAGTTCGCATTTTTTAGTGTTTGGTTTGGAGGTGCCCCTTTTGGGTTCTCTTGTGTCCCGTCACGCCCCCGGTCAATTCTAAAATCTTCAGTACAAGGTATTGGGTTACATCTTGTTCATCGGTTAGGACAGAATTTTAAGGTTGCCCCTGCTCAATTCCATAATCCTATAATTCCATGATAGATAAAATTTTATGTAAATTGCAAACTTATTTATTTTTTGAGCATTTTCAATAACTTGGAAAAGTCTTCTGGCGGCTCGGCTTCGAATTCCATCTCATCTTGGGTGCGCGGATGGATAAAACGAAGCGCGGCGGCATGCAGCGCCTGCCTCGGAAAGGCGCAGATTTCCTCGATAACTTCCGGCTCGTAGCCGCCTTTCTTGAGCTTGGCGGCCAGCGCCGTCCTCTGCGGCCCATAAAGCGGATCGCCGACCAGCGGGTGTCCCAGAACCTGCATATGGACGCGGATTTGGTGCGTCCGCCCGGTCTCCAGATCGCATTGCACGAGGGCGCAGGCCTCCCCGAAGCGCTCGGCCACCAGATAATGCGTCCGCGCATCCCGCAGCCCCGTCCCGCTCGTTCCCATCCGAAGGCGGCTGTTGCGGTCGCGCCCGATGGCCCGGTCAACGACACCCTTGATGGGAAACGGCACACCGAGAACGACCGCGAAATACGTCCGGCTCAGGCTGCGGTCCGAAAGCTGTTCCGCCAGATGCCGATGCGCCTTGTCGTTTTTGGCGACGATGATCAAACCGCTGGTCTCTTTATCCAGCCTATGCACGATGCCCGGGCGCACGACGCCGCCGATGCCCGACAGGCTGTCCGCGCAATGATGCAGCAGCGCATTCACAAGCGTCCCGCTCCAGTTCCCCGCGCCGGGATGCACGACCATCCCCGCTGGCTTGTTAATAACCAAAAGATCGTCGTCTTCATAAACGACAGCAAGCGGGATGTCCTCCGCCTCCGGCACGCTCTGCACCGGCGCAGGCATGAGAATGCGCACCGCGTCCCCCGCCCCCAGCTTGAGCGAAGCCGACTCCAGAACCTCGTCATCGACGAAAACCTGCCCTTGCACGATCAGCGCCTGAAGCCGCGTGCGCGAAAGATCGGGGCACAGCGCGGCCAGAGCCTTATCGGCCCGCTGTCCGGCCTGCTCGTCGGTGATAACAAGGTCGAGGATATCCTCGCCGGACACATCGTCCGCGGCGAGATCTTCGGGGTCGGATTCATTCATAACGCATACTCAAGGTAAGGCGGTTTCCGGTTTAATACACGGGTCCTTATACTCCTCCGGACCGTTCCCGGCAAACACCCATCCATCCAGCGTCGTTTTGGGTAAGGCGGCCTCCTCCGCCGGTGCGGGCGCAGCCTCATCTTTCTTTTCGACGGACTCGGCGACCTTTTTGTTCAAAAGCGCCAGCCCGGACAGCGAACCGTCCGGCACCTCGGCCTCGGGCAGATTGGCTACTGGCGCGGCAGCCTGCCCATCGGTGGGCAACGCCCCGACCGTCAGCTCCGCCCCCGGCAGGCCCGCCTTAGTCAAAACCGCCGGGTCCGCGCTCCCGGTCGCGGGCGGATCGTTCATGCCCGCGAATTTCTGATAGATCTCGGCATAGGGCGTCTCGGCGCTCCCGGCGATCAGGAAACGCTGATCCGCGCTCAGAACCATCTGATAGGCGTTCGCCCCCAGCCCCTTGAAATAGCTCTCGCCCGAGAGCGTCACCCCGCGCGGATTCAAAAGAAGCGTATGCGCGTAATCCATCTTGCCGACGATCGTGCCATCCTCCTCCATCAGAGGCACCTTGGGCGCCTTGGGGTCTCTCTCCCCCGGCACCCGCGCCTGCATCATCACCGCGATCGGCCCCTGTGGATGCACGGCGATATCGGCGGCATAGTAATGATACCCGCCGTTAAAAAACCGCTGCCACTTCACCTGCCCGCTGGAGGCGTCCAGAAGCATCAGCCAGCCCCCGACATTTCCGCCATCGATCGGCAGAGCGTCTCCGAGCGTAAGAATATAATCGCGCTGATACCCGGCCGAGCGTTTGATCTTCGCATGGCGACCGCGCGAAAAGGGCTGTTGCCAGACCATCGCCGCATCCGGCCCCAGGCGCATGATCCACCCCGACTTGCGCCCCCCTTCGTAATCCACATAGCCAGTGGCGATGATCGCCTCGCCCTTCTCCTCGCCATAAAGCCCGGCGGAAATACCCAAAATCTCTGCGCTCGCCCCCATCACATAGGCCCGCTTGATGATAAATTTACCCTTTACATCGAAAACACGCACTTCAGGGCTGTAGGTATAAACAGGCTTATCCGGCGTTCCGCCCTTCGTTTCATGGCTGAGCGCGATCACAATCCGCTTGCCGTCGGGGCTGAGCGTCATGTCCCGCCCGATCAGGTCGCGCCCCTTTTCGCGGATCACCTTTTGATCCTTGAAGCCGCCCTGATCGTCGAAAAACCCGATCCAGACCGTCTTACCCTCGCCCTTTAGATCCCTGTTGGCCATCAGCACGATCCGGTCACCGGCCTTGACGATTTTCACGACCTCGGTGACTGCGCTGACGTTATGGTACTTTTCCCAAGTCACGCGGCCGCGCTTGTCGAACCCGGCCAGCATCACCACCGGATTCACGCCCGGCAGAGGCGACATTTCACCCGCCGCAAGTGTGACCCCCGCGCCCATATCGACGACGGACTTGAAAACCTCGCGCCGTTGCCCTTCGCTGAGCACAGCCTCCCAAACGCTGTAAGACCCGAAACCCGGCTCGAACAAGGCAGTGATGGTCTCGTAATTGACATCGCACACGTCCTGAGCCCGCGCAGTCATCGGCTGGCAGGCAAGCAAAATACAGGCAAATGAACGCAAGAGGATAAATCTGTTGAGCATTCGGACCGGCGCGTCTAGAATCGCATAGCTCAAGTCTAGAACCCGGCATGTAAAAAGTCTATGAAAGTTCTGATTGTTTCAGACGCCTGGCACCCCCAGATCAACGGTGTGGTCCGCACATATGAATATCTCTCGCGCGAGTTGGAAAAACTGGGCATAGATGTTCAGGTGATCGGGCCTGCGCACTTTCCGGCGACCCTGCCGATGATCTTCTATCCCGAAATACGACTGGCCGTGCGCCCCTACCACCGCCTTAAGCGCCTGATCGATGAATACGCGCCCGACAAAATCCACATCGCCACCGAGGGGCCGCTCGGCTGGGCCGCCCGCAAATACTGCCTGCGCCATGATCGGGCCTTCACAACCTCATATCACACCCAGTTTCCCGACTACATCGCACGGCGCTTTGCATGGCTGATTCCCCCGCTTTACAAGGCGGCGCATCAGGGCGCGATACGCCTGGTCCGGAATTTCCACAACGCGTCCAGCGCCGTAATGGTCTCGACCCCCAGCGTCGAAAACCAACTCCGCGCATGGGGCTTCACCGCACCGATGAAACGTCTGTCGCGCGGCGTGGATACCAGCCTCTTTAACCCCGGCCCCAAAACGCTCTTTGAAAATCTCAAGCGCCCGGTGGCGCTTTATGTTGGTCGGATCGCCATCGAAAAGAACCTTGAGGATTTTCTGGAGATGCCCTGGCCCGGTTCCAAGGTCATCGTAGGCGACGGCCCGGTGAGGGCGCGGCTAAGCAAAAAATATAAGGACACGCTTTTCGCAGGCACGAAACAGGGCCGCGAACTCGCCGCCCACTTCCGCTCCGCTGACGTGTTCGTTTTTCCCTCGAAAACAGATACGTTTGGCATCGTATTGATTGAATCCATGGCCTGCGGCCTGCCCGTGGCGGGCTATAACGTCACCGGGCCCAAGGACATCATAACCGAACCCCATCTGGGCGCACTCGACGACCATTCCCTTGAAAAAGCGGCTCTTTTAGCCCTTTCCCGGAGCGACCCGCAGGGATGCATCGAGCATGTCCGGCAAAATTACACCTGGGAACAGGCCGCCAGACAGTTCCTCGGCGCCATCTGACCCCCCCGCCGCCCTTTTTTGTATTTGCACTCACGGGCCCTTCCCCCCTACACTCCAAGACTACAGGGGGATAAACAGCGCGGAATGGCCAAGATACTGCTCGCCGAAGATGACGAATCCATGCTCAATTTCCTTGAGCTGGCGCTTCGCCGCGCCGGACACGACGTCATCTCCGCACTCGACGGCCTGGAGGCCCTTGAAATCATGGAGGACGGGGAGGAATTCGACCTGCTCCTCACCGATATCGTAATGCCCGGCATCGACGGCATCGAGCTGGCGCAAAAAGCCATGGAAATCCAGTCGGATATCAAGGTTATGTTCATCACCGGCTTCGCCGCCATGGCGCTGGGCCGGACGGGAATGCAGGTCAGCGAAACCAAACTGCTCTCCAAACCCTTCCATCTGGGCGAACTTGTGGACCGGATCGAGGAAATTCTGGCCGCCTGACGCCCGGTTTTCCTCAAAAAATCCCGATTTATGCCCGAGCGCCGCTTATAAACGCTTGATCTTTTCGGCGTTTTTGATTACCTGATACATCTTATCGCACAGAGTGGGCGGTTAGCTCAGCGGTAGAGCACTTGCTCGACACGCAAGGGGTCACAAGTTCAATCCTTGTACCGCCCACCATTTCGATCCTGAGAACCTCAGAACAACTCCATCAGCATACACCGTGCCGACCCGCCGCCATATTTCTCCAAAGTCGGAATGGAACTGGAGACGATCCCCTTAAAATGCTTGCCGATCATCTCAAGCTGCGCAGGCTCAAGCGCCGCCCGCGCCGAATCCGAAAGCGTGAGCAGGCGGTCCCCGCCCGCCCCAACGACCTCCAGCGCATTGCCGCAATTCAAGCGCAGCTGCTCCATCGAAATTTCCATGACCTCGTGCGTTGCATTCAGCCGCGCCCGCACCGTCTCCCGGTATTCCGGCAGGATGCACTCGGCACAGAGCGCCGCCATACTGGTCCCGACATACATAAGATAGTCCGTATGATAGACAGGAATGCCCGCATGGCTCTCCGTCTCGAAAACGATCACCTCGTAATCCATGAACGCCGCCCATTTTTTCACAAGCTCCGGGTTTGTGCGCTTGGACAACGCCGCGTAGGCGATCCTGTTCACATGATCGGAGACGATGCTCGCCGTGCTCTCCAGAAACTTCCCGGCATGTTCGTATCCGCTCCAGTCCGTCACATCGGGGTATGATTTCTTCAGCATCTCGATAATGTCGGGCCGCCGCTCCTTCTGGCGGTTCTCGGAAAGCATCGGATACAAAACCATCCGCCCGTCATCGTAAACCGACGCCCAGTTGGGAAACACCATGTCCGGCGAACCCCGGTGCCCCTGCACGGTCGTCACCATCACCCCCGCCTGCACCAGCGCGTCGCGGTAGTCGCGGAACTCGCGGATCGCCGCCGCCGAAATCTCGGCGCGTGAACGGTCGTCCCGCTCCGCCTGATAGGCGTTCGTCTCCAGCGTCTGCGGGTTGGTGTAAAACTCGGTAGGCTCGATCATCAGAAGATGATTTGTCGATTGTCTCATGGCGCTCGATTATAACTATTGGAAACACTGCTTACAGAAAACAGCATAGGGGAAAACTGGTTAAAACTATGCCAAAAGACAGGCGCTGTGAAAAGCCCGCACAGGAGTTATGAAAAAACACAGAAAGAATTAAGCGCTTATACCCGTTTTGCGGTCCTTAAGGCTATCCTCAAGCATCTCGATCGCCCGAGCGGTCATCGGCGCCTCAAACCCTGCGCGACGAATACCCTCAAGCCTCTGGCGCAAGTAAGAAGCACCCACGCAATAGCAATTTGTACGCTGGGTCAGGGGTTTCTCGTCATTGATAAAGAATACAGCGCGAAGCCCCATCGGATCTTCAAGCGCATCACAAGGCTCAAGCGCGACCCCGTGGACGTCCTTCTCCCAATTACCCTGCTCATCTGTATTTCTCGAAGGGACAGAAATATGCGGATTAAACATACCAACCTCGCAAATAAAACGATAAAAAATGAATTTCAAGACTATACATAAAGTCTGAACAGATTCGCCTGGAGGGTC
>JAANMX010003400.1_pt1 | contig 14069 bp, 12 predicted proteins | sample 7279681 | NCBI WGS metagenome assembly JAANMX01 (sample SAMN14094542, study PRJNA606508) | bioreactor metagenome | isolation source: A lab-scale SPAN reactor treating ammonium-rich wastewater day 351 | place: Ireland: Galway | collected 2018-01-01
TTCACCCGCAACGCGTCGATGGTCTCCGCTGCGATCGCCATACACCAATCATCCCACCACCAGCACTACTAGACGTACTTATTTACTCGCGTGTCCTAAACCTGTGCAACTTGGGTCTGGTGATCGACACGGGTCGGACGATCGCGGCGGTCGCTGCCGAGATCAACGTGGGTGCGCAACTGTTGAGCGGTTGGGTCCAGCTGGAGCGTGACCGGATCGGTGCTCCGTCGGAGGTCGGCTTGGACGTCTCGGAGCCGGCCGAGCTGGAGCGGCTACGCCGGGAGAATGCCGAGCTCAGGTTGGATAACGAGTTCCTGGGAAAAGCGGCGGCCTTCTTCGCGGCGAAGAACACTCCCGGCAGGAGTGCTTCGAGGTGATCGACGCGGGAGTTGGCGAATTACCCGATTACGCGGATGTGCCGGCTCGCGATCCGCGACGGCATACCCGCCGAGTTGGGCCGGGCCGTCGCGGACCACCTGAGAGCCGACCTGGTCGAGGACGCGCTGCGTCAGGCCGTCGCGTTGCGCGGCGAACTGCCCGGCAAGGTCGTCTGAGCCGGTTGCCACCACCACCAACAGGTCGCCACCCGCCGTACCGAGAACGATAAGCTCAGTCATGCGAGCGATCCTCGAGAGCCTTCGAAAGGCCGAGCGGGAGCAATACCCGGTTGAAATCCAGCGCGGTCAAGATTGGTGGGTGAACTGGGTCTACGGGTTCGTGGTGGGCGTCGGCGAGCACTGGGTAATCCTGCAGAGTCTCGCGAACACCGTTTACATCGACGGGTACGACGTGTTCCGACTCTCCGACATCACAGACGTTGCGGCTGACCGCGAAGGCGGGTACATCGAGCGGGCCGTGGCTGAGCTCGGCGGGCGTCCGGAGGTCGACTTCCGGCTTCCGCAGGATGCCGACACGAAGGGCGTGCTGCAGGCGTCCGCCGACTACGCCAGCATCATCGGCGTCTACCTCGAGGCCAACTGGGACTCTCCCGGGCTGTTCGGCAATCTCGGCCGCCTTGGAACCAAGAAGTTCGACATGCAGTTGATCAATCCGCGAGGAGTGTGGACGACCGGTTTCACCCGCTGGAAGTACAAGGACGTCACCAGCTTGACAGTCGGCGGGCGCTACGAGCGCGCGCTCGAGCGATTCGGCGACGAGCGCCCGACCGAGTAAGAAGCGCTGATCACCGTTGGTCGAGCTTGTCGAGCCTTGGACGACGGTGCTGACAAGGGGTTTCGACGCAGAGACCAGCGATGATCAGCGCTTCCCTAGCCGGGTCGGGACGCGGCCTCGTCCGCCACCGGGTCACCGTGGAAGTCATGGACCGGCATCGGTGCCGGCGCGGGGCGCCTGCGGTGGGTGTGTTTCCGGTAGGTCTCCAGCGCCGCCCGGTGGCGCTCCTGGGGCGTCTGGTCGGGCCACGCCTCGATCCGCTGCTGGCAGCGCTCCGCCCAGGCGTCCACCAGTTCCGCGTACGACCAGAGGAAGTCGTGCAGCATCGAGCGGGCCAGGACATAGCGCTGCAGCGGCGCCGTGCCACCGAGGTACTCGTCGCAGATGCGCTCGCCGACCGTGAAGATCTCACCGACGTCGTCGCGCGTCCGCTGCAGCGCGGCCATCAGGTCCTGCTCGTCGCCGAAGGGGGCGAAGATCACCCGGAGCAAGGCCTCGAACTCGATCTTCGGCGCCCTACACTCCTCGGCCAGCCAGCGTCGCAGTTCGTCACGACCGGCATCGGTGATCGCGTACACGGTCCGGGCGCGCTTCCCGGTGGCCTCGGCCTCCGCGGTCGCGAGACCCAGCTTCACCAGCCGCTTCGGTTCCGCGTACACCTGGCTCTCGGCCCGCGGGAAGAAGTAGTGCACATTGCGCCGCATCTGCGCGGCAAGGTCGTACATCGTCCACGGCCGCATCGCGAGGTGGCCGAGGATCGCGTACGACGTCGCGTTGAGTTGCACCTCTTTACTCCGAATCGGTGTAGATATATGCTCTGATTCAGAGTATCTTACCCGATGGGAGGACGCCATGACACAGCCCGCCACCTTCCTGCTCGTCCATGGCTCTTGGCACGGGCCGTGGTGCTTCGGGCCCCTCGTCGATGCACTGGCGGAGCGCGGTCGCGCGGCAGTCACCGTGTCGCTGCCGTCGATGGGCGACGATGTGGGCACGCTGGGTGGTTACCAGGACGACGCCGCCGCGATCACCGCCGCGGCTGCCGCGATCGACGGCCCGGTGGTCGTGCTCGCACACTCCTATGGCGGCGCGGCCGTCGCCGAGGCCGGCTTCGGGCCCGCGGTGACACGGCTGATCTACCTGGGCGCCTTCATGCCGGACACGGGTCGGTCCTACGTCTCCTATCTGCCGCCGGGTGCCCTGCCGCCCTACGTCGACGTCCGGCAGGACGGCACCCTCACCGTCACCGCCGGGACGGCGATCCCCTACTTCTACCCCGACTGCGACGCGACGTTGGCGCGATGGGCGGAAGGGCTGTTGCGGCCACAGTCCCAGCGGGTGACGGTGCCGACGGTCACCGCCGCCGCCTGGCGCTCGATCCCGACCACCTACGTGCTGTTGACCGAGGACCGCGTCGTCCCACCCGACCTGCAGCGCCAGTTCGCGGCGCAGGCGCAGTCGGTGGTGGAGTTCACCAGCTCGCACTCCCCGTTCCTCTCCCGGACCGAAGACCTCGCCGGTCTACTCATCCAGCTCGCCGACGCCTGAGCGCGGAAAGGGCACCGTCCGGCACATCGAGCACCGCGGGATCTTGCCAGCCGCCCCGAGTGAGCATCGACCTCGGCCCGCGGGCGAGCCTGACCGCCACGTTGAGCGACGATGCCGTCACCTTCACACTCGCCCAGGACTACCGGCCACGGGTCGTGACATCTGACTATGCCGTCCGCGGTTTGGCGTCGAGAGGAACGTAGTCTCCACGCTGGTCAGTCGACGGACCCGTCCCACCACCCGTTGTCGAGTGAGCGTGCACCGTCAGCCTCGACGACCCGCCATCGATCGAGCGAGATTCGGTTCGCGTTCCGTGACCCCACCCCGTTCTGATATAGAAAGCCGGTCGTATCGCAAGCCCGGGCCGTTCTTCGCTCCTGGCGCAGCTTCGCAAGGAGTTCGCCCCCACCCTTGGGGCAAGACTGTCTAAATTTACAGGCATAAGAGGCCGTTCATCGCCGGCTACGTTCGCCCTGTAAGGTGTTGGAATATCGTGATGTTCGAGGAGGCACCGTGGACAGCGAAATAATGTTCCTGGGATCAAGCGTTGGCGTTCTGAGTGCTGCCCGTGAGCTAACTCGACTCGGTGTAGCGGTACGTGGGCTGATCCCATCGGACTCTCTTGGCGATGGTCATTTTTCAGAGGATGTGGACGGTTACATTTGCGATTCCAGATTCACTCCGGTTTCGGTTTCTCGAATACAGGACGTTCTCCCTCGCGCGGGCCTGGAGTTTGCCTCTCTGCCGGAGGGAGTCGTGGCCTCTGGGACGCCTGGTCGCCCCGTGGTCGGAGGTGCGACAGAGGGGAATGATGTACAAATAGGCACAGAGTTCGTCGATGCCTTCTCGGAGTGGTCATGGCCGGACGAGCCGTGGGGTGTGCGCACCGGAAGTGGGGGTGATGTCGGGGATGTAGCCATCAGCGCTGCGCGTGCGCTCTATGCGACGCTTACGTGGGATACAGTAGGAGTAGCCTCCGCCAATTCAACGAATACGATGGCACACGAGATACTCCTTGAGCCGGCGATTCTTTCAAAGGGGGTATCCGCGCTTCTCGATGTCTTAGCCAAGGGCCTTGATTTTCGGACGTGGGTCGTTTCTGACGATGAAATGTTGCGGTTCGTTCGTGATGCCATATCGCATCCGAGGCGGACGTTGATTATGTCCGAGGGCCAGTATGCGCGCGTTTTCGGCCCCGGTGAGACTGCTCGCCGCAGTGCTACGTCCTTCTGGTTTACTACCAATGCGATGCCCACCGAGTCCAAGAGAATCCACCTGGGTTGGGCGGAGGCAGGGCGCGTCGCAAGTTCACTGGTGATCAGCAATGCAGCGCCTTCTAGATCATCCGGCCGTGGCAGCCTGATTGAGGCCACTGTTTTGACTTCGAACGCCACGGACGTTGACCTAGCTCATGTGATGGCTGACTTAGAGTCGATCTACCGAACATCGACGAGCCAGTGGGCCTTGATTCGAAGTTACTTCAACAGTCGGAACCTGCCGCTTCCGGGCCAGGACGATGTACTGTTCGACGATGTGGCGCCGGGGGTGCATGTGTTACACGAAAGCGCCGATCTCGCGGAGGCGATTCGAGGTGGAATAATTCTCGCCAATCGAATTCGGAAGGAGCGGCGCCGTTCTTGGAGGTCTTGGTTCTCCAGGTAAGCTCCGCTGTCAACTTCTCGGCCCTGAAGGGCCGAGCTCGCGGGTCTCCGGTTCTGGCTGGATGCGGGGTCAGGCCGCGTCATGGGCAGCGTCACTCACTGCCCAGCCATCGCGCCCACGTCGGGCGATGTTGATGGGCTATGAAGGTCGGGGCAAGACGCCCAACAGAATCGGCACCCGCGGCTGTACGGGGGCAGGCTCACACCGCCATCAGCAGAGCGAGTGCGACCAGCGAGAGTGGGTACAGCCATCCAGGCCACAGGACGACTCACCCCTGCGCCCGACAGCAAGGAGTGGGCCAGCAAGGACGCCACCCACAGCCCCAGCTGCTATTACGTACTACTTTTGACAGGTTCTGCGGCGCTCGATGCGGCTGCACGGCGTCCGACTGTGTAGTTTCACGGCATGCTTCGCACCCTTCCGCTCGTGATCAGGCGTCACCTCGACGCGCAGCGCGCGCTGGGTAGCGCGATGTGTTGCGCCTGAGCTGTTCTGCCACGATCCGGTCGGCACCGGCCGGGTCCTCAAATGATCAGGAGTCCCCATGACCACAACGGCGCCCGCCCGCGTCCGGCCCCCTCGCGAGGGCCGCAGCAACGGGCAGTGGCTGGTGGACGGCACCGCGCCGCTCAACCACAACGAGGAATTCAAGGCCGAGGACAACCCGCTCAACGTCCGAGCGCGGATCGAGCAGGTCTACGCCAAGGAGGGGTTCGACTCGATCCCCGTCGACGACCTGCACGGCCGGTTCCGCTGGATGGGTCTCTACACCCAGCGCCGCCAGGACATTCCCGGTAGCCGCACCGGATCGCTCGGCCCCGAGGAGCTCTCCGACTCCTACTTCATGCTGCGCATCCGGATCGACGGCGGCGCGGTCAGCACCGAGCAGCTCCGGGTGATCGGCGAGATCAGCACCGAGTTCGCCCGCGACACCGCCGACATCTCCGACCGGCAGAACATTCAGCTGCACTGGATCCGGATCGAGGACATGCCCGAGATCTGGCGCCGGTTGGAGGCGGTCGGGCTGATCACCACCGAGGCCTGCGGCGACTGCACCCGGGTCGTCCTCGGTTCGCCGGTGGCCGGCATCGCCGCCGACGAGATCATCGACCCGACCCCGGTGATCCGGAAGATCGTGGACGAGTACATCGGCGACCCCGAGCTGTCGAACCTGCCCCGCAAGTTCAAGTCGGCGATCACCGGCCACCCCAGCCTGGACGTCGTGCACGAGATCAACGACATCTCGCTGGTCGGCGTCGTGCACCCCGAACTCGGCCCCGGCTTCGACCTGTGGGTCGGCGGCGGGCTGAGCGTCGCCCCCCGGCTGGCCGAGCGGCTGGGCACCTTCATCAGCGAGGAGCGTGCCCCCGAGGTCTGGCTCGGCGTCGTCAAGATCTTCCGCGACTACGGGTATCGCCGGCTGCGCAACAAGGCCCGGCTGAAGTTCCTGCTGGCCGAATGGGGTCCGGAGAAATTCCGTCAGGTGCTGCAGGACGAGTACCTCGGCTACCAGCTCCCGGACGGCCCCGCCCCGGCCCCGGCACCCAGCCCGGGCGATCACGTCGGCGTCCACGCCCAGAAGGACGGACGCCACTACGTCGGTTTCGCGCCGACCGTCGGCCGGGTCTCCGGCACCATCCTGAACCGGGTCGCGGCGGCCGCCGAGCGGGTCGGATCGCAGCGCGTCCGGTTCACCCCGCACCAGAAGCTGCTGGTCCTCGACGTGCCGGCCGACGAGGTGGCGCCGCTGGTGGAGGAGCTGAAGGGCCTAGGCCTGCACGCCGACCCGAGCCCGTTCCGCCGGCACACCATGGCCTGCACCGGCATCGAGTTCTGCAAGCTCGCCTTCGTCGACACCAAGGACACCGCGACCGCGACCATCGCCGAGCTGGAGAACCGGCTGGGTGACGTGAAGCTGGAGCTGCCGATCACTCTCAACCTGAATGGCTGCCCCAACTCGTGCGCCCGCATCCAGACCGCAGACATCGGCCTGAAGGGGCAGATCCTCACCGGCGCGGACGGCGAGCACGAGTTCGGTTACCAGGTGCACCTGGGCGGCGGGCTGGCCTCGGCCGATCGCGAGGACGCCGGCCTGGGCCGCACCGTCCGCGGGCTCAAGGTGAGCGCCGACGAGCTGCCCGCCTACGTCGAGCGGGTGGTGCGCCGATTCGCGGACGACCACGAGCCGGGCGAGACGTTCTCGGCCTGGGCCAAGCGCAGCGACGAGGACGCACTGCGGTGACGGCCGAGGTCGCGGTGACCCGGCGCAGCGTCGCCGAACTGCGGGCGCTGGTGGCCGACGCCCAGGCCCGCTCGGCGGACTGGACGGCCGACGACGTCGCCGCCTGGACCGCCGAGCACTTCGCCGGACGCGTCGCGGTCGCCTGCTCGATGGCCGGCGACACGGTGGTGCCCCACCTGATCGCCCGGCACCTGCCCGGCGTCGACGTGCTGTTCCTGCAGACCGGCTACCACTTCCCCGAGACCATCGCCACCCGGGACGCCCTCGCCGCGGCCGCGCCGCTGCGCATCGTGGACGTGCTGCCCAAGCTGACCGTCGTCGAGCAGGACGCGGAATACGGCGCCCGGCTGCACGACCGGGACCCCGCCCTGTGCTGCGGCATGCGCAAGGTGGAACCGATCAACGCGACCCTGGCCGGCTACGAGGCCTGGGTGACCGGCGTCCGCCGCGAGGACAACGTGCTGCGGGCGAACACCCAGTTCGTCGAGTGGGACGAAGGCCACCAGATGGTCAAGATCAACCCGATCGCCGCCTGGACCTTCGACGAACTGCTCGACTACGCCAGCACCCACCAGGTGCCGGTGAATCCGCTGCTCACCCAGGGCTACCCGTCGATCGGCTGCGCGCCGTGCACCCGTCCGGTGGCCCCCGGGGAGGATCCCCGCGCCGGCCGATGGGCGGGCCTGAACAAGACCGAATGCGGGCTGCACGTGCAGCCGTCCGAGACCGCCGAAACCGTGGAGGCCCCTTTCGTGACCGCGCTGCAGAACATCGACCTGATCACCCGGCCCACCATGGTCGAACTCGTCGAGACCGACGCCACGCTGGCCGAGCGGCTCGACACCGAGCGGGTCGACACCGGGTCCGCGGTCTCGTCGAACTCGACCGACGAGCACGCGACCGAGGAAGAGGTGGGCTCGACCGGCGGGGGCATCCGCAGGCTGAGCCAGCTGCGCGAGCTGGAATCCGAGGCGATCCACATCGTCCGCGAGACGGTGAGCGAGCTGGAGCGCCCGGTGCTGCTGTTCTCGGGCGGCAAGGACTCGGTGGTGATGCTGCACCTGGCGGCCAAGGCGTTCTGGCCGGCCCCCCTGCCGTTTCCGCTGCTGCACGTCGACACCGGGCACAACTTCGCCGAGGTGCTCGACTTCCGCGACTCCGTCGCCGAATCGCTGGGCGCCCGGCTGATCGTGGCCAAGGTGCAGGACTACATCGACGACGGCCGCCTTCTCGAGCGCTCCGACGGCACCCGCAACCCGCTGCAGACCCAGCCGTTGCTGGACGCCATCGCCGAGGGCCGCTTCGACGCCGTCTTCGGCGGCGGACGCCGCGACGAGGAGAAGGCCCGCGCCAAGGAGCGGGTGGTCAGCCTGCGCGACGAGTTCGGGCAGTGGGATCCGCGCAACCAGCGGCCCGAGCTGTGGAACCTGTACAACCCGCGGCACCGGCCCGGCGAGCACGTCCGGGTGTTCCCGCTGAGCAACTGGACCGAACTCGACGTCTGGCGCTACATCGAGGCCGAGGGCATCGAACTGCCCGCCCTGTACTACGCCCACGAACGCGAGGTGTTCTCCCGCGACGGCATGTGGCTGGCGCTCGGCGAATACTCCCAGCCGCGCGCCGGCGAGCGGGTGGTGACCAAGACCGTCCGCTACCGGACCGTCGGCGACATGTCCTGTACCGGGGCCGTCGAATCGGACGCCGCCGACGTGGCCGCGGTGCTGGCCGAGGTGGCCGCCACCCGGATCACCGAGCGCGGCGCCACCCGCGCCGACGACCGCCTCACCGAGGCCGCCATGGAGGACCGCAAGAAGGAGGGCTACTTCTGATGAGCAGCACCGTTCTCACCGGAACCACCGGCACCCTGCTGCGGATGGCCACGGCCGGCAGCGTCGACGACGGCAAGTCCACCCTGGTCGGACGCCTGCTGCACGACTCCAAGTCGGTGCTGACCGACCAGCTGGCCGCCGTCGAGCGGGTCAGCAGGGAGAAGGGCCTCGGCATCGTCGACCTGGCGCTGCTCACCGACGGCCTGCGCGCCGAGCGCGAGCAGGGCATCACCATCGACGTGGCCTACCGCTACTTCGCCACCGCCAAGCGCACCTTCGTGCTGGCCGACTGCCCCGGGCACGTCCAGTACACCCGCAACACCGTCACCGGCTCGTCCACCGCCGACGTGCTGGTGCTGCTGGTCGACGTCCGCAAGGGCGTCCTGGAGCAGACCCGCCGGCACCTCGCCGTCGCCGCCCTGCTGCGGGTGCCGCACCTGGTCTTCGCGGTGAACAAGATCGACCTGGTCGACTTCGACGCCGACCGGTTCGCCACCGTCGCCGCCGAGGTCGCCGAGGTGGCCGCCGGGCTGGGCATCGAGGACGTCCGCTGCGTGCCGGTGTCGGCGCTGCTGGGCGACAACATCGTGGAGCGCTCCGAGCGCACCGGGTGGTACGACGGCCCCAGCCTGCTGGAGCTGCTGGAGGACCTGCCGTCGGGCACCCCGGTCGAGGACGAGCCGTTCCGCTTCCCGGTGCAGCTGACCATCCGCCCGCAGGCCGCGGCGCGCGACCCGAAGCACGTCGAGTACCGCGGCTACGCCGGCCAGATCGCCTCCGGCGTGGTCCGGGTCGGCGACCGGGTCAGCGTGCTGCCGCTGGGCCGGACCACCACCGTGGTCGGCATCGACGCCGCCGGCGCCGAACTGGAGGAGGCGTTCGCGCCGATGTCGGTGACGCTGCGGCTGGCCGACGAGGTGGACATCACCCGCGGCGAGCTGATCGCCTCGGCCGCGGACGCCCCGGCCCCCACCCAGGACGTCGACGGCCTGGTCTGCTGGCTGTCGGACCGGGCGCTGCGGCCCGGCTCGAAGGTGCTGCTCAAGCACACCACCCGCACCGTGCAGGGCATCGTGAAGGAGATCAAGGGCCGGCTCGACCTGGACACCCTGGCCCCGGTGGAGGCCGAGGCGCTGACCCTGAACGACATCGGCCGGGTGAGCATCCGGCTGGCGTCCCCGATCGTCGCCGAGGACTACTCCGCGTCGCGCCGCACCGGCGCGTTCCTGCTGATCGATCCGCAGATGGGCAGCACGCTGGCCGCCGGGATGATCCGCTCCCGGCCGGGCTCCGACCCGCTGAGCGCCGACGAGTTCGAGGCCGCCACCCTGAACTGGTCGATCTGATGCAGCGCCTGCTGCTGCTCGGCCTGGTCGGCCTCGCCGCCCAGATCGTCGACGGCGCCCTCGGCATGGGCTACGGCGTCACCTCGACGTCGCTGCTGCTGCTGGCCGGGCTGTCCCCGGCACTGGCCAGCGCCTCGGTGCACCTGGCCGAGATGGGCACCAACATCGCCTCGGGGGTGTCCCACTGGCGGCTCGGCAACGTGGACTGGAGCCTGGTCTGGAAGCTCGGCGTGCCCGGCGCCGTGGGCGCGTTCGCCGGAGCCACCTTCCTGTCCCAGCTGAGCACCGACTGGGCCAAGCCCGGCATGGCGATCATCCTGGCCCTGCTCGGCCTCTACATCCTGCTCCGGTTCGCGTTCCGCGCCCCGCGCGTCGCACACGCCCGCAAGTCGCCGCACCGGGCTCGCTTCCTGGTGCCGCTCGGTCTCGCCGGCGGCTTCGTGGACGCCACCGGTGGCGGCGGCTGGGGACCGGTGTCGACGACGTCCCTGCTCAGCGCCGGCAAGACCGCGCCGCGCACCGTGATCGGCTCGGTCGACACCTCGGAGTTCATGGTGTCCACCGCCGCCTCGATCGGCTTCCTGGTCGGGCTGGGCACCGCCGGCATCGACTTCGGCATCGTCGCGGCGCTGCTGATCGGCGGCGTGATCGCCGCCCCGATCGCGGCCTGGCTGGTCAGCCGGATCCCGGCCCAGATCATGGGGGTCGCGGTCGGCGGCCTGATCGTGCTGACCAACACCAACACCATCTTCTCGGTGAGCAGCATCAGCGGGCCCGCGGCCGTCGCCGGGCTGCTCGCGGTACTCGCGCTCTGGATCACCCTGGTGGTCCGGACCATCCTCCGGCACCGGGCGCGCCGCGCCGTCGTGACCGCGTCCAGCGATGGCGAGGACGTGACCCTGTCGGCGGTCGACGGGCCGGACGCCGTGAAGGAGGCGGTGTGATGACCCGGCCACCGCTCGTCCTGGCCGTCCACGGCACCCGCTCAGCCCTCGGCACCCGCACCTCGATGGAACTGGCCGAGGCGGTCGCCGACGCCAGCGGCGCGGACGTCCGCCTGGGCTGGGTGGACATCCACACCCCGACGCTGACCGACACCCTGCGCGAACTCGGCGAGGCGATCATCGTGCCCGCCTTCCTGACCAGCGGCTACCACGTCACCTCCGACATCCCGGCGGCGATCACCGCCGCCGGCGGGCGGGCCACCGCCACGCCGCTGGTCGGCGCGGACGTGCTGCCCGCCGTCCTCGACCGGCTGGACGCCGTCGGCGACTTCGACGCGGTGGTGCTGGCCGGCGCCGGTTCGCTGCGTTCCCGGGCCGTCGCCGAGGTGCGCGCGGTCGCCCGCACCCTGTCGGCGTCCGTGCACCGCCCGGCCCTGGCCGGCTTCGTCACCGCGTCCTCGCCCAGCGTGACCGAGGCCGTGGCGACGCTGCGGTCCGCGGGTCACCGCCGGGTGGCGATCGCGTCCTATCTGCTGGCGCCCGGCCAGTTCAGCGAGCACCTCGACCACGCCGGCGCGGACGCCGTGAGCGCACCGATCGGCGTCCACCCGTTGCTGGTGGAGGCGATCGTGGAGCGCTGGCGGACCGCGCTGACCGAACCCCTGACCCTCTCTCGACCGAAAGCTGTGAATGACTGACCTGCTCGACCAACCAGTAAGCTGGCTCGGATTGTCACAACAAAGGGAGGGCGAAACCCGCATGAGCGAGGTTCGCAGCGTCGATCGGGTCGTCATCCGTTTCGCTGGCGACTCCGGGGACGGCATGCAGTTGACCGGCGACCGGTTCACCTCCGACACCGCTCAGCTGGGCAACGACTTCTCCACCCTGCCGAACTTCCCGGCCGAGATCCGGGCACCCGCGGGAACCGTCGCCGGCGTCTCCAGCTTCCAGGTGCACTTCGCCGACTTCGACATCCGCACCCCCGGCGATCGTCCGGACGTCCTGGTCGTGATGAACCCGGCCGCCCTGAAGGCGAACCTGAACGACCTGCCCCGGGGGGCGGTGATCCTGGCCGACACCGCCGACTTCACCAATCGCAACCTGGCCAAGGTCGGCTACACCGCCAACCCGCTGGAGGACGGCACCCTCGACGGCTACGAGGTGCACGCCCTCGACCTGACCGGGCTGGCCGTGGCCGCGGTGGCCCCGTTCGGGCTGGGCCGCAAGGATTCCGCGCGCACCAAGAACATGTTCGCGCTGGGCCTGCTCACCTGGCTGTACAGCCGTCCCGAGCAGGGCACCCTCGACTTCCTGGCCCGCAAATTCGCGAGCAAGCCCGACATCCGCGACGCCAACATCGCCGCGTTCAAGGCCGGGCACGCGTACGGCGAGACCACCGAGGTGTTCACCGCCCGCTACCAGATCGCCCCGGCCCCGATGCCGGCCGGGACCTACCGGCAGATCACCGGCAACACCGCGCTCGCCTACGGCCTGATGGCCGGCGCCGCGAAGGCCGGGCTGCAGCTGTTCCTGGGCGCCTACCCGATCACGCCGGCGTCCGACGTGCTGCACATCCTGTCCCGGACCAAGGATCACGGGGTGATCACCTTCCAGGCCGAGGATGAGATCGCCGCCGTGGGCGCCGCGCTGGGGGCGTCCTACGCGGGCGCGCTCGGGGTGACCAGCACGTCCGGGCCGGGCATGGCGCTGAAGATGGAGACCATCTCGCTGGCGGTGATGCTCGAGCTGCCGCTGATCGTCTGCGACGTGCAGCGCGCCGGGCCGGCGACCGGCATGCCGACCAAGACCGAGCAGGCCGACCTGTTCCAGGCCATCTTCGGACGCCACGGCGAGGCCCCGCTGCCGGTGATCGCCGCCCAGTCCCCCGGCGACTGCTTCGACGCCGCGCTGGAGGCGACCCGGATCGCGCTCACCTACCGGACGCCGGTGATCCTGCTCTCGGACGGCTACCTGGGCAACGGCGCGGAGCCGTGGGCGGTGCCGAACCTGGCCGACCTGCCGGCGATCGACCCGGCGTTCACCACCGAGCCGCCCGCCGACGGGCCGTTCCTGCCCTACGCGCGGGACGAGAAGCTGGCCCGTCCGCTGGCCATTCCCGGGTCGCCGGGCCTGGAGCACCGGGTCGGCGGCATCGAGAAGGCGGCCGGCACCGGCAACGTCTCCTACGACCCGGACAACCACGAGCACATGGTGCGGCTGCGGCAGGCGAAGGTGGACGGCATCGCCGCCGACCTGGCCCCGCTGGAGGTGGAGGATCCGGGCGGCCGGGCGAAGGTGTTGGTGGTCGGCTGGGGGTCCAGCTACGGCCCCATCTCGGCGGCCGCCCGCCGCGTCCGGCTCAGCGGGCGCGCGGTGGCGACCGTGCACCTGCGGCACCTCAACCCGCTGCCGTCCGACCTGGGCGACATCCTGCGTTCCTACGACCGGGTGATCGTGCCCGAGATGAACCTGGGACAGCTGGCGATGATCCTGCGGGCGAAGTACCTGGTCGACTGCGAGAGCTACTCTCGCGTCCGGGGCCTGCCGATCTCGCTGTCGGAACTGGCCGAGGACCTGATCACCATCATCGACGGGAAGGACGGACGATGACCGCCACCGCGACCGGGCTCGCCGGGGTGCCGCTGGCGCTGACCCCGCTGAACCGCAAGGACTTCACCTCCGACCAGGAGGTGCGCTGGTGCCCCGGCTGCGGCGACTACGCCGTGCTGGCCGCCTTCCAGGGTTTGATGCCGCAACTCGGCATCCGCCGCGAGAACACCGTGATCGTCTCGGGCATCGGCTGTTCGTCGCGGTTCCCGTACTACGTGGACTCCTACGGCATGCACTCGATCCACGGCCGGGCACCGGCGATCGCGACCGGGGTGGCGACGGCCCGCGACGACCTGGCGGTGTGGGTGGTCACCGGTGATGGCGACGCGCTGAGCATCGGCGGCAACCACCTGATCCACGCCCTGCGGCGCAACGTGAACATCACCATCATGCTGTTCAACAACCGCATCTACGGGCTGACCAAGGGCCAGTACTCGCCGACGTCCGAGTTGGGCAAGGTGACCAAGTCGACCCCGGTCGGCTCGGTGGACTACCCGTTCAACCCGATCTCGCTGGCGCTCGGCGCCGAGGCGGGTTTCGTGGCCCGCACCATCGACTCCGACCGGGCGCACCTGACCGAGGTGCTGACCGCCGCGATCGGCTACCGCGGCGCCTCGCTGGTGGAGATCTACCAGAACTGCCCGATCTTCAACGACGACGCCTTCCTCGAGCTCAAGGGCCCGAAGGCGCCGGGCGTGATCCGTTTGGTGGACGG
>JAANMX010003401.1_pt1 | contig 14066 bp, 13 predicted proteins | sample 7279681 | NCBI WGS metagenome assembly JAANMX01 (sample SAMN14094542, study PRJNA606508) | bioreactor metagenome | isolation source: A lab-scale SPAN reactor treating ammonium-rich wastewater day 351 | place: Ireland: Galway | collected 2018-01-01
ACGCATGATTGGGTTCTCCTTTATGTGGATGGATGAATCAGGCAGATCGATGTGGTGATCCCGCTCAATCTGCTTACTTTATATTGGTAGAGAATGAATGCGGATACGGTTCTCTTCAATCACGACAAGGCTCCCCTCCTCGAGAAACTTCCGTATCGAATCGAGATCGGCAAGGGCGGGCGAGAGAGCATTATCAACCAGCCATCTCATTGAACAGAAACGAGAGGCAGTTGTCTTTCACTGACCGCTTTTGCAGCGAATTTCAGCGCCTGACTGATATCACCTGGCTCAAGATCTGGATAAGCTTCCAGAATTTCCTCGACACACATTCCATCCGCCACCATTCCGACAACAGTTGCCACCGGGATTCTAAATCCGCGAATGCAGGGAACACCTCCCATTTGTGCCGGATCAACGGTGATGAGATTAAAATCCATACCCATAGCCTCCTCCCCCGGCAATCACTTTCTCACAGTGATGGCCACCCCATGGCCGGCCACCACTTCTTACACTCTACCACATTGTTTCAGTATTTCCTTCAAATCGTTTTGCTTCCTGAAATCGGTGTGGAACAGGACTCTCCCATTCACCCTGCCAGCGGCTCGAGCGGTGGCGAATTCGGACACAGGTGCGCACCAAACAGACGAGGCGCTGCCCAGTGGATGCCATTGACAATCACGCGCAGCACATTGGGATCATAATAAATCGGGAAGGTCTCGTGCCCGGGCCGGAAATAAAAAATCCTCCCATGCCCACGCTGCCAGGTGCAGCCCGAACGGAACACCTCGCCTCCCTGGAACCAGGACACGAAGATCAGATGCTCAGGAGTGGGGATATCAAAACGCTCGCCATACATCTCTGTGTGGGGCAGTTCGAAGTACTCTCCAAGCCCCTCAGCGATCGGATGGCTCGGTTCAACCACCCACAGCCTTTCCTTTTCTCCGGCTTCACGCCAATGCAGGTTGCAGGTGGTCCCCATCAGCCGCTTGAACACTTTTGAATGATGCCCCGAATGGAGAACGATCAGCCCCATCCCTTCCTGCACCCGGGCCACCACCCGCTCCACGATGGCATCCTGCACCTCGCCATGCGCCATGTGCCCCCACCACAGAAGCACATCGGTGGACTGAACCACCTCCTCGGTTAATCCATGCTCCGCTTCATCGAGTGTGGCGGTGCGAACCTCCAGATCCGGCTGGGACTGAATGTGGCTGGCTATCGCTGCATGGATGCCATCCGGATAAACCTGGCGCACCTTCTCATCGAGTTTCTCATGCCGAAATTCATTCCAGACTGTGACACGAATTTTCGAACTCATGTTTTATCCTCCCCAATTCCATGTGAATTTCATTGGTCCTCGGTGCATCGGCTCTTGGCCGGACCCGCGCTATGCACCCACTCGCACAGTGATCCATCACGGCCGAAAAGGCCGTGATGGCGTTCAACCCCAGAATTGTCGCACGACCATTCCCGTATCTCAAGGCAATACTCCCCTGAATCCATCCAGCTCCAGTTTCTTGGTTCTCGCCATCGGGTTTGTTAAGATCAGGACCATGAACGATTTGCATGTGCTGATAATCTGCAGCGGGAATTCATGCCGCAGCCCGATGGCTGAAGGCCTGCTCAAGAAACTTCTGAAGGATAAAAATATCCCGGGTGTGGAGGTTCGTTCAGCCGGCACCATGACCGGTGGTGGTTCGCCCGCGACTGAATTCTCGATCCTGGCCTGCCGTGAAGCGGGAATTGACCTGTCATCCCACCGCTCCACTCCCATTTCCCATCGCCTGATCTCCTGGGCCGATATCATCCTGTGCATGGAAAATTACCATGTCGCCACTGTGCTGAATCTGCTCCCCTCAGGCTCCGCCAGAACACACCTGATCGGAGAATTCGGCCTTCCCGAGGACTCTCTCGAAATCCCGGATCCGGTCGGTCTGTCATTGGCCCATTATCGGCATTGCCGTGACCGCCTGTGCGAATGCCTGGAGGGACTGGTCACCCATTTTCCAGAAATCCGGGACCGTTGGGACACACTCTTCATCGGGAGCGATGAGGCAGGGCTGAACCTCAAGAAAGCCCTGATCGCGCACCTGCGCAAATGCGGAAGAAAAGTCCAGGACTGCGGGGTTGCCGGCAGCATCACCGCTGAAGACTATGGGCCGGTGATGGATGTGGGCCGAACAGTTGGAGGCCATCTGGCCCAGTTCGGAATCCTTGTGGGTATTACCGGGATCGGAATGTCGATCGCTGCCAATAAAATTCCCGGAGTGCGCGCCGCCTTATGCGCCGATGTCGATAATGCCATCCTCAGCCGCCAGCTGCACAATGCCAACCTGCTCTGCCTGGGTGCACGGTCTCTGGCGGAGAACGAGGCCATCCGGGTGGTGGATGCCTGGCTTTCAACCGGTTATGAGGACTCCGAGGATAATCCAAGGGTGGTCCTGTTTCAGAAACTGGAGTACCAGTTCATGGGGCGATAATTCTTCTATTTGACTGATGGAGCCTCCCCTGGTTCCAGCCTTTCCTCTGTTATCGTTTCTTCGGGTAGCAGATGACGATCTCGAGCGGCCCTTCCCAGACACGTGAAGGGGGCAAGGTCAGGATCGACCATAAATCCGCTCCTGTTGGAGTCCTTCTCATTTCGGCCAGCCTGCTCTTCTCTCCGAAAATCCAGGTTTCCCGCCCATCTGCCAAGGCTGTAACCAGTTCCGCCGGACTCCGGATCCCTTGAACGCTCACACCGGGAATGACTTGAACCCGGCCCCCTTCTTTCAATGGGAAAACAAAATCCACACGCCCGAGATAATAATAAACCGGGATCGCATCCGTGCTGATAATCTTCACATTCCCCGAAGCACGCGGAACCAGGTCAGTCATCCCACGCCAGTCCAAACTGCCACAGGCAACCGAATCCGAGGCCCCGGTCACGACCTGGGATGTGGCTGCCCTGGATATGAAAACATTGCTGAGAACCATTTCGACACTCAACCCCAGCAATAGAAGGCCTGTAATCACTCTCCAGTTCCAATGGACCCCGGGAGCGGACCACTGATTGACTCTTTCTTTTACCATTTCGGCGCCCCATCCGATCGGGATCGCTGCCAGAATCACCATAAAGGGAAATGTGTAGTAGATCGAATCCGGCTGGCATTTTCTCAGGATCAGTCCCTGAGCAATGAACGGAAACCAGGCCGCCGAAAAAACCAGCCATCCAGGACGCCCGCATTTGAGCGCCATGCCGGTTCCCAGGATCAGGAATCCCATAAAGGCCCACCCGAATTGCTCCTGGAAAAAGTGGATATAACAGAGGCTGCCGCCTGCAGCCTCCTGCTGCTCCTGATTCTTCAGGAAAACAGCCGGGCTGAGATAAACCAGTGCCAGAATTCCAACGCCGGCGACCAGCAGGCCTACAAGGAGATATTGAAGGCTGCGCTTGAATTCGGAATCGATGAATCTCCCTCGAAACCAGCTCCAGCTCAGACGGATCAGCAGATATCCCGGCAGGAAAAACAAGGCAAAATGAGTCAGGTAGCTTGTGAAATGCGCCAGCAGCGCCAGCAGGAGAAAAGGAATCAGTTTGAAAAACCGGCGAATGGTAAGTGGCCTGCGGCCGGCGACACGCGGAGGTTCGGCCATGGGATGCCCAAGACAATTGCATTCCAGCATTTTCCAGACTGAGACCACGATGAGGACAAAAAGAAAAGCAAGCAGGCTCTCATACTGCCCGATCCTTCCCCATGCCACAGACCAGGGCCAGACAGCGAACAGGAACCCGGCGCAACGCCCCACCCAGGATCCGAACCAGTGGGAAGCCCAGAGATAAACCCACAAGGTGGTCAAAGCCCCGAAAAACGCCGAAGGGAATCGTGCGATCCACTCCGATTCTCCGAAATGATTGAACAGCGAGGCAGTAATCCATGGGTATAAAAGCCCATCCGAAGACGGTTGGCTCTCTGGCTGGATAAAATGTCCGGTCTGGAGGCAAGTCCGTGCAATCAAGGCATTATCAGCTTCTTCCGAACAGAAGCTGAGCGCTCCGAGATTGTGTGCACGCAATGCTGTGGAAAGCGCCAGAAGGAGGACCAGGTCCCAAATCCAGTATCGACGGTCAAGGGCCACGATGTCTGAGGGTGTTCTCAGGACAGAAGCTTCGCCTTGGCTTCCTCGAAATCCTCTGCAATGGTAAAAACACGATCGAGCTTGGTGAACTTGAGAACGCGGAGAATGCTCTCGGAAAAGCCGCAAATGGCCAGCTTCCCACCCCGTGCAGTCAGGTTCTTGTAGATATTCACCAATGCCGCCAGCCCGCTGCTGTCCAGATATTCCAGTTTCGAGCAATCCAACAGGATGACATTTTCATCGGCGGTCTCCACCAGGAATTCATCCCGAAAACGGACGACTTCACCAGCATCGAGAAACCCCGACACACTGATCACCTTGATGGTTCCCTCCGAGCGGGCGGTCAAATTCATCGATAATTACACAATGGCCTGCTCGGTTGCAGGATCGAAAAGGTGCGCTTTGCTGACATTGAAGACCATCTCTTTGTCTCGATTGACTTCTGCTTTCACATGTGAGTTGACTTTGGCAATGAAAGTCGAATGGCTCGAGGACAAATACCAGATCGATTCCGATCCAACCGGTTCGATGACTTCCACCTTGGCTTTGACCAGGGTATTGGGCCGTATGTCACGGGTTTCTGCCGGGTCATGGATATCCTCAGGCCGAATCCCGAAAATGACCGGCTGGCTGGCATAGTTCTGGGCCTGCGGAGTCATCAGGCGTTCATCCAGCTGAACCTTGATGCTGCCTTCATCGAAAAACAGGTTTCCCCCCTCCGATGTGAGCCGGCCACGGATAAAGTTCATCGGCGGCGATCCGATAAACCCGGCCACAAACAGGTTCCTGGGATGGTCATACAGGGTGATCGGATCATCCACCTGCAGGATTTTCCCATCCTTCATCACCACAATTCTGTCGCCCATGGTCATTGCTTCGAGCTGGTCATGAGTGACATAAATCATGGTCGTTTCGAGCCGGTTGTGCAGTTTGGAGATTTCGGTGCGCATCTGAACACGCAGTTTGGCATCCAGGTTGGAGAGCGGCTCATCGAAGAGGAACACCTTGGGCTTGCGGACAATCGCGCGCCCGACTGCCACACGCTGGCGCTGGCCGCCTGAAAGTGCCTTGGGTTTGCGGTCGAGCAGATCCTGGATCCCGAGGATATTGGCCGCCTCCTGGACCCGTTTATCGATCTCAGCCTTCGGGTATTTCCGCAGTTTCAAACCGAAAGCCATATTCTTGTACACAGTCATGTGGGGATACAGGGCATAATTCTGGAAAACCATGGCAATATCCCGATCCTTGGGGGGGACATCATTGACCACCTTTCCCCCGATGCTGATCTCACCACTGGTCATCTCCTCCAGTCCAGCCACCATACGCAAAGAGGTCGATTTCCCGCACCCCGAAGGCCCGACCAGGATCAGAAACTCCTTGTCATGAACTTCGAGGTTGAAATCATCAACCGCCACTACCCCGCCTTGGAAGAGTTTATTCACATGTTTGAAGACGACATCCGCCATGAGGGCTCTCCTTCAATCCGCTGCACAATCTCCTGCCGAGGATAACAAAAAAGAAAAACGGTGCGAAGAAGGGACAACCGACCCAATTAACTCTTTCTGCCCATCGTTCTCCCAGACAATCCGAGGCAGATCCACCCGATTATCAATGCCACCCCGCCGAATGGAGTCACCGCCCCCCACATCCGAACCCCGGACAGAGCCAGGATGTACAGGCTTCCCGAAAAAATCAAAACTCCCACTGTCAGGAAACCCGCCGACCAGTGCAGGAGGCGGATGTCCGAAAACCGAAATGACAGGATGGCCACTCCGAGTAGCGCCAGGGTATGAAAAAGGTGGTATCGTACACCGGTCTCGAATATGACCAGCAGGTCTGGAGGAAGCTTTTCGCGCAGAGCATGGGCCGCAAAGGCCCCCAGGCACACCCCAAGAGCACCAAGGAAACCTGCAGCCTTGATCCAGAAACAGGACATCGATGTCTTTCTCCTTTACTCGGACCTCAGAAAACCTTAAGACAATAAGAGTGCCATTATGAGACTCTTTATCATTGGGATCGGTCCACTGCCATTCTACAGGTCTCCCCGTCCGGCCACAGCCCTCTCGGATGGAACCTGGCAAGTAATTCAACCTCTCCTAGAGGATGGTCATTCGGTGCGTGCGGTGACATTCGAATTCGGCCAGCGCGGCCAGCCCATTATTCAGTATCTCCATAAACCACGGGATGTGAATGAGAACTTCGAACACCTGGCCTTCCCGGAGCCGAATGCAGACACACGCGCGCTGATTGCTGAAAAAGTTCAGCAGGCGATGGCGGCGTTCAATCCCCATGCCATCATCAGCGCCGGTTCGGTGATTGCCTCCTGGGTGACATCTCACCTTCGGCACCGGCTTCCTCTCTGGTATGACCTGAAAGGAGCCTTTATCCCCGAGCTGCAGCTGCGCATGGAATCCCCGGATGCCAGGGGCACCTTCGAGACCTTTACTGTCTACAAGCAGGTCCTGCTGCGCGGAGATCGATTCAGCGCAGTCACCGAACATCAGGCACACATGCTGATGGGCGAACTCGGCATGGTCGGCCGCCTGAATCCATCCACACTGCATGAGCACCTGGTGACTGTGAAACCGACCGGGCTTGATCCTGGTTCTCCCTCCCGGATGCCTTCTTCCGGGCGCATTCGGGGCAGGTTGTGCGGTCCAGAGGATTTTGTGCTGTTTTCATCCGGAGGGTTCAACACCTGGCAGGACACACGCACTTTTTTCGAAACCATCGAAAGGGTCCTCGGTGCTGACAAAAATGTTGTTTTCGTCTGTATTGGTGGAGGAATCGGTGGACACCACGACCAGGGCTATGAATCATTCAAAACCTGGGTCTCCCAAAGCCCTTACCGTTCAAGGATGTTCCTCGAGGGATGGGTTCCCCAGGATCAGGTGGTGGAGTATGAATCCGAGGCTGACCTCGGTGTGAATTTCGATCTGGATGTCCCCGAGAGCCGCTATGGCGACCGTTCCCGCTTCCTCTCCTGGATGGCCCGGCGGGTCGGGATTGCGACCACACCAGTCTCACAGCCATCGGCGCAGCTGATCAGGGAAGAACTGGCAATCGGCCTGCCTCTGGGAGATTCCGAGGGAGCTGCAAAGGTCATCCTGGATGCAGCCGCTCAACCCGGCAAAGTGCGCGCCATGGCCGAACACGCCGAGCAGTTTGCCCGCACCCGGTGGTCCTATCGGGAAACCACCCGGCACTTGCGGGAGTGGGCACAGCATCCCTGCCTGGCAGGCGACAATCAGAAATGGCTGTTTTCCAATGACCCCTGCCTGCAGCAGCGCCTGGCGTTTCATGAATTGGCACTGGATGGCATTTTTACGAATCTTGTACGCCAGCCGGAGTGTGAAGTCTGGAAGAAAGTTCAGGAGGGCCTGCATCAACGCTGGCCATGGAGTGAAAAGCCTTGACTCTCTTCCTCCGGTTCAGAAATCATTCCTGACCTTTTTATATGCCGCGACAAATGGCACCGCCCATTCGGTTCCAATGTAGTAGCCAATGCACTCATAATACTGATCCACCCAGGCCCAGTCTTCTTCAGCCACCGGGCCATGTTCCGCCATGGTGACAAAGTAATCCGGTTTTTCCTCTTCGATCAGCCCTTTTGAAACCCGGAAGAACCCCAGCTTGTCCGGATGTTTTTTATGCCATGGGGTCACATGGGGAGTGGCTATAGCTGACACATCGACCATGTAGGCCTCACGAAGCTCATAACCCAGCAGTCCCAGATCATGGACCAGAACCTTCGGGTGACGGCCCTCGATCGGATGAATGCGTTGGTCATTGAGGATCGCCTGAGCGCAGATGCGATGCCCCTTTTCTCGTTCATGGTCGATCAGCACCCGTCCAACCCAGGCCACCTTGTTTTCCGGCCAGCTCTGAATGGCAACCAGCCCCCCATAAGCAAGGAAAATCCACAACCCGGCCGCGCCAATGGCACCCAGCCGACTCAATTGCAGGCTGATTCTCGAAACCCCTTTCGATACAAAAAAGCTTCCGGCAACCACTCCAATGCCGATCCCGGCAGAGGGATGGCAGTAATACCAGCTGAACAATGGCACCACCACAAACTGGGCAGCGATGGTATAGAGAATGGCATAGGCTGGAAAAACCCAGACAGGATTCCGACGGCGAAATAAAAGCCAGGCGGCATACACCACCAGGCCGAAAAAGATGACCGCCCTGGGAGCATTGTACAGGGTATCCCTGTTCAGGCTTTTAAAAAACAGGCTCCCCCAGTAATCCACCAGATCAAGGAATCTTCCGGGATCCCACAGGATCCCATCCGCATAGGTGTCCCACTTTCCCTGAAGCGAGTTGGGCAGCAGGCCGCTCGAGTAATACAGAGAGGTAAATGCTGTCCATCCAGCATACGGCATCACGGCACACCCCACCCGCAGCCAGGCAGCAGGCTTCCTCCATTCAGTCAGGGTTATCAACCCAGCCGCCAGGATCCCTTCCGGGCGGACCAGGCAGAGCAGACCCATGGAGGCGGCCTGAAAAAAACGCCACCCGATCAGCTGGAATAAAACCGCCAATACAAACAACAGGTGAAAAAGAGGCAGTTCCATTCCTGAAGGGGCACACAGGGCGGCATCCGGTGAATAGACATACAACAGGGCGGCAAATACCGCTGGCAGGAACTCCAATCCAGCACATCGAGCGACTGCCAGAATCAGCCCGGGAACAAAACTGTCGAGAAAAACCCCCAGGTAACGCGCAACTCCTGGAAGCCACGGACTGAGGGGAGCCAGGATCAGAGTCCACAGCGGTGTGGTTGTGGCAATGACCTTTTCTTCATCGTTGTAAGCCCAGCCTTTGCCCTCCCAGAGACGTTCAGCCTGCCGGAAGGTAATGTAAGCATCATCGATCGGCTCCCTTTCGAGGCTGATACGAATAGTAAAGGCAAGCCCATACAGCACAACCGCAGAAAGGATGATCCACCAGGCTGAAAGGTTTTGTTTTTCTGTTCCGGCCGCCACAAAAGTTTCTCAGGGAGCCAAAGAAGCCGAGCGGGTTTCAGCTGCCAGAGCCTGGGCAATCACCAGGCCATGGTGGCGGGAATTTTCGATAAATATCTCACTCGATATATTGCCCGCCTGGATCACTCCGGCAATGAAAATTCCCGGAACATTCGACTCGTAGGTCTGTGGATTGATGGAGGGTCTTTGCGAAACCGGATCAACCTCCAGCCCCATGCTTTGAAGAAAAGCGACATCCGGCTGATATCCTGTCAGTGCCAGAACGAAATCATTTGGAAGCATGATTTCTTTGCCATTGCAGGACAGGTGCACGGAACGAGGTTCGATAGATATCACCCGGCTGGGCATGTAAGCCTGAATTTCTCCAGCCTGTATCCGGTTTTCGATATCAGGTTTCAGCCAGTATTTTACCGAATCAGGAAATGAATCACGGCGATAAGATAAAGTGACCTGCGCGCCATGCCTCCACAGCTCGAGAGCCGATTCGACCGCCGAGTTTCTGCCTCCCACAACCAGCACCTTCTGACCCACATACGGGTGCGGTTCGGTGTAACGGTATCTGACCTTGGGGAGGTTCTCCCCCGGCACTTCCAGGCGCCTCGGCTCTCCAGAGGCTCCACTGGCCACAACAAGCCGTTCCGCTGTTTCGGAAAACTCCTCACCGGAGGCAGTTTCTCCACAAACTGTAAAGCATCCCTTCTGCCCTTTGATGGAACTCACCAGGTGGTAGGTGCGGACATCGATATGGCGGTCCTGCACAAAACGGGTGAGGTAATAGAGGTATTCCCGCCGTGTGGGTTTGTCCCCGGGAATCGTGAGAGGCATGCCACCAATTTCAAGCAGGGGAGCGGTCGAGAAATAGGTCATGTAGGGTGGATAGTGGGCGATCGCTGCGGCGATCGGGCCTTTTTCGAAAACCACGACCTGATGGCCCTGCTGCTGGAGATGGTCGGCAGCAGCCAATCCGGCCGGTCCGGCACCGATGATGACAACCTTCATGGAAATATATTATGTCCCCCTGGGATAGCTGTCTGAATTATGGCGGTGATCGAAATCAGATGGAATCCCGCTTCCCCAGGTCCCTTCCCAAACCACCCATCCGTCGGCAAACTGAAGTCAACAGACGAAGAAAAGCACTGCTCGAACGACAATGAATCATCGGAATCATCCGAATTCTCTATCGCCGTTCCGCATCACCATGGTGCTGTTCTTCATCCTGTCATCACCCATTGGAGCCGATAACTCAATGTCTTTTCCCCAGGAAAAACCTGCACATACCAACCATCTCATCCATGAGACAAGCCCTTATCTGCTCCAGCATGCCCACAATCCGGTTGACTGGCATCCCTGGGGGAAGGAAGCCCTGGAGCGCGCCAAGAACGAAGACAAACCCATCTTTCTCTCCATCGGCTATGCCGCCTGCCACTGGTGCCATGTCATGGAGAAAGAATCTTTCGAGAACCAGTCGATTGCGAAGATTCTGAATGAAAATTTTATTCCGATCAAAGTCGATCGGGAGGAACGCCCCGATCTGGATGAAATCTATATGACCGCCACCCAGCTGCTGACAGGCTCGGGAGGCTGGCCGATGTCGGTCTGGTTAACCCCGGATCTGCAGCCCTTTTATGCCGGAACCTACTACCCCCCGGAGGATCGCTGGGGGCGCCCTGGATTCGGGCGTGTCCTCACTTCTCTGGCGGAAGCATTTCACCAGAACCGGGATAAAATTGAACGCAGCGCCCGTGAGATCACTCATTCGATCACCCATGCGCTGACTGTTTCCGGTGCCTCGGATACCCTCGATCCCGCCCTGGTTGCCGAAACAATCGACATGATGACCGGCCGGTTTGATCCCCGCTTCGGCGGCTTCGGTGGTGCTCCCAAGTTTCCTCATTCCATGGACCTGATGCTTCTGCTCCGAGAGTTCCGCCGTTCTCACTCGCAGGAGCTGCTTCATCAGATTACCTTCAGCCTGGACCGTATGGCCTGCGGTGGGATGTATGACCAGATTGCCGGGGGATTTCATCGTTACTCAGTCGATGACCGTTGGCTGATCCCGCATTTTGAAAAGATGCTGTATGACAATGCCCTGCTGGCACGCACCTATCTCGAAGCTTTTCAGGTCACCAGTGAAAAACGATATGCACAGACCGGCAGAGAAATCCTCGATTATGTCATTCGGGAAATGCAGTCACCCGAAGGGGGATACTACTCCTCGACCGATGCAGACAGCGAAGGTGAGGAAGGGCGTTATTTCGTCTGGAGCCAGGAAGAGATCCTCTCAGTCCTGGGTAAGGATACCGGGACAATTGTCTGCGAGTATTATGATGTCCAGCCGGGTGGAAATTTCGAGCACTCCGGGAAAAGCGTCCTTTCCGTTCCCCGTGATCCGGTCGAGGTGGCACGACAGCTGTCACTTGATCCGGAACAGCTCGAAACTTTGATCCGGGAAGCAAAGACAACACTTCGCCAGGCCCGGGAAAAGCGGGTTCCTCCCGCGCTCGATGATAAAATATTGACCGACTGGAATGGGCTGATGATCTCAGCCATGGCCTTTGGCGGCTTTGTCCTGGCCGAACCGCGTTATATCGAATCTGCATCAAAAGCGGCTGCCAGCCTGATCACCCACCAGTGGGATGGACGGCGCCTTCTCCATACCCGCCGTGGTGAACGCTCCCATCTCGAGGGGATGCTCTCGGATTATGCAAACCTGGTCATGGGCCTGATTGACCTGTACCAGGCCACATTGAATCCCCGCTGGCTGGAGGATGCCATCAGGATCAACCAGGCTTCGATTGAAAAATTCTATAACCCCGGGGATGGCGGATTCTTCAATACCTGCGCCGGCAAGGATGATTTGCTGCTGCGGTCCCGCTCAGCCCAGGATGGCGCAACCCCCTCAGGAAATTCGATCGCTGTGCACAATCTGCTCCGGCTTGGATCACTGACCGGTGATGTGGACCTGATATCCATGGCTGAAAAAACCCTGCTCAGCCACACTGCCCACCTGCGAGGCTCCGGGGCTGCTTTCCCGCAGATGGTGCTTGGGTTGGATCTGTTCCTCCACGGAGTTCACCAGATTGTGTTTGTTCTTCCGGATGGCACTGAGAGAAATCCCTTCCTTGAGCGGATCAGGACTCAATTTCTGCCAAATGTGGTCTGGATGGGTGATACCGCTGCTGAAAGATCTCTCTCCTCGATTCTCGAAGGGAAAAAAACTCTCGAAAATCAGCCAACCGCTTATGTCTGCCAAGGGGAAAGATGCCTCCCGCCGGTGACGCAGGCCGAAGACCTGATGAAAAACCTCAGTGGCCTTTGACCGGCTTGAAAATCAGTGAAATCAAAGCCGCAACGGACAGCAGCCTGGGAATGCGGTCGATCATGATTTCCAGATCGCAGAACAGGGCGGCGAGGGACCCGCTGAAACTGAGCTTGTAGGGACGCTTGAGGATATGAGGGAATCGATCCTGGAAAACTTTAGCCAGCTCCAGGGTCTCCCCGGCGATATCGGACTGGTCAGCGAGTTCGAGCAGCCGCTTCGGGCGAAGGTCATCGGGGGCGCTCCCCGGCACAAAGCCCGGCAGTGGAGGGACCTGCCCGGCCTGGCGGGTGATGATACGGTCCGCAAAGAGGAATACCGCCTCATCCGAATTACGGTATTCACGGCGGATTTCCTCAAAAGAGGACATGGCTGCTTGAATATCGCTCCCCCAGATACGGGGCGTCTGCAGGAATGCCGCTGCAACCGCCGAGTACCATTCCGCTCCGGCCAGCAGTGTCGAGTGATAACTCCTCAGCACCTCACTGACCGGACCTGATCCGTCCAGTGCAATCTGAAGCAATGCCCATTCCAGAATGCTTCCTTCCATCTGCGAAAAGGTGTGTTTCCCGCAGGCTGAACCGATCAGCTGGGCGATCGACTGGGTGTCTGGAAACAGGGGGTCAATCGGAGTCATGGGATTGTATCCCGGATCGTTGAAACATTATGGACTGAACCTCCCGGCCTGGCAGCTGCCATGCAGGATTTCCACGCAACCTGATTGCCACAGGGAATACCGGCTTTCATCCGACCATCGAACCGACCTGTTCGCATCGATCCTTTCCCCAGGCTGAGAGTGAGGCGGGAGGGTTGTCCCTCGAACAGAGGTCAGTGTAGTCTCTTTTCTTCCCACATGGGGAGATGATTCGATCAATTGAGGATGAAAAAATGGCGATTCAATTAGGCGTTATCGGCGGCTCAGGATTTTACCGGATGAATGGACTCGAAATTCTGGAGGAAAGGGCCATCGAAACCCCATTCGGTCTGCCGGCGGATAAAATTGTCATCGGGCTGCTTGAGGGGCAGGAAGTCGCCTTTCTGGCCCGGCATGGCCGGAAACACCAGTTTAACCCCACCCATGTCCCTTATCAGGCCAATATCTGGGCCATGAAAAGCCTCGGGGTCAAGTGGCTGGTTTCGGTCAGCGCAGTGGGAAGCCTCAAAGAGGAGATCGCCCCCCGCCATGTGGTGGTTCCCGATCAGATTATCGATCGCACCCGCCATCGCGCGGTTTCTTTCTTTGATCCTGTTGCGGTTCATGTGGGATTTTCCGATCCATACTGCCCCCTGCTCTCCAGTCTGCTGATCGAAGCGGCTCACCAATCCGGCATTGTGACTCACTCAGGGGGAACCTATATCGCCATGGAGGGGCCGCTGTTTTCAACCCGGGCGGAATCTCAGATGTACCGTTCCTGGGGGGCTTCCATCATCGGAATGACTGGCATCCCGGAGGCAAAGCTGGCTCGTGAGGCGGAAATCGCCTATGGCGCACTCTGCTTTGTTACAGACTATGACTGCTGGCGGCTTATCGAAGAGGTGGTGACTGTGGATATGGTCATTGGACACCTCAATGCCAATGCCGAAGCCGGCGCCCAGGCTTTGCGCCATGTGGCTTCACGGATCAACAGCCTGGGGGTTTC
>JAANMX010003403.1_pt1 | contig 14053 bp, 10 predicted proteins | sample 7279681 | NCBI WGS metagenome assembly JAANMX01 (sample SAMN14094542, study PRJNA606508) | bioreactor metagenome | isolation source: A lab-scale SPAN reactor treating ammonium-rich wastewater day 351 | place: Ireland: Galway | collected 2018-01-01
ATATGCAGATCATGTTTCACCGAGAGTATTTTTCTCTCTGATTAAAGAACGAATCCAACCCTTTCTGGGTAATTATGACACAGTCTCTCAAGGGAGGGGTTAGGGGAGGGTGGTTGTCCTTTTCCTTCACCCCCACCTAACCTCCCCCACCAAGGGGGAAGAACTCTTTGTTTGAATTTCCTAAGCATTAAATTAAACTGCCTTTGGCAGTATCAACAAAATTCTTTAGCTCTCTAAAATTAGTATACCCTAATTTTTATTGAGATGCGGAACTCTTCCTTGCTTCATGCACTTCGTGCCTTCTGTGTATGCATTTGTCTACACAGAGTATGTTTTTGCCAATATACAAGCCATAAATATATCTATATGCAGCATAACTACTTAGCTATAGTATTAATAAATTTTGTATCTATATGCATACAGAGAACAGGATCATGCTTTACCAATAAAAATAAAATTATGAATATCGAAGTGTGTGTAACGGCTAGTTATTTATATAGTTATATGTCCGCTTTAGTCTGATAAAAAATTTTTATACACATAACTTCTTTTGCAGGCATGCTGTTTGTAATCTACGAGAAGAACTTTATTAAGCGTACTTTTCAATAAATTAAAATGTTGAGAATATTACTATAGATGAATTTAAACTCTTCCAGAAGCACTCCACGAGATTACCTGAGAATTTTATTCAGACACAAGATCGTTATTATCATTACACTCATTGCTATCACGGTGACTACGTATATCGGGCTTGAACTTAAAACCCCGGTTTATGAGGCGCATGTTAAGATGCTCATTTCCGCACAGAAGCAGATAGATTCACCTTATTACAAGGATTTGAGTAGCGCTTATAAGGATACCAAAATAGCCCTTACTCAAGCTGAGATTGTAACTTCTACTCATGTATTAGAACGCGCCGTCAAGGCACTTAAACTCCAGGAGCGCCCATTCGATTATGAAAAGAATTTCTATACCCCACTAAAAGCGCAGTTAACAGATCTTAAAACTAAATGGCTGGCAAATCTAAAAACGATATGGCCGGTAAATTCAGAACCTAAAGAATCAGAAATACAGCAAGAACCACAGGATATGGTATCTGAACAAGAACAGGAACAGAAAAGAAAGCAAGAATATCGTTTATGGATAGCAACAGAAAATCTAAGAAGGGCTGTAAATGTTGAGCCTATAAGAGACACTGATTTATTTACAATAACCGTTAATGACTTTAGCCCGGACGAAGCGGCGATGATTGCCAACGCGGTAAGTCGTTCATATATTATTTGTGATCTTGAACAGCAACTGGCAGAACTTCAACTTCAGTATGAAGATAAACATCAGCTTGTATTACAATTGAAGGACAATATCGACAAGATGAATGATAATCTTAGCGGCGTGTCACTTTCTTACATTGAATCAATCGGTCCGGCGACAATTAAGATAGTTGAGCAAGCAAAAAAACCGTTTGTACCAATAGGAATTAATAAACATCTTACTCTTGCTCTGGCATCCTTTATGGGCATATTTTTAGGTATTATGTTTGCCTTTGGACTGGACTATATTGACCATACATTTAAGTCATCGCAAGATGTAGAGTTATTTCTCAACTTGCCATTTTTAGGATCAATCCCGAAGGGAAGGTTAAATGGAACGACCTTAATTAAAGATATAAACCAGATAAATCCTTATACCCAGTTCTATAAACATCTTGCAGACCAGATATATTTCTCAATGAAAAACAAAAAATTAAAATCCATTATGATAACTGCTGCTTCGCCCTTAGAAGGATCTACAGGCATTACTGCCAATCTTTGCCATTATTTATCAAAAAAAGCAGGTCGTAAGGCAATTATTATTGATACTAATTTAAAATCCCCGGCAATACATAAAATTTTTAATATCCCGGAAAATCCAGGTCTTTCGAATGTACTGGAAGGCGAAATTTCATTTGAAGAAGCGGTTCATAACTTAGGTCATAACTTATCCGTATTGCCTGCTGGTAAAACCTCTCTCGACTCGACATTACTTTTAGATTCTACTTCTATGATTAATGTAATCAGGGCTGCAAAAGAAAGGTACGAATTCGTATTTGTTGACTACGCAGACTTAAAAGATTTTCAGGATGCTTACGTACTTTCTTCATATTTAGATGGAGTTGTCCTTGTTGTGAATGAGGGTAAAACCCGATGCCATGCTGTGAAGACGTTGATTGCCCCCTTCGAGGAAGGGAAATCCAATATGATTGGCGTTATTTTGAACAATCGTACATTTGTGATTCCAAAAATAATCTATAAGAGGATTTAATAAGACCAGAAAAGGTGAAGGATAAAGGGGATGTACCTGTTCATTATTCAAACGTGTAGCAGGCATGAATGTGGTTATATTGATTTTTGTTAAGGTGAATAAGGTTAATACATGAGTGAATTGCTGAAAAAAATAAAAACAAAGCATGCTAAGGTAGGTATCGTAGGTCTTGGTTATGTTGGATTACCACTAGCTCTTGAATTTTTAAGAAGCGGGTATTGTGTAACAGGTATTGACAAAAATAGGGAACGTGTTGAATCTCTTACCAGAGGCAGATCGTATGTGATAGATATAAAGGACGAAGATATCTCAGGGTTTATTCAAAAGGGTCTCTTTCGCGTAACTGATGACGCCGGCGTCTTATCAGCTCTCGATGCCATAAGCATCTGTGTGCCAACGCCGCTGACTAAGACGAAGGACCCTGATATGTCTTACATCATCAATGTGGGCCAAGAGATTAAGAAGTATATGCATAATGAACAAATTTTTATTTTAGAAAGCACCACCTATCCGGGAACTACTGAGGAATTGATGCAACCGATATTAGAGGAGAGCGGGTTAAAGGTGGGGAAAGATTTTTATCTTGCCTTTTCTCCGGAACGTATTGATCCGGGAAATAAGCGGTATTCAGTTAAGAATGTGCCGAAAGTAGTAGGAGGTGTAACTCAACAATGCACAGAACTGGCATGCTGTTTATACAATCAGATTATTGATACGATTATACCTGTTTCATCTCCAAAAGTAGCTGAGATGGTAAAACTGCTGGAGAATACATTCCGTAGTATCAATATTGCCTTAGTGAATGAGATTGCCATCGTGGCAGAAAGGCTGGGCATTGATGTGTGGGAAGTTATAGATGCTGCAAAGACAAAACCCTTTGGTTTTATGTCATTTTATCCTGGGCCCGGTCTGGGAGGACATTGCATTCCCATCGACCCGCTCTATCTTTCCTGGGTTGCTAAAAAAAATGGATTTGAGTTACGCTTTATTGCCCTTGCAGATCAGATTAATAGCGCTATGCCTGAATTTGTTGTGGAAAAGATCATCGATGTGCTGAACAATGCTGAAAAAAGCGTAAAAGGCTCAAACATTCATATTCTGGGCGTTGCGTATAAGAAGGATGTCGATGATGTCCGGGAATCGCCTGCACTTGAGATTATGAGTATCTTAAAATCGAAAGGCGCAAAGATATCGTATACAGATCCTCATATCCCGGAAGTTAATTGCCACAAGTTGAGTATTAAATCAGAACCGCTTTCTCAGGAGATCTTATCTAAAGCGGATTGCTCTGTTATCGTGACAGACCATAGTAGCTTTGATTATGGCTTAATTGTGTCCAACTCTAAACTGATCGTTGATACCCGGAATGCCTTGAAGGGTGTTAAAAAGAAATGTATCGTGCGACTCTAGTGCACTATCAATAGAATTCATGATAATACGGTTTGTATCGGTTCAACTGCATGAGGCTGTGTCATTGCGAGGGTATTGTCCGAAGCAATCCCCTGGACATTTCAAAAGAGATTGCTTCGGGAAAAAACCCCTCGCAATGGCAAATACTCTAAAGCCTATTGTGGTAAATTATCCTGACAGTGTACCAGGTATGGGTAGGGAGTTTTTTGAACTTATGAAAAGCTCTTGTTTTTAATAACGGGAGGTAGTATTGGTTTCTGTATTTAATAATCCTGTCAAGTGGGATGAAGCTGTAGAAAGTTCTTATTATCCGTATATCTCGTATAAATATGGTTGGCTCGAATCTATCGGTTCGTGCTTTTTACACATAGAGCCTTTGCCTCTTGCAAAGATTACAGAAGATGGCGATATTGAATATGTTTGCCCGTGTTTTATAGACAGGGATAAAAAAGAGATTACGAGTTCCGTATTTCTTGCCCCAGGCTTTATTAATAAAAATGCAGATCCTGTTGAAATGATAGAAGCACTTATTTCTTATGCAAAAAAAGAAAATTATAAAAAAATCTCGTTACAAATTCCTCCGGGTTTTCTTTATTCCAATATCTTATTAAATGGAAGATTTAAACTCATAAGAAAAATCTGTTTTTTTAATATAGAGATATGTGCCATGAGCTCTTTCGATTATTACCTGAACAAGTGTGTTTCCAGTGGAAGAAAGAGCGACATGAAGGCTGCGTGGCGAAAAGGGGTAACGGTGGAAACCCTCTATCCTTCCCGGGAAGCGTTAGAGAGGTTCTATCCTTTTTATCAGGAAATGGTGCAAAGAAATAATGCCCAAATGTTAGAAAAAACCTTTATGTTGAAATTAAGTCAATCCCTTAACCAGAATACCCGTTACTGGATTGCGATGGTACATGGAAAGGATATCGGGTCTGCACTTACGTATGAATTTATGGGACGGCTTTGGGTTTGGTTGCTTCAGGGCGGCGGTGATTTTAGAGATTATAAAACAGATGCTTTTCTGTATGCTGAAATTATTCGGTACGGCTTTGAGAGACATTTTAGCGTAATAGATTTAGGGACGTCTCCATTGGATAACTCGCAGGGAGATTTTAAAAAACGATTGGGTGCTGATCCTGTATTCCATGAATTGTACGAATTAGATTTGTCGTACTTCGGGAATCTAAGAAGTACCTGTACTGAAATGAAAAAGGTGATTAAAAGACGATGGGCAAACTAAAGAAACGTATTATTAATAAACTCCTCAAAGAAACATCTCCTTTCTTTGACTCTTATAGTCTTTATTTCAACATGCCTTCTTCCAAAAAGAAACTCAAACGACTTTCGGATTTTGCCGAAGTAGGCATCGGAGTCAATATTGAAGGAAAGATTACTACCCTGACGCCCCGCTATTTAGAAATAGGCAAAAACACAACGATACAATCTATTCATATAGCGCCTGAAAAATTTGTGCTCATCGAAAAGGATGTAATGACAGGGAATATCTCCTGCCGGAAGCACTCGATTATAACCCCTCAAAAGAGCTATGAGGGTGAAGAAATAGACGAAAAGTGCATAACTATTTCAGTAGATTTTGAGGCTGGTGTCGCTCTTTCACATGCATCAAAAGAAAGGTGGGGCCATTACCGAAAGTTTTGGGATAGCAGAAAAGCCGTAGAAAAACTCTCTCAGCTATTTAGGAAATATGAAATACCTGTGACGTGGGCTATATGCGGACACCTCTTCCTTAGAGAGTGTAATGGTAATCATAACATTATTGAAGATGATTGGGGTGGCCACTGGTTTATGCATGATCCTGCAACGAATTATAAAAATAATTCCGAATGGTACATGCCTGAAACAATAAAGGCTTTAGCGAAAGAGTCTCTTTTTGAAATAGGGTACCATTCTTTTGGGCATTTCTTATATCAGCAATGCTCAGAAGACACGGTTAAAAAGGATATCCTGATGGCAAAAAAAATACGATCGGAGTGGGGACTTAAGCTCGATAGTTTTGTGTTTCCTTATAATCAGTGTGGTTATTTTGATTTACTCGTTGAAGAGGGGGGTTTTCGTAATTTCAGAGGCAAAATAGGTGTTATTTGTCCATCATATGGCGCTATCAATTTTAAAGAATTTTGCTACATACATACTACACAAGTATTCTCGCCAAGTACTATGGACAGATGTAATTTACAGATTCAGCAATTAACCAGGCAAAACTTTAACTATTATACACATTGTTATCAATGGATTGAGAATGATGGTTGGAAAGAGTTAGAGCAATGGTTGAAAAAGTTAAGCAGATTAATGTCTTTAAACAAAATTAAAATTAAAAAATTTGGAGAGTTATATGGTTAGATTTTTAAGAAAATTACAGAATTATATATTTTACAAAATATATAAAATAACTTCTAAAGTAGTTCTTTATTGTAAAGCCGTAGTAAATCTCGCTAACAATAAGTCGATATCCAATAAGAATACTTTTGAATCATATTTTATAGTAAAAAGTTACGGTTACACCAATGATTTAACAACCCCGGAGAAAACGGTATTGGATATTTTGAAGAATGATTTAAGGAATATGAGGATGCTTGATATTGGTGTTGGCACGGGTCGTACAACCCTCCACTTTGCAGATTTAGTAAAAGAGTATATAGGCATTGATTATTCAATGAATATGGTGAATGCCTGTAAAACGAGATTTCCTGAAACATCCAGGATGAATTTTTTGAGATGTGATGTAAGGTCTATGGAAGTATTTGACGATAAATACTTTGATTTTATATTGTTTAGTTTCAATGGTATAGATTGTATTTCTTATAATGATAGATTAATAGCATTTGAGCAAATCAAACGCATAGGTAAACATAATGCCCTTTTTTGCTTTTCAACACATAATATACAGTTTATCCATAAGCTTTTTATGATTCATTATTCAGCAAATTTAATTAAAACAACACAAAATATATTTAAAAGCTTTTTATTGAGGTCTATCAATAAAAATATTAAAGGAGATGAGAAATATGCGGTTATTAATGATGGTGCGCATATGTTTGGACTGAATTTATTTTACATTAAACCTCATGAACAAATAAGGCAATTATACGAATCCGGATTTAATAATATACGGGTTTTTTCTTCGGAAAACGGCGAGGAAATAAAGGATTTCTTTGCTTTAGAAAATAATACAGAAATGTATCTTTATTATTTATGTAATATTAACAATTAAAAATAAAACCGATAATGAATAACGATAATAAAACAAAAAGCAACGATACTATTTTTAGTTTTACCGTTGACAGGCGAACAATCTTTAAAAGTTCAATAAATAGTTTTTTGATTCAGATTATTTTCAGGCTTAAAGGTTTTATTACAGCCCCTATTCTTACGTATCTTATGCTTCCCTCTGAAATGGGGGTATTGAATCTCATTGTGGTAACATCGTCTGTTTTTGCTCCTTTCGTTAATCTGAATTTACCCGATGGGTCTGCAATATATTTTTCGCGTGAAAGAGCTGTTGAAAAAATTCGCACCATGTATTTAACCATTGTAAACACTATAGGTATTTCTGCAATACTTGTTACCCTGATTGCCAGTCTGCTGATATATTTCTTAAGGCCTGATCTCTATAAATATGCTTTTTGGGCGGCTCTTTTGCTGTATGCAAATATTTTTTATCAGATGTCTTCATTTTTACTCAGTACATACCAGAAGACGGGTCTTGTTGTAAAGAACGCTTTTGTAAGAGATTCAAGCGCTACGGTTATGTCAATATTCTTTGTCTATTTGGGATATTCCTATAAAGGAATGGTTATTGCCAATGTTATTGCGTTTCTCGTTTCTTCTTTTTTGCTTTTGCGGATCGTTACAAAGAACATGTCTTATGCTTTTACTATCGATACGTCTTACCTCCGGGCTTTTTTAAAACTCTCTATTCCTTTACTTCCTGTTTTTTTCTTTTCCTGGATAATCCAGTCATCGGATTCTTATTTTCTTGCATACTATAAAGGCGAGGGGATAGTGGGTAAGTATTCCGTAATTTATGGCATTACCAATGTTATTTTAACTATTACGTATGCCTTGAATTTTTTCTGGGTGCCCGTTTCTGCCAGGCTTTGGGTTGAAAACAGGGAAAAATTTACTCAGGCATTTCGATTGTTATTTACCCTATTTTTAACAATACTCCTGATGATAGTTCTTCTCTTTGAGCTTAATTCTAAAATGATAATACACCTCCTTATAAGGCGGGAGGAATATTACGATGCCTATGTAATTATGGGAATACTTGCATTTTCCTTTGCAATGCAAGTGTTAATAACCCTGCTTACCGCTCCTCTTTATTCTAATAAGAATACCAGAACAATATTCTTTGCCCATTTAATCGGAGGCCTGGTGAATACCATCCTTAATTTTTTGATTATTCCTTCTACCGGGATATTTGGAGCTGCTATCAGTACTGCTGTTTCATATTTAACAGTCGTTCTCGTTATGTCCTATATGAGTTATAAACTTGCGGATTTTGCATTCCTTAATAAACATCTGTTTTACATAATAGGTCTTTTTGTCTTTGCATGGGGTGGAATCTTTTCTGCACGGGAATATTTTGAAATGTACCAAAGTATTCTTGCGAGTATTCTGGTGATTATCGTAATCGGAGCCATTGTTTATTTTAAGGTTCTGGAAAAAAAAGAGAGAGAATATCTGTTTTTATTTCTTAAAGAATTTAATATAAAAAGAGTAATAGCATGAGGAAAACAGTGATCATTGGGGCTGGGCTTGCTGGTTTGAGTGCAGGCTATTATGCCCAAAAGAAAAAAATAGATTATGAAATTTATGAGAAGGATGACGGTGTGGGAGGTCTATGCCGAACCCGTAAGAAAGAGCGCTTTTCCTTTGATTATTCAGGACATCTCCTCCACCTGAAAGATCCTTACTCTCAATCGTTGATTAAAAGCCTTCTTGGCCATAATCTCAACGTCATACAGAGAAATTCCTTCATTTACTCACATAAGGTATTTACCCGTTATCCCTTTCAGGCAAACCTCTATGGCCTTCCTCCGGATGTGGTAAAAGAATGTCTCATGGAATTTGTCAGAGCATATTATGAGAATGAAGATTTACCAACAGAAGCATACAAAACATTCCATGAATGGATCGTGGGAAAGCTCGGCAAGGGGATAGGAAAATATTTTATGTTCCCCTATAATGAAAAACTTTGGACAATTCCCCCCGGGGAACTCACCTGCGGATGGATGTCAGAATACGTACCTAAGCCTACCCTTGAAGATGTCTTTCATGGTACATTCTCTGATCAGAAGAAGGGTTTTGGTTATAATGCAACTTTCTGGTATCCGAAGAAAGGTGGAATACAGGCTCTTTGTGACGCGCTTGCTGATAAAGTAAGAAATATAAGGCTGCAGGAAAAGGTTGAGAGGATTTTTCATAAAAAAAAGATTATCGAATTTGACTCAGGTAAAACTACGGCATATGAAAAGCTTATTTCTACCATGCCTCTTAAAAAACTCGTAGAGAGATTAGACGGTGATATTCCACAGGAAGTAAAAGATGCTGCCCAGAAACTCAAGCATAATTCAGTCCTTATTATAAACCTGGGAGTAAAAGGTGAAGGTCTTACCGATAAACACTGGATTTATCTCCCTGAGAAGAAATACACAGTATACAGAATCGGGGTCTATTCCAATTTTTCAGAGTATATGGCGCCGCCTGGTACAACATCCTACTATATAGAGATAGCTTACCAGAAAGACTGGAATATAGATAAAGAAAAAACAGTAGAAAATGCCCTGGATGAAATCGTAGAGATTGGTTTTGTTCCTCACAGGAAGGATATTCTTGTGAAGGAGATAATGGATATTGAATGCGCATATGTTATTTACGACAGGTATTATTCAGAGAGCAAGAAAATAATCATGGATTACCTGAATAGTGTTAACATTTATAGTATTGGCAGATACGGTAATTGGGAATATTCAGGCATGGAAGAGGCCATGCATCAGGGAAAGGAGTCGATTGGTGAAAGTTAGGTCGTTAAAAAGCAAAAGAATAGATTTTATTGCGCATGAGTATTCTCATGTGCCTGTTGTGGCCTTTGTAAAAGCAGTGAATGATGGTTACTATAATTACAACGCATATGAATACGACTCTACACATCCCGACATCGCTTATGATGCAATTATAGCATGGGACAAGATTATAGACCTTTTAAAGGTAAAAATGACAGATTTACAAGAATATACTATCGTGGACATTGGCTCCGGAACCGGGTTTGTTGCAGGGCGATTTCTTGAGAAATGTTTATCCTTTAAAAACTACATCGGTCTCGAACCTTCTGCTAGTATGAGAAAAGTAGCAACAAAAAAATTCAGAGAATCACGGTTATCTTTTCAATCCATTGACATTTTAAAAAAAGAAGCAGTTTTTGACGTTCTGAAAAAAATAGAGGGGAAAAGGATAATTACGCTCAATTCAGTACTCCATCATATCGTTTGGTGGGAAGATTTTTTGACTGTTATCAAAAATGCTCTTAATACAGGTGATTTTCTTATCCTTTGCCATGAACCTAACAGCCGCTTCTGGGAAAATAATAAGCTCGTGAGCCTTTTTGATAAGATTCAAGAAGAAAAGGCAAGAATGAACCGAAGGGCCTTTTATTTGGACCCTATCTTCTATATAAAAAAAATTAATAGACTTGCAAGGAAAGACACATATCAGACTCCATCTAACTATGATTTAATAAATCAGGAACTCAGAAAATCTGGTGCTATCAAAAATAGCCTTTCTCCTGGTCTGATCGATGCAATAATAGATTACAGTGTGCCTTTGTGCTGGCGCGGAATTACTATCGGAAAAGACTACAATGAAGGGTTCTTAAACATTGAAGGTTTGATAGAAAACTATTTTAAGGATATGGAACTCTTACTTTCTTTTACCTATCAACATCTGGCTTTTTCTTCAATGGCTCTATCGACTCCATGGAGACATAAAGAGAAGGCTCTTGAGAAGGAATATCCACTGGATGGAGCACAATTTTGCTTAATTCTTCAGAGAAATTAAAGGATTTATATGGTAATTAAATTTTTAAATGCTGATTATTATCACGCAAAAGTAAAATCTAAGCTCGTAATTGATTTTTTAAAATCGAGACGTGCTGGTGAAAGCATTTTGGATATGGGTGCAGGGGAAATGCCATTCAAGAAATATTGCGGGCATCTTAACTATACGAGTCAAGACTTCTGTCAATACGAGGGAAAAGGAGATGGCAGAGGACTACAGACTAATACATTTGACGTAAAAGGAATAGATATAGTATGCGATATCAAGCAAATACCTGTACCTGACGGGAGGTATGATAATATATTATGCTCTGAAGTGTTGGAGCATATAGAAAATCCTCTTGAAGGTATTCAAGAAATGAAGCGAATATTAAAACCCGGCGGCAAGGTTATTATAACAGTACCAGGTACATCTCTTTTGCATTTTTCCCCCTATCATTATTATACCGGATTTAAAGATAATTTTTTTAATTTGCTCTTAGGGAAGTCGGGGTTTGATATTGATAAGATTACAAGAGTAGGAACAATTTATTCAGTCACAGCTCTTTACCTTTGGTATATTGCTGATAAGTTCTCAAAAGTAATCTTTCCATGGAGATCTTCACTATTCTTTAAGATGCTTATTCTCGGATTTTCACCATGTATATCTCTGTTTTTGATCCTTGATTCCATAAGGATATTAGACACCAGGACCATAGAAGCCGGCCTTTTAGTTATAGCAACAAAAAGACATGAGAATTCGCATGGTACGTAACAATTCTTACGATATTGGTGGAGTAATAAACTATACTCGTCCCTTGGCAATAAAATTTACTAGACTGGGATATTGCGTATCCTATTTATATTTTGGTGGTACGGCAAAGAGAAAATATAACTGATTTTAATACCTTATCTTAGAATTAACAGAAGAGATTTTCCTTTTAAATGTGCAGAACCGATGAATCCTCCTAACTGGATGTATAGGAATTTCAAACTAATCATGGAGTGGCAAGGCGCGCCTTGCCACTACACGTCGCTAAAGGCATAGTTTATAACTATGGTGCTCCTTTGCTTGATATAAATGCCCATTAAACATGGGATGTACCTTAATGTTGTGAGAGGGCATAATGAAGAGAGAGGAGTAGGAGAATCGCTATTCAATGTGTGAGTATCTCTGGGGCTATTACAGGTAAGATTCTTGCCCGTTCATATGGAAAGCGAAAGGAAGGAATATGAAGAAAGTAATAAATATGTGGAAAAGCACGACAAAAGAATTTCTTGAAAGTCAGCTTCCCATACCTGTAATGGCAATGTTAAAACTCAGAAGTCATCTTAGGCATTATAAACCTTTCACCACACACGTTCGGGAACGGAATTTTATTCTTGCACAACAAGATTATATGGCCAATAAGATTTTTGTCAGATCTTTGCCCTATTTAGCATTTGTTGACACAGGAAATATTTGTAATCTTAAATGTCCATTTTGCCCTACGAATAATGGTGAATACTCTTTCTCAAGCCCAAAATTTCCAAGCGTACTCAAGAGAGAACGCCGTTTCCTTGATTTGGAAAAATATGCTTTAGTGCTTGAAGCATTTGGAGAAACTCTTTTTTCTCTGTCTCTCTTTGACTGGGGAGAACCTTTTCTTAATAAAAATATTTTTGAAATGGTATTCATGGCTAAAGAGTTCAATATAGAGGTTTGTTTGAGCACAAATTTGAATATCAAAGACCCTGACCTTGCACAAAAGATCTGTGAATGTTATCCGGATTCTCTTATTCTTAGCATCGATGGTATTTGTTCAGAAACCTATCGAAAATACCGCCGTGGTGGAGATTTTGAATTGGTCATGGAAAACGTGCAAAAAATCGCTGCCTATAAGAGAAAATATAGTCTTAAAAAGCCAGAATTAATCTGGCAATTCTTAGTTTTTAAACATAATGAACATGAAATTCCTTTTGTTAACACATTTGCCCGTTCGCATGGCGCTGACATTGTCAAAATTTCCAATGCATATATTTATCATGAAGATTGGATACCGGTAAACAAGAAATATCATCCTTTAGAAGCTCGTAAGAATAGTTGTGATTTTCTTTGGACGACGGCAACAATTGAAGCCACAGGTTCATTAAGCCCGTGTTGTGTTAATCGTGACTCCCGATATGATTTTGGAAAATTTACGACAGCACAGGAATTAAGAGATCTCTGGAATTGCGAGAAGATTCGTGCTTCAAGAAGTTTTTTTCATAAGAAGAAGCCTGATAGTGAAATTTTGTGCGATATGTGCACATTAATAAAACAAGATGCTGAATAAGGATCTGAAATGCTGAGATCAGAGAAAATGGTTTTTTGGCTATAGGTATAAAAGATATGAGAATTCTCATGGTAGGTAATGACCCTCATGATATAGGCGGGGTTGTAAATTATACTCGTCCTCTTGCCTTAAAATTTGTTGAAATGGGACATAAGGTTTTTTATTTCTATTCCGGTGCATGGAATAGAAGGTATAACTATCTCTTCAGGCCATATCTCAGGATTCATAGAAGAGATTTTTCCTTTGAGTGCGCAGAACTGATGAACTCTCCAAACTGGACATATAATTACGGTAATCCCTTGCTTGATATACACGCTCATCAAACAGAAAAATTGTTTATAAAATACATGGAAAAAATAAAACCTGATGTAGTACACGTTCATAGCCGCTGTGGGCTTCCGGCATCACTTATTGAGATTGCTTCAAATCATGGATTGAGGGTCTTCACTACTATTCATGTATACGGTTTCTTATGCCAGAAAAGAGTAATGATTGACCATCATGGAATGCCCTGCAAAGGACCCTCTGATGCAGACAAATGTGCTCAATGCACAGGGTATGTCGATATAAAAAGATTAAAGCATACCGTACGACTAGAAAATACCAGCAAACAATTGTTTACATTGGCTAAATCGCTCCTTGGCATACTAAGGAAATGCAGCAGATCCAAAAAATCTGATCAGAGAAGTAGTAACGATCCTGCGCCATGTAAAGGTATTGCACATTATGAGAAAATAAAGGCAAAACTGCAGGAAAGACTTGATTATATGATTCATGCGATGAATACGTATACGGTTACAAACCTGTGTGTATCTACTGATGTAAAAAGAACCCTTATGAGATATGGTGTTCATGAAGATAAGCTCTTAGTCCAGCATATAGGTTCATCAATTGCAGAAAACCAGAAGTTAAACAGGAGAACATTACATACGCCTATTGTAATAGGGAATATCGGAGGAGTGCACCATTATA
>JAANMX010003404.1_pt1 | contig 14049 bp, 10 predicted proteins | sample 7279681 | NCBI WGS metagenome assembly JAANMX01 (sample SAMN14094542, study PRJNA606508) | bioreactor metagenome | isolation source: A lab-scale SPAN reactor treating ammonium-rich wastewater day 351 | place: Ireland: Galway | collected 2018-01-01
CGCCAACTGATTCAGAAAATTCTGACAGAGTACACTCGGACTCCCTACGCCTATGGCGATATTCAATTCGAGACAGTCTTTGATCGGGAGTCGGATCGGTATTTGGTGATGATCCTGGGTCGGGAAAATATGCAACGGGTACACGGCTGTCTGCTCCATCTGGATATTATTGATGAAAAAATCTGGATTCAGCGCGACGGTACCCAAGAAGGCATCGCCAATGAATTGTTGAGCGCCGGGATTCCCAAAGAGAAAATTGTAATGGGGTTTCGCTCCCCGGCACATCGCACATTGACTGAATTGGCTGTCGTCGAAGATGTACGCGAAGCATACCTTTTGCAGGACGACACGAATCTCACAGATGCCCGATGGGATGTTCTATTCGCAGACCCTCGTTCTGAAGATGTATTCCTAACCTTCGCCAAAGAAGCCCGTGAAACCGATGAAGCCGATCTCTGGAGCCTTGAAGAAAGTGGTCTGTGAGATCGAGAACAACACCCAATTTTCGTAGACTGCTCGCTCGCTTGCCTGCCCATCTGCAACGCCAGGCAGTGATTGCCTATCACCTGTTTCGAGAGAATCCCTTTCATCCCAGCCTACAATTCAAGCGAGTCAGTCAGCGCGAACCCCTCTATTCTGTGCGTGTCACACAGGATTATCGGGCTGTAGGACTCTGGGAGAATGACGAAATCCGTTGGGTTTGAATCGGTTCTCACGCAGAATATGACGCACTTCTCCGCCGTCGATAGACTCAAAGAAGTCCGACTTTTTCCGAAAAGTCGGACTTCTTGTTTAGTGGAGCAGAACCGTCACCCACGCGCCCTCACGCACACCGTTGGCGTTGAGTTCGATCTTCACTGTGCCATCGGCGTACACGAGGGTGTAGATGAGGTTGGATTTGCCAAAGACGGGCACGGCCCACAGTTCGCCCTCCCGCTCCTCCACCCGCACCTGGACGTAATCCTCCCGCCCGGCGCTGGAGGCGATGTTGCGGGCCAGTTTTGCCTGGACCTGCTGTTTGGGCTGTTCGGTTGCGCCGAGCAGGGCGCGGATGGTAGGGGCTACCACCAAATCAAAAATCACCATCGCCGAGACCGGGTTGCCGGGCAGCCCAAAGATGGGCTTGCCGTCGGCCACGGCCACAATCGTCGGCTTGCCGGGACGCACGCTCAGCCCGTGGACCAGCACACCGGGCGCGCCCAGCCCGGCGATAACCTCCACGCTCAGGTCCCGATAGCTGACCGAACTGCCCGCGGAGAGGACGACAATATCCGCCTCGGCGTGAGCCCGGGCCGCGGCTGCCTCCAATGCGGGCCGCTGGTCCGGCACAATGCCGTAGAGGATCGGTTCGCCACCGGCCCGTCGGGTCAATCCCGCCAGTGTGTAGGAGTTGATATCCCGCACCTGACCGGGCGCGACGGGCTGATCCGGGGCCACCACTTCGTCGCCAGATGAGATAATCGCCACTTTGGGCGGCACGGCAACGGTGACGGCTGTAATGCCCAACGCCAGTAACCCGCCGATGTCCTGGGGGCGCAGGCTGTGGCCCGCGGCCAGAATCGGGTCGCCGGTACGGATATCCTCGCCGATTTGGATGACATTTTCGCCCTCGGCCACGGGTCGCAGCACTTCGATGCTGGCGGCATCGACGGCTTGGGTGTTCTCCACCATCACCACCCCGTCGGCCCCGGCAGGAACCATCCCGCCGGTGTGGACCAGCGCGGCTTCGCCCACACCCAATTGCAGTTGACTCAACTGCCCCATCGCCACCTCGCCAATGACATTCAAAAAGGCGGGCAGGCTGCCGGACGCGCCGTAGGTGTCGGCGGCGTTGACCGCATAGCCATCGACTGTGGAGCGGGGGAATTCGGGCAAATCCTGGGGCGAGACGAGAGGGGCAGCCAGCACCCGGTCCAGCGCATCGACTGTGGGAATCTGCTCCGTGCGGATGCGGGGTGTAAAGTGTTGGAGCAATAGCTTCCAAGCGTCGGGCGGGGTGCGGACTGTGAAGAACTCGGACATTTGTCAACGGGCCGGGAGTGGAGGGATGGCTATCGTATAGGTTCACGATAGCATAAGAGAGGGGAAACGGGAAACGGGAGAGGCGCTGGCCCTCACCCCCGGCCCTATTTACTGTAGCACCGGCGGGAAGGCTTCACAACGGTTCTTTTTCGGTCTTCATTTCTTGCGCTCTGTGGCGCTCTTTGCCCAATCCGCATCGAAGATTTCTACCAGTCTGTCGTAGAGAAGCGGCGCGTTGACCAGCAGACTCACCTCCCGGTTGATTTTGTGGCTGACTTCCCCGCCGTTGACGCTGCCCACCAGCAGCCAGCGCTCCGCCCCAATCGCCAGCGTGCCCACTTTGGCGTGGATACCCGCGCCGGCCGGGTTGCCTGTCTGTGCCTGTACATCCAACCCTTCTGCCTGGGCGACCAGATGTAGATAGTCCACTGTCGCCCGGTTGCTGCGGTCGTCGTCGGGTTCATCGAAGAAGCTGTCCAGCAGCATCCGCACCTGCGTGCCCCGCCGGGCTGCGTCGATCAGCGCGGCCAATCGGAGGTTGGGGTCTGCCACGGGGTTGCTGAAAGTGTCGCCCCAATACTTGTGCTCGTACAACTGCACCCAGCGGATTTCGTCCCCCCCACCCGCCCGCCCCAACAGCCCGGCCAAAGGGTTATCGGGCCGGGTCGAGTCTTCGGGTGTGGTGAGCAGGGCAAAGGCAAAGTCGCCGGTGTAGCTCGCTGGCTGGCGAAAGGGCGCGGGGCGCAGCTCTTCGGGCGGTACATCCGGCGGAGTATAGCCTTCGGGTGGGCTGTCCTGGGCCGGGTCGAATGGGCGCAGATCCCAGAAGATTTCCGGCTGCCAGTCATAGGCAAAGAGCGCGGCCAGTTGTCCTGTCACAGCCGAAGCGTCGGTGAAGAGATAGAAGCCCCGACGACCGGGCGGCACGCTGTCGTTGACCGGCACGGGCATCGAATCCGGTGTCAGATTTTCCGTGCCCACAAAAGCCCGGGTGCCGTCGGCAATGGCGTATTTGGCGTGGAGAAAGCGATAGCGGGGGCGAAAACCGTTGGGCGCGTCGGCCCGGCTGTCCAGAAAGTAGACCTGACCGCCGGCGGCGGCAATCTGCGCCACACACCAGCGCTGAAGTGTACTGACGCCGCCGGTCGGTCCGCCCTCCAGCAGCAGCCGCACGACCACCCCGCGCTGGGCCGCGGCGGCGATGGCCTGGGCCAGCAGCGGATGTTCGAGGGTGTAGAGCGAGAGGTCCAGGCCGGTCCGGCTGCTCTGCAAAAAGGCAAGCAGCGGTTCGTAGAGGCCATCCGGACCGATGGCGAGGGTAATCGTGCCCGTTGCCTGTAGGGGCTGTGTGGCGGGTTGCCAGCCCGGTTGCCAGAGCAGCCAACCGGGAAAGAAGACCTGCCGCCCCCAGGCCAAATCCGCCACATCCCCGCTCCAATCGGCTGGGCCATCTGTGTCGACAAATGCACCAGCCGCGCCGGGTTTGCGCCGGAATACCTGACCTGCGCTGCCAATCGCGCCCCGGTTGTAGAGCTGGGCGGCCGCGCCGCTCCATCCCGTCGGGATCAGACTCTCATCCCCATAGACCAGCACATCCGCGGCTTTGCCGTCGGGGGAGGAGAGCTGGATTACCCCGCCGCTGTTGGTCAGCCGGGGGCTGTTGCCGGTCAGATCGGGCACAGCCGGGTCGTCGTCCCCGCCCCATTCGCAGCCGGGAGCAAAGCCAAATGTGCGGCGAAAGATCGTCGGGTCTGCCGTACACCAGAGACCCGCGCCGGGTGGAATTGTCGTTGTGCTGGTAATCGGGAAGATAGCTGTGCGCCCGTTGCCGGTGATCTGCCAGCCGGCCAGGCTTGCCTGCACCGGTCCGGCGTTCCAGAGCCAAAGCGCCTCGTCCCCTTCGCCGCTGATGGCGCTGTCGATGTGGGCCGCCCCGATCAGCAGTTTGGGCCCGGGTCGCTGGACGAGGGGCAGGTAGAGGGTGGGGGTGATTGGGGTGGTGTTGGGGAAAGGGAAGACCGCCGTACTGGAGAGCGGCGCGGCCAGACTCTTTCCCAGCAGCAGCACAAAGAGGGTAGCAAAGGCGCTACCGCATACAACCGATAGAAGGCCGCTGGTTCGCCGGAAGCCGCCCATTCACTCAGTCCTATCCGCTACTCTGCCCCATCCAATACAATAGACGGCGTGTAGACCGCCCCGCTTTCCAGAAGATGCAACTGTTCGTAGGCAGCCGCGGATTCGCCGTAGGCAAAGAAATTCTCGATAGTGGCGTTGGCGAGTTCCTTTGGCTCCAATTTATGCAGATTGCCGCCGTAGGTGCGGCCCTGGTAGATCATCTCATCCGCCGAAAGATTGTTGAGTCTCTGCCACAGGCCGTGCAACAGTCCGGGATTGGTATCGATCAGCTTTTGCAGCGGCGCTTTGGGGTAAAGGAGCAGAAAGACATTGGCGGCTGTCGCCTGGGAATGGTTCAGGAAGAAACGAAAGGGGTGATGGCCGTTGGCGCTGGTCTGCCGTCCCATATACGTACAGAGCAGGGGCGCAGGCGGGCGGCTTTCCTGGCTATACCAGGGCGACCGATGGCGGCAGAGATAGCGCTCGGCAATGCCTTTCTCCACGCCTTTCTGCAAATAGCGCCAAAGATGTGGGAAGCGCGCCTGGACGGTAGATTCGGGCAAATCGCAGTCCAATAGAAAGAGCCGTTTTTCCAAAAGCGGCAAGCCTTGCCCATCTGCCAGGATTTCGGTGGAAGATAGATAGCGCGGGCTGGGCAGAATCGGTTTCAGGAATCGGGCAGGCAGTTGGGCATTTGTGATCTGCTGGGGGGTGAGAATAAAGAAATTATTTGCACCCGTGGCAATCCCGCGCTTGATGCTGAACAGATCAGCCAGCCGGAGCTTACCGTCCCGGTCTATCGCCGTACCGTTTTGCGATGGATGGCCGTAGACGCTCCATTTGGGCTGCGCCTGCAACTCCTCTTTTGTGACCGCAACGCTTATTGGGGGATTGCCAAGCGTTGCGCCATAGGAGAATGTAACAGTCTGGTTCAGCGGCGGCGGTTTTTTGCACAGCCAGACCACCACCGACGAGACGAGGGCATCTTTGAATTGTACGACGGTTGGGTCAAAGCGGTGGATGCGTAAGAGCGTCACCTGCTCCAGCAGATAGCGTTTGAGCGCAGAGCCGTAGTTGACATCGAGAAATTCGCTGGGAATCAGCCAGCAGGCCACTGCGCCGGAGGCCATCCAGCGGTCGGCCAGCAGCATAAAATAGCAATAAAGACCGGCCAGGCCGCTCAGTGCAACACCCGTCTGCTGTTTGGCAAGCAGACGCAGACGCTCTTTTTCCTCGGCTGGGATGTGGTGGTGGCGCACATACGGGGGGTTACAGATAAGGAGATTGAACTGCCCTTCCTCGCTGGCGGGGAGAGGTTGACGGGTAAAATCGGCCAGTGAAAGCGCCAGTTGGGTATCCTGCCAGAGACTGATTGCCGGTGCGCCGTAATGGGGATCAATCTCATACCCGGACGCCCGTTCGATCTGATTTGGACCAGCCAAACGGAGAAGCGCGCTATAAAACGAGCCTGTCCCGAAGGCGGGGTCTGCAAAGCGGATCGACTGCTTTGGGGAGAGCAGTGGGAGGGTTGCCTGAATGATCTCCTCAGCAAGCGGGCCCGGTGTGGCAAACTGGCCGAGCCGGTTGCGCTCTGCCTGACTTTTGGCCGCGTCCAAGCGCTCTTGCAGACGCAGGCGTTCGCTCTCCAATAGCGCAAAAGCAGGGGAAAGAGGCACGCTTAGACTCCAAACGCTGCCAGATCGTCGATCCGATGTTCCCACACCCAATCAATGCCTTCGGCTGCCTCGTAGCCCAAATAGCCGCTGTCAAAATAGCCACAGAGGAAAAGAACAAAACGGGTTTCCTGGCCGTAGGTATGGCGTAGTTGTGCGATTTTTGTTGCCTCCTCTTTGCGCCGTTTGTTAGTGTTGGTAAAATCACCCGCAGATTTGGCCTCTATGAGAAGCGGCATCTGTCCAACACCCGCGTCTTTGGGCTGAACGACAGCATCGATAGGCAGATTGACCGTCTGTTCTCGCCCCGACTGGCGAACGGGAACGTTCAGACGAAAGGCAAACGTCCCCGGTTGCAATTCTGTCAAGCCCGATATTCCGCCTGAATGCCGGCAATACCCCCGATTTTCCAGCCACTGTTGTAACGCGGCCAACTGCCGTTGCTCCTGGGCATTGCGAATAATTGGATCAGAAATCGCCCCGCATAGACGATCTGCGACAACTGTGGCCGCTCGGTAGCGTTCATCCGTGGAGGGATCTGTTTCAGTTTTCAGCCAGGGGAAGATGTCGATGTCCAGGAGACGGGCAAGGATGCGGACGATCTGTCCCAACTCGTCATTGACACGCTCCCCAGTCATACGCGGCGGGATGCGCTTCTCAATTTCCAGGCTTCGCACAAGACTGGCGGATACACCCGCCAGTCCGATCAGCCGATCCCGTGCCAGGGGTGGGGCAGTTGCCATACGCAGGATGGGCAAGAGGGATGGGTGAAGGCGAAGAACATCTGCGCCAATGTTTGCCAGATTGGCGGTCAGGGCAAAGGCTTCTTCCACTGCAACTGTACTCTGGGCGCGGTTGTCTCGATAAGTTTGCGGGGCAAAGCGCAAAAACCAATCGTTGTAGAAGTCAACTGATTGGACGATGTCTGCTTTCCAGCGTTCTGGCCTGTTGGCATTCACCGCCATCAATCAGTCCTTTACGCAGCCGTCCCGCAGTTGGCGCAGAATTTGTGTTGTCCGGCCAGGGCTTGACCGCAGTTGGTGCAGAAGCGGGTCGGGGCGTCCCCGGCCAGCACAGCCACTTCGGCCACGGGCGCGGCTTTGCCGTTCACCGCAACCGGCGTCGTGCGGGTCTTGCGCAGCCGGGCAATCTCCACTTCCAGGGCTTCGTCCAGGTGCGCGCTCTGGGGCGCGAGTTTGTCGATCTGTTGCAGATAGCCGATGGCCTGTTGGCGCAGCCGGTAGTTGAAGCGTTGATAGTCCTCTTCGCTGAGTTTGCCCACCTGTCGGTCAAAGTCCAGGTCTTTGATGGCAACCAGCACGCTGTCTTTGCGGCTGATCAGATCGGTGAGCCGGTCATCTTCGATAGGCACATCCGGCGCGGCCCGGCTGAGCAGGGGCCACAGCACATAGGCCGCCGCGACGGCGGAGATGAGAAGGCCAAGAAAGAGAGTAGTCCAGATCATTGAAAAAAGCCTTGTGGAAGGTAGCAGGTGGCAAGTGGAAGGTGAGGAGTGAAACGTGAAACGTGAGAAATGCCGAATACTTTCACGCTTCACGTTTCATTTCTGCACGACAAACGTTCTCAATTGTACTACCGACGCTATACGCAACAGCCGTCGGTCAGTCTCCCGCCGCGGCGACCGCAGCCCCCGCGGGCACATTCGTCGTGCGTTTCACCGGATGGGGCCAACTGGCGATGAGCGTGCCCAGCACCAGCACCAGTCCGCCGATCCACATCCAAATCGTCAGTGGGTTGATGAAAATCGTAAAGGTGGCTGTAGACCCGCCGCTCTCCCAGCCGTTGAGCAGGACATAGACATCTTCCAATAGGGTCATACGCAGGCCGACTTCGCTGGTGGGCATATCGGGTGTCTTGTCGTAAAGATTGCGTAGGGGCAGAAGCGACCCCACCATTTTGCCGCTGCTGTTGTGAACAATCACCCGTGCGCCGACCTCCGTGCGGTTGGAGGCCCGGTTATTTTCCAGCCCCACGTATGTCAGTTCATAGCCGCCCAACTCTACTTTCGTGCCGGGGGTCAGGGTGACATTCGTCGTCTGCTGGAAGAATTCGTTGCCGATGATGGCGACGGCAATCATCACCATTCCCAAATGGACGATATAGCCGCCGTAGCGCCGCCCGTTGCGCCGCATCAGGCTGACCATTGCCACCAGTACATTTTCGTTGTTTGTGGTGCGCCGGGCCATCACCCCCCGCACAAATTCCTGGACAATTGTCATTGTGGCAAAGGCGCAGACAGCCAGACCGACCGACGGCCAGGGGTTCGGGCTGAAGAAGATTGTCGCTACACCCATCACCACACCTGCCACCAGCGGCCAGGCAAATTGGCGGCGCAGGGATTCCATCCCAGTGCGTCGCCAGCCCAACAGGGGGCCAATGCCCATCAACAAAAAGAGGAGCAGAAAGAGCGGGCCGTTGACTTTGTTGAAGAAGGGGGCGGCCACGCTGATACGTTCGCCGGTCAGGATTTCGCTGAACATCGGGAAGAATGTGCCCCAGAGGGTGGCGAAGGTGATGCTGGTAAAGAGCCAGTTGTTGCCCAAAAAGGCGGCTTCCCGGCTGGAGTAGGAGTCGATGGTCTGTTCGTCTTTGAGCAGATAGAGCCGTTTGAAGAGCAGCCAGAGAAAGCCAAAGACGATAATAATCATAAAGCCCAGGAAGAGGGGGCCGACGTCGCTCAGGGCGAAGCTGTGGACGCTTTCCAGCACGCCGCTGCGGGTGGTGAATGTGCCCAGAATGACCAGAAAATAGGTCAGCCAGATGAGAACCACATTCCAGACCTTCATAATGCCCCGCTGCTCCTGAATGATAATGCTATGCAGGAAGGCCGTGCCTGTCAGCCAGGGCAGAAAGCTGGCATTTTCCACCGGGTCCCAGGCCCAATAGCCACCCCAGCCCAGTTCCATATAGGCCCACTGGCTGCCCATCAGAATCCCCGCGGAGAGGAACATCCAGGGGATGAGGGTCCAGCGGCGCACAGTGCGCACCCATTCGTTGCCCACCCGTTTGCTGATCAGCGCGCCCACGGCAAAGGCAAAGGGAACCGCCAGCCCCACATAGCCCAAATAGAGCATCACCGGATGGATGACCATCCAGTAGTTTTGCAGGAGGGGGTTTAGCCCCTGGCCGTCGGCGGGGATGAATGCTGATTGCTTGAAGGGATTGGCGGCAAAGACGAGCAGAATGAGAAAAAAGAGGGAGGTCGCCAGCATCACCCCATTGACATAGGGCATCAGCACCTGATGTTGGCGGCGGTTGAGCAGGGCCAGCGCGACGCTGTAGAGGGAAAGGAGGAGACTCCAGAAAAGGAGACTGCCCGCCTGCCCGCCCCACAGGGCCGAAAATTTGTAGAAGTTGGGCAGCGCCCGCTCCGAGTGGTTCCAGACGTAGGTGAGTTGGAACTGGTCTGTGAGCAGACCGTACCAGAGCATCACCGCGGCAATGCCCACCAGCCCGGCCACGGCGTAGACCGCGTGGAAGCTGCTCTGCACCAGCCGCTGGTTGCGCTGTTGTCCACCGGCAAACCCGGCCACAACGCCAAAGGCGGAGAGGATAAGGGCGGCTACGAGAATGAGATACCCGACGTTGAATAGCATACTTTATTTCTCTTTCGGTCGAATTTTGTCCAGATAGCCGTCCATCTGGGCCTGACTGGTGATGGGGCCAACGATAATATCGACGATTTTGCCTTCGGGATCGATAAAAAATGTCTCCGGCACGCCCTGAATACCGTAGCGCCGGGCCACCTGGCTGCGCAGGTCCGGTCCGTTGGGGTAGGTGATGTCGTATTCGGCCAGATAGGCTTTGGCCGCGGGTTCCTGGTCCAGATAGTCCAGCCCCAGGAAGATAATGCCCCTATCCTTCTCCCGCCGCCAGGTGCTCTCCAACAGCGCGGCCTCCTCCCGGCAGGGATCGCACCAACTGGCCCAGAAGTTGACCATCACTCCTTGCCCCCGCAGGTTGTCCAGATTGATGGTTTCGCCTTCAAAAGTGGTGAATTCCAGCACCGGAGCTAACCCTTCGGCCCGGTGTTCGCTCTTGGCTGTGCCCAGGCGCAGAGCCAGAAAGACTATAAATACGAGGGGAATCAGTATGAAAATGGCCCGCCAGATCAACACAGCGCGGGAAGCCGGCGCGGCCTCCGCAAGTGTATCAGGCAGAGGAACCGAAAGGGGTTCGGTCATATCAGTCATAGCGGGAAAGCTCCTGCTCCAACTTCTGGGAATAGTCATCGGCAGGCGCAGCGGATTGAGCCGGTGCTGCCCCGGCGATCTCTCTGCCAATCGTGCGGCGGGTGCGCAGCCAGACGAACAGACCGCCGCCGATCAACCCCACCACCGGCAGAATCCAGGCCAGCCAGTTGAAGCCTTCGGTGGGCGGCTGGCCAAAGACCTGGGGTCCGTACTGTTCCAGAAAATAGGCTTTGATCTCCTCGTCCGTGGCGCCTTCGGCCAGTTTGATGGCGATCATCTCTTTCATCTGGTCGCAGGCTTTGAGTTCGCAGGCGTCCAGACGCACGCCATTGCACAGGGGACACCACAGCCCCCGGGCCACTTCGTTCACCCGGTCCGCAGTGATGGCGCTGGTGTCAGGGGTGGGCGTCTGGGCCAGGGCCGCGCCGGTGAAGGAGGCGAGGAGCAGGAGAAAGATTAGTACACGGATGATACGGATGGGAATGATTTTCACGGATGATTCTTTCACTATTTCAATCTTGTGGGGGATGCCAACCTACTGCTACCCACAGCAGACGTGAATCTATGAAGTGACTATTGTTTAGCTGAAGCGCTTCGACTGTTGCCCGACCTGTCGCAGTCACACCAATTATCCACAATCCATCGTCGGTCCACCGGAAGTGTTCATACCATTCCTGTTGACGTGGGTTGAAAATAGGGGCGTCTACCCCGCTCTGCGGGTCTAAGGCGTTGGTCCTGGCTGCCTTGTGACTGTTGCACCATGTGCAAGCTAACCATAAGTTTGACTCATCATTTGTTCCACCGTCTGACAATGGAATGAGGTGATCGATTGTCATTGGCGTGGCGACAACTCTACATCGAGTCAGGCAATACCCACATCTACTACGTGAAGCCTTAGTGACAGCAGCCCGAATAGCAGCAGGGATGTACGGCCTGTTCATATGACAGTTTCTTCAGGCATTTGAAATAATTCAGACAGATCATATCCGCGGCGACGCATGAGTTCGAGACAATAAGAACGGCGCAATATCCCCTGTTGATAGCTTTCAAGTAGTTCGTTTTGCCGCTCCTGCTCCTGGCTGTTAAGAGAACCACCTGTCTGCACTTTATAGTTCATATCCGCCAATTCTTCCTGCAGCCACCTGGGTACAGGATTTTTTGCCAGTAGGATAAGCACTTCATTCGGAAACGAGGCCAGCGCAGCTATCTCTCGTTCAATGCCATCACCCAAAGCAGGGGATGGGTTTGCCTGAACAACCAGTGCTTTGACTGTATCCGCGATGGAACGTTTTTCCCGCTGGGCCACCGCTTGAAGCTGTTCAAAGACGGGCAGCGGCAGGCTGATATTGACCGTTTGAAGCATATCCATTCTCCTCTCCAAAATGCCTGGGTTGGTGCAGCCCAAGCCACAAGGGAAATTATACCACGAACGATTCCGGCAACGAACTGCCAGACGAAACCTGCCAGGTTTTGGAAAACCTGGCAGGTCTTTACTTCACGTTTTACGCATTACGCATCACAAACCGCGTGCCACGTCTAGGGGCGCTCCATATCCGTCACATCGGCGCCCAAATCCTCCAGGCTGTCGTACAGCACCTGTAGAATGTAAGCTCCGTTGTGGGCAAAAGCGCCCGGGTCTTTACTCGCGTACTGATAGTTATAGGCGGCCTGCAAGAGGCGCGGCGTCCAGTCGGCAAAGCTATTGGCGTAGACAGACTCATCCGCATCGGCCACACCGTCACCATTGGTGTCGGCGAAGAAGTAGGGGTACGCATGGGAGTTGTAGGCAATACCGGTCTCCACTGTCGCCAGCGCGTATTCTTGCATCGCTGCGTACAGGGCCTCCGTCATCGACTGAATCTCGTAGTAGACTCCTTCTTCGTCATCCCCATTGCCGTTGTAATCAGCGAAGTTGTAGCGGATGTCGCGAATGTCTTCGCTATCCTCTATCTCTTCGTGACATTCGACGCAGGTTGGTTCGATCACTTCCAGGCTGTGGGAGCCGTGGCAGTCGGTGCAGCTTGCCGCGTCGTCGGTGTGCTCAAAGAAGCCCGCATACTCCTTGTCGGCGTATTGATAGGCGCCATTGGCATCCGCGCCAAAGCGAGTTGCACCTGCCGCGAAGTAGTGAACGTTCAGGAAGCGCAGTTTGTCCGAGGTAGCATCGGCTTCAATGCCCTTCGTCAATCGTTCCACACTCAAGCCGGACTCACGTCCCTGATGGCAGGTCATACACAGATTGGTATTCGTGTCTTCCGCATCCATATATTCCCGTGCATCCACCACCGCGCCGCTGGGGAATTTCACGCTCGCGACTTCATAGCGGGTGTATTCCACCAGATCGTCGTGGCAGGTGGAGCATTGGAAGCCATTGGCGATGGGTTCACTGATGTTGACGCCTTCGGTGAGGTATGTGGGCAGACCACCCGCGCTGTGACAGCGTGCGCAATTGCCCGGCACTGCGCCATCGGCATCCCAATGGCGGAAGGCTTCTTCCGAACCGGCGAAGTGACCGGCGTCGATGCGCGCCATCGCGGACATATCCACCGCGTTTTCTTCCAACGCCGCGTTCAAATCCATCATCGAGTCGTACATCAACTGGATGTCGTACTTGCCGCCGTGGGCATAGGCGCCCGGGTCTTTCTTGTAGGTCTGGTAGTTATAGGTCGCCTTCACCAGACGCGGTGTCCAGGTAGCATAGCCCCCTTCGCCTTCGTCTCTGGCATTGTTGCCGTTGGCATCGGCGAAGAAGTAGGGATAGCTGCTGCTGTCATAGAGAATGGCGGTGGTCAGAACAGATGTGGAATAGCTCTGGATGGCGCCATACAGAAGCTCAGAGAGTCCCTGAAGTTCGTAATAGACACCTTCCTCCACATCGCCGTCGCCGTCATAATCCTTCAGCGAGCCTTCCATCCGTACATCTTTCAGATCGTCTACGCCTTCCACACCCTCGTGGCAAGCAGCGCATTCACTCACTTTGACTTCCAATGAGTGAGCGTTGTGACATTCGGTGCAGGTGCTGTAGCCGTCTACGTGGGCAAAGTTGCCGTCGTAGGCATTGCCGTCATACTCATAGCCACCCTTGGCCAGGGTGCCATATTTCGTAGCGGCAGCCGGGAAGTAGTGGATGTTGCGGAAACGCAACTTTTCGCTGATGGTATCATCCGTGGCCGCGGCCGCGTCAGCGATTGCTTTATCAACGCTGATTTTGGATTCGCGCCCCTGATGACATTCCATACAGCGGGATTCTGCGCCCAGGCCCGTGAGTTCGATGCCCGACGGCATAACGACAGACGACTTGTCCATCGTCGCTTCGTTATGACAGGCAACACACGAAACCACTTCGCCTACGGCTACTGCGGCGTCAGTGACGCCGGCTTCGCTGCCATCGGCTCCCAGATAGTCCTGATATCCGGAAGTGCTGTGACATTTGGCGCAGCTTGTGGGAATCTCTGCCGGGTCTTCTCCGTCCCAATGGACAAAGGCTTCGGCAGTTACATCCGCATGAGGAGAGGCCGCCCATTCGGCGACATAAGGGATGACCAAATCTTTCAACGGGTCCCTCGGCTCCTCGCCCTGCTGTGGAGCTACAGGCTCCACACCCAAACTCTGCTTGCCAATCGCACGATCAGCAGTCACAGCGAAGACCAGCATCACGACAATACTAGCGAGAAGAAATATCTTTCTCATAGAAACGGACTCCTTTCAGGAATCACTAGGTTTCTCGCATGGATGTTGTGACAAACAAAAACTTCGATTCATAATGTCTACTGCGGTGTAGTTATCGCTGGGACTCACCCCCTTTCGTAGTGCATAAGGTGGCGAAGCCACAAAGTGTATACAGAAATGTGAAACGTGAGATCCCGTGACAACACCTCACATCTGACGTTTCACTTCATACTAATACCGTCAGCCCCCTGACATCACTGCCCTGAAAATAGCCATTCGTACGTCGGACTGTTAGTCCGACCAGCGACGTTGCAGGCCTGTCGGACTAACAGTCCGACCTACATTTTTCAGCCTGC
>JAANMX010003405.1_pt1 | contig 14049 bp, 3 predicted proteins | sample 7279681 | NCBI WGS metagenome assembly JAANMX01 (sample SAMN14094542, study PRJNA606508) | bioreactor metagenome | isolation source: A lab-scale SPAN reactor treating ammonium-rich wastewater day 351 | place: Ireland: Galway | collected 2018-01-01
AATGTCGTCGCTGACCGTCGCCACATTCTCGAAAGCGTCCCGCACCTCCACCACCGGCTGCTGGCTGAATGTGCCCCCCGCGCTGGCCGTGGCGCTGGGCTGGGTGGTGTAGACCAATCGGCTGGCCGCCGCGGGCGCGACAGTTACGGACAGATCGCCGCCGCCGGTGGAGTCGATGCTGCCGTCGCTGGCCGAGACCGTTGCCGTCTCGGCCGCGTAGAGGGCGAGCACGCCATTGCTGCTGCTGCTGACTGTCGCCACACCGCTGCTGAAAGTAATGACCGTATCGCTGCCAAAGGTGACTGCCACGCCGCTGCTGTTGACCACTGCCGGGTCTGTGCCGTCGGGCGCGGCGCTGGCCCCGGAGAAGGTGAGTGTCTTGCTTCCACTATACGAAGTAGCCGTATTGCTGAAGGCGTCCTGGGCGGTGATCGTCAACTCCTGGCTGGCACCTGCGGTCTGGCTGGACGCGCCGCTGATCACCAGTTTGGCCGGGCTGGCCGCCGAGACCGTCACGGCCAGCCCGCCGCCGCCGGTAGAATTGATGCTGCCGTCGCTGGCGTTGACCGTCACGCTCTCGGCCTTTACCAGCACCATTGCCCCGTTGTGGCCGCTGCTCACTGTGGCAATGCCACTGGTAAAGCTGATAGTCGTGCTGCTGCCAAAGGCCGTGGCCGTGCCGCTCCTGCTTGTCACCGTCGGGTCTGTGCCGTCGGTGGCGTCCGCCGCGCCGGAGAAGATGAGAGATTTGTCCCCGCTGTAGCTGGTGGCTGTATTGCTGAAGCTGTCCTGGGCGGTGATGGTCAAGTCCTGGCTGACGCCGGCAGTCTGGGTAGACGATCCGACGATCACCAGTTTGGCCCCGCTGGCCGGGCTAACGGTTACAGTCAGACGATCGCTGCCTGCCGCGCTGATGCTCCCATCCGTGGCGGCAATCGTGGCCGTCTCGGCTGCATAGAGAGCCAGCACGCCGTTGTCACCGCCGACGACGGTTGCCACGCCGCTGGCAAAAGTGATAGTCGTGGCCGTGCCAAAGCCAATGGCCCCGCCGTCTTTGTCCTCCACTGTGGGCTGTGTGCCGTCGGGCGCGGCGCTGGCCCCGGAGAAGGTCAGGGATTTGTCGCCGGTATAGGCGGCGGCCACATTGCCCAGGCTGTCGTAGGCCGTAATCGTCAGGCTTTGGCTGTTGCCTGCGGTCTGGCTGCTGCTGCCGGTGATCACCAGTTTGGACGCAGCCGCGGCGATGACCGTTGTGCTGGCGCTGGCGCTGTTGTTGCCCGTGTCGGTCTCCGGCGTGGATGTGCCGGTGGTGGCGCTGGCGCTGAGGGTGGTGACGCTGGTCTGGACGACGGTGGCGGTGAAGCTGCGGCTGGCGTTGACGCCCAGACTGCTGGTGCTGGTGCAGACGACTGTGGGGAAGCCGCTGCTCTCGCAGAGCGGGGAGATGCTGCCCAGAGTCACGCCGCTGGGCAGGGTGAGGGTGACGACCGGGCTGACCCCGGCGGTAGGCCCGCTGTTGGTAATATAGACGGTATAGAGCAGGGTAGCGCCCGCGGCCACCGGGTCTGGGCTGTCGTCCAGGGCGATGGAGAGGTCCGCGGCCTGGGGTGTCACCGTCGCCGTGGCCGTATTGTCGGCCCGGTTGGGATCGGGCATAGCCGATCCGCTTGTCTGCTTTGCGCTGACAATCGCCGCCCGGTTGACCAGCGACTGGCCGCCCGTGCCGCTGTCCACAGTGGCGGTCAGCCGCAGCCGGGCGCTCAGACCGATGGCCGCGCTGGTGTGGGTCCAGGTGAAGATGCGGTTTGTAGCGTCCACAGCCAGGGAGCCGACGGTGACAGTGGGCGTCCCGCTCAGTGTCAGCCCCGCGGGCAGGGTGTCGGTGACAACCAGCGCGCCCGTGGCATAGGGGCCGGGGTTGGTCAGGGTGACGGTGAAGGAGACGGTCTCGCCCACATCCGGCGCGCCCTTACTCACACTCTGTGTCAGGCGTAGATCCGCGCCGACGACTGTAATTGTCACCCGTGCCCCCGCGTTGATAGCCGGGGTCGGGTCTTCCTGGGCCGCGCTTTTGGCGTCGATGGGATCCACAATCACCAGCCCGCCACCCACGCCGGGAATCGGGTTGACCGTCAGCAGCAGAGACCTGCTCTGGCCGGGGTTGATATCCCCCACATCCCAGCGGCCCGAGGCCAGATCGTAGCCAGCGCCGGCCACAGTCGTCGTCATCCCCGTGGACATTGTGTCTGTGACGACTACATTCGTGGCCGGGTCCGGCCCCAGATTGGTCACATTCAGAATGTAGAAGAAGGATTGGCCTTCCTGGGGCTGGGTGATGGTGGCAGATTTTTGCAGCATCAGGTCCGCGGCGGTGACACGGAAACCCACGGCAGGCGTGTGGTTGGCCGTGTTGGCGTCGGCCACGCTGGAAGAAGCGGCGCTGATGGTATTGGTAATGATGCGGTTGGCCGTGCCGGGGATGACAGTGCCGGTCAGAATCAGCGTCTCGCCGGCCCCCACATCCAGCGTGGGAATGCGCCAGACACCGGCCCCGCCCGGGGTGTTGGGTCCGAAATCCCCCGCGCTGGTGGACGAAATAATGGCGGTCAGGCTGATGGGCAGGCTGTCGGTGATGCGCACATTCGATGTGGCGCTGGGGCCGTCGTTAAAGACAGTGATGGTATAGACTACCGGATCGCCCACATTGGCAATGGCGCGGTCCACGCTCTTTGTGATGGAAAGGTCCGCGCCGCCCACCTGGAAGGAGACGCTGGCGTCGTTGGGGAAGACCGCCGGATCGTACTGGTCCAGAGAGACGCCCTCCACTTGGTCGGTGACCAACTGGCCTGCGGCGCCGTTGTCCACCCGGGCGGTGATATTGAGGATCGTGAAATCGCCTACGCCCAGGGCAGGAATGGTCCAGCGCCCAGTGGCGGGAACAAAGCTCCCAGTACCCACCACCAGGTGGGTGGAGAAGGTGAGGTCCGTAGGCAGGGTTTCGGTCAGAACGATATTGGTGGCAACATCTGGGCCGTAGTTGGTCATCTGAATTTGCAGCAGCACATCCTGGCCCACCAGTTGGCCGCCGCTGGCGCTCATATGCAGCCCCAAATCAGCGGCTGGCGGCACAATCAGCGTCACCGACACCTGATCGTCCTCGCCGTTGCCCAGCCCATTGCCGGGCGTGGAATCCGGGTCGAAAAGGCTGGAAGCCACAATCTCTGCGGTATTGGAGATAGGACCCGAGAGAGCCAGCGAGCGGCTGATGACCAGTGTGGCAAAGTCGCCGGCAGCCAGTACGGGAATCGTCCACAGATTTGTGGTGGCGCTGTAACTGCTCCCCGCCGAGGGCGTCACCGTAGAGCCGCTGCCGGGCGCATCCCACACCTGTACATTGGAAGCCGTATCTGGCCCGTCGTTGGTGATAGTCACCGTAAAGACAGGTGTGTCGCCCACATTGGGTGTACTCGGCTCAACGGTCTGGGTGAGTGCCAGATCCGCGGCCGGCGCTGCTGTGAAAGCGGCGGCCGCGCTGTTGTTGGCCAGATTGTGATCGTACTGGGCAGCGCCGATGGAGGCGATATTGGTGAAGCTACCCGACCCGATCACCTGGGCGGTGATGGTCAGCGCCTGGCTGACGCCGCTGCCCAGGGAGGGCAAAATCCACAGACCGGTGGTGGGGCTGTACGTGCCGCTGTCGGCCAACTGGCTGACAAAAGCGAGACTGGCAGGCAGCAGATCTCTCACCTGTACATTTGTAGCCGTCTCTGGCCCGTGATTGGTGGCCGTCAGGACCAGGGAAAGGGTACTCTGGACCGGCGGGGAGAGGCTGGAAAGGCTCTGGGCCAGGGAGAGATCAGCGTTCAGGGGTACAGTAAAGGTGACTACCTGGCCGTTGTTGAAAAGTTGTGGGTCGGTCTGGTCCAGGGCATACAGCAGGGCCGCGTTTGTAACCACCTGGCCCGAAGCTGCAGAACCGATGCTCCCGGCCACTGTCATCGTCAGCTTCTGCCCCGCGGCCACATTTCCGACGGTCCACAGACCGCTGGTCAGGCTGTAGCTGCCCTGCACCACCGAAACGCTGGGGGCCGTCAACGCCCCGGGCAGCAGATCGTGGATGACAACGCCCGTAGCGTTGCTGGGGCCAAAGTTATCCACATTCACTGTGTAGGTGACGGTCCCACCCACATTGAGATTGTTGATTGTCGCCTGTTTGGTCACTTGCAGATCGGAGAGCTGGCTGGCAGTGACAGTGGCCGAAGCGCTGTTGGCTGGCGTGGGGTCTGGCGTGAAGGAAGTAACCAGCGCGTTGTTGACCAGCGAACCGGGAGCCCCGGAGGTCGTTGCCACATCAATCCGCACCGTCTGGGTGATGCCAGGAATCGCATCATTCAGGCTACAGCCGATGACCTCTCCGCCCTGGTCAGCACAGACAACGCCCGCGGGGCCACTAAAGCCGGTATAGCTGAGACCAGCGGGCAAGGTATCGGTGAGAAAAACATTGCGGGCCAGGGAGGGTCCCAGGTTGCCCACGGCCAGGTCATAGTAATAGCTATCCTGACCTGCTATGGCAAAACTCACACTGGCGCTTTTGACCAGTGTCAGGTCTGCAACGCCGGTCACAGCAGTGGATATCGACGCCACATTGTTAAAGGGGTTGGGATCAAAGATAGTCGATGATCCATCCGCTGTATTTGTGATCACACCCAGAGCAGAGATATTGACCCGCACCGTAACAGTGACGGTGGCCTGTTCGCCTGGCGGCAAACTGGAGAGCGTACAGATGACAAGCGTCGAGCCTGCGCAGGCTCCCAGACTTGTCGCCAGCCCGGTGATGGCAACCTCATTGGGCAGCGTATCAGTAACAGTCACGGCGGGGGCCGTCGAAGGGCCGAGATTGACAACGCCGAGGGTGTAAGTCAGCATATTCCCGGCTACCACACTGGCGGCGCTGATACTTTTCACCACCCGCAAATCCGCTTGCTGCACCACATCGGAGGTTACACCTGTCTGGTCGTTGGCCGGATTGCGGTCGGCGTTGGCTTCGGTCGTAGAACGCACAGCGGCCAGGCTGAGAATTGGCCCGCTGAGGGTGGACGAAATGCGGCCGGTGACGATAACTGTAACCGCCTGGGTGCGGGGCAGGCTGCCCAAATCACAGATAAAAACAGTGCCAGTGATGCAGCTCCCCGCGCCTAAAACCTGGGGCTGGCCGATAGCGTAAAGTTCCGCGGGCAGGGTGACAGAAAGCTCCACATTGTCCGCCACAGACGGGCCAAAGTTTGTCACCGCATAACTATAGGTGATGGGAGCGCCCGCCACCAGAGGCACAGGCGCGACCGCCCCGACAACAGCCAAATCGAATTTGGTGTTGACCGAATTGGTGATGGCCGTCCGGTTGTTCAGCGGCGCAGGGTCGTCGGTAGTCTCCGAGCCGATCTCCGCCTGATTGACAATATCCAATTCCTGGAAAGTGGCAACCCGGGTGCGGATGGTCACAGTCAGGTGGTCACCGGGCAGAAGATCGCCCAGCGCACACAGGGCCTGGCCGCTGCTGGCTACACAGGAGGGGCTGGATACGAACGCAAGCCCCGGGGGCAGCGTATCTGTTACCTGTACATTGCGGGCCAGAGAGGGGCCGGTGCTGGAAATCGAAAGGGTGTAGGTAATCTCCTCCCCCTGCAAGGCGGTGTCCGGCGATGCAGTCTTGACAATGCCCAAATCGGCCTGGGCGCTGACACGGGTGATCAGACTCTGGCTGTTATTGGCCGGGTTGCGGTCCACAGTCGTCAGGCTGGACGCAATTATCTGGGTCGTCAGATCGCCCGACGAATCTATCTCTGCACGGAGGGTAGCCGTCATTGTCTGGGACTGGCCCATCTCCAGCCTGGAGAAAGCGCAGTTAATTTTCTGCCCACTGACAGTGCAAGCCGCCGCCGGTTCGATTGTGCGTATGGCCAGACCAGCGGGCAGAGTGGCCTGTACCTGAATGCCGCTGGCAATGGCCTGGTCCAGGTTGGAGACTGTCCAGACATAGGCCAGAGTCTCCCCCGCCACCGCCGAAGCGGGGGCGGTGTTGGTGGTCAAGCCCAGATCGCTGATGGAACACTCAACCGCGGAAATGCCCCCCTCGTCCTCATAAAAAAGAACGGTGCCGTTGCCGCTGAGAATGGGCGCGCCCACCTCCCCTGTTGCAGGATTGGTGCGGCTGCGAAAGACCTGGCGACTTTTGGCGATTCCGTCGTAGAGAACCACCCGCTGGCCGCTGGCCCCGTCCAGCCGCTGGTAGATCACCCGGTTGCCATCGGCGCTGATGCCAGGGCCAAAGTTGTCCGCGCCGGGGGTGTCGCTAACCTGCAAAAAACCACTGTCTTTGGCCGGATTGGGGCTGAGAAAGACATTGCGCACGGCCACTACATTGACGTCCGGATCCAGCCGTTGATCCGAGACAAAGGCCACCACAGCCCCGTCGTGGCTGACCGCCGGCATCTCATTCACGCCACCGGGGGTGCGGGTGATGGGGGTCATCTCCCCGCTGCCCACCGCATAGCGATAAATCTCCAGGTTGCCTTCCGGGTTGGCAAAGCTCTGGGACGAAGCAAAGATCAGCGTAGAACCGTCCCCGCTCAGGTTGGGCGTATCATTGAGCACACCCAAGGGGGTCTGGGTGATCTGTCGAAAAACGACCGGCGTGGCGGAAAGATCGGCCAGATAGATGTCCAGATTGCGTTCGGCGTCGGGCACACTGCCCACAGTCTCCGGGTCCAGCCCATTGTCCGAAATAAAAGCCAGCCAGCGCCCGTCATCGCTGATAGTGGGGTAGAGATTGGACCCCTGGGTCGTGTTGGTGATCTGGCGTACGACAACGCCGTCCAGATTGGAGAGGTCCGCCACAAATATCTCAAAGTTACCGTCAGAATTGTCAAAGCCACTGCCCGGATAGTGACGATCCGAGAAGAAGGCCAGATAGCGGCCATCCGCGCTCACATCCGGGGCCAGGTTGAAGCCGCCCAGAATCGAACCGGTGGAGTGGGTGAGCTGCCGGAAGGTTTTGGTGACGGAACCATCTGCATTGAAACGCAGTTCCGAACGGAAAATCTCAATGTTGCCGTCGGCGTTGGCCCCGTTCTTTTCCAGATCGCCCGTGGACCAGAAGAAGATGACGTTGCCGCTCTCTGTGCTGCGGGGTTCCGCGCTGAAAAATCGCCCTGCATCCGTCTCCAGAAGTGACTCGGGGCGTGTCGGGTTTGTGCAACGGATGCCCCCTTCCTGGGCGTGGACAGGCACGGCCGCCAGCCCGCCGGCTGCCAGAGCCAGCAGAAAAGTGAAGAGAAGCAGGCTGCGCTTGATCATTGGCCGCCTCCCCTCTCTGGGCAGGCCGGGGCCAGATAGCTCTGGCGGCTGGCCGGCCCTTCGCCCCCTGGCCCCACCGCGGCAACCAGCCACGCCGCGCCGCAGTCCGGCGTCCGTACCAGAAAGTTCGTCCGCTCCCCATCGGTGACGCCCACAGGGACAAACTCGCCCCCGCCCCGGCTGGCGTAGACCCGGTAGCTCGCTACAGGTCCGCCGACGGCAGGTGCTGTCCAACTGAGCAGCAACCCGCTGCTATCCATCTGCCCGGCCAGACTCTCGACTGGGCCAGGCGACAAGAGCGGGCGCTCTGCCGCGGCGGCCCGGCTGGCACCCCCGGCGAAGACCAGCGGCAAGAAGAGGGGGGGGCCGCCCTGGACCTGCACATCGGCGGTAATAGTCAGCGAACGATTGACAGGACAGCCCACGCCCGTAGCCGTCACCCGGACCGTATGGGGGCCGCCGTAGTAGTAGGCGTGGTTAATGCGCTGGCCGCTGACCGGCGGGCTGCCGTCGCCAAAATCCCAGGTGAAGGTCATTATGCCGGTGCCTTCCACCAGCAGACCCGTAAAGGTGACGCTCTCCTGGGGGTTCGGATTGGCTTTGCTCAGACGAAAACTCAGCCCCCGGGGCCAGACGCAGGTGGTCCCCCGCACCCGAAAGGGCGGGCTGACCGCGGCCGCGCTGCCCTGCTTCACCGGCCCGATGCTGTCCCCCTGGACCAGACTGATGCGGAAGCGGGCGTTTTCGCTGATGGCTTCGTCCGCCTGGGCATTCCAGATGAAGGCGTAACTCTGGCCCAGGCGGGTAGGGGTGAGGGCGGACGAGGGCGAGCTTTCGATCTTCACACTCCACTTGCCGTCGGCCCGAATCTGGAGTTTGTAGTTGCCATCCAGAGGGATAGCGACTTTCATCACCCCGTCATACGCACCCACCTTTTCGGCCAGGAGAGCCAGCAGATTGTCCTGGGAATCCAGCAGCCAGGCCGTAAAAAGCGTGGAGCCGTCGTGTTTGATCGTAAAAGCAGCCTCGCCCGCGCCCACGGCAAAGGCAGCGGTCGTCTGGGAACCTGTCCCATCCTTTTCCAGAGAAGTGGTCAGACCGCTGCCGCCGGTCACACTCAGCACACCCGTGGCCCGCAGCCAGCGCCCCCCCCCATCCAGAGAATAGTCGAAGCGCAGTCGCTCCGGCGTGACAGATGTGCCGATGCCATTCGAACCAGCCACATTGCGGATGCCGTCGGGATCGTAGAGACGGAAGGGAATCGTCACCGTCGGGTGGGATGGACCCGAGAGGATAGTCGGCCCGGCATAGATGCCCCCCTGCCCTGCCAACCCCGGACGAGTCACGGCCAGATAGGCCGGGTTGATAAGCAGGGGGATGGCCGAGCGGTATTCGTCCTGCAGGTGGGCGGCCACAATCAGTGTATTTTCGTAATAGCCGTTAACACCGGTCAGGCTGCCCCCGGCCTGGCTGGTTGCCAGGTCCAGGTCACCGTCGTTGTCCACGTCGCCCCAGGCCACGCCGGTGGTGCGCTGGGGTGTGGCCGAGGACCAGAGCCAGGCAAGCTGTACACTGCTGGTGGGCGCGCTGGGGTCCCGGCGGTTGACGTATATCTGATCCAATTCGCCGTCGTTGCCCACGGCCAGGTCCAAATCGCCGTCGTTGTCCCAATCCCCCCAGGCCAGGGAGGTGGTCTTGCTGGTCTCGCTGGAGGCCCAAATCGGCGTGGACGAAAGGAGGGGGCTGCCGTTGAAGATGCCCCGGTTCTCGTAAATGTAGTTGCTCTGGCCGTAATTGCCCACAGCCAGGTCCAGATCGCCGTCCCCGTCATAGTCACCCCAGGCCACCGAGCGGGTGTTGGCTGGAACCACAGGCCAATTCATCGGTGTAAAGGCGTCCAAATTGGCGTTCTGACTGCGCTGGTTCAAGTAAATCTGATTGGGCTGGCCGTCGTTCCCCACCACAAAGTCCAGATAGCTATCGCCGTTCAAGTCCGCCCAGGCAATGGCCCGGCTGTTGCTGAGAGCTGCCGAAGTCCAGACCGGCGACGTGCTGAGCAGACCGGCATTCGTGCCCCGCAGATTCCGGTAGAGACGCAAGGGGCCATTGGTGCTGGCAACCAGCAGGTCCAGGTCCTGGTCGTCGTCGTGATCCCCCCAGGCCAGGGCAGAGACCTCAAAGTGGGGCGCGCTGGATGTCCAGGCGGCTGTCCCCAGATTGCCCGTGCGATAGACAAAGATGCCCTGGGATGTACCTGCGGCCAGGTCCAGCCAGTTGTCGTTGTCCACGTCTGCCACGGCCAGAGCGTGGGGGCCAAAGCCGCCGATGGTCACTTCGTCGTCCCGATTGAAGAGCGAGCGGCTGTTGTAGTAGACCTTTGTAGAGAGGGCGTTGGGGCCAGCGTTGGCTGCACCCGCGGCAAAAATCAGGTCGGGCAGGCCGTCGGCGGTCAGATCACCCCAGGCCACGGCGGCCGCGGGCGCGGTGGCCCGGCTGCCGGTAATAATCGTCGTGGCAGGCACGGGTGTCACTGAGCTTTTGAGGACCGGCGCAAAGTTGGTAAAGACCAGACTCGGCCCATCCCGGTTGGTGACGGCCAGGTCCAGATCGCCGTCCCGGTCCAGGTCCACCCCGCGCAGACTCCACATCTGCCCCCGCACATTGTCCACCGAAAGCTGTGCCCGGCGCACAAAGCCGCCGGCTGACTGTTCAAAGACCAGCGGGGAGATGTTGGCCACGGCCAGGTCCAGCAGCCCATCGCCGGTGAAGTCGCCCCAGTCCAGGCTGAAGGGAGTCAGGAAGCGATCCGTGCGCAGAGTAAAGGCCGTGGCAAAGCCCAGCCCGTTCTGGTTCTGGTAGATGCGGGCCTGGCGCAGCAGAGGATAGGCCGCGGCCAGATCGAGAAAGCCATCGCCGTTGTAATCGCCCCAAGCAAAATGATAGGGGAGGAAGCCCACGGAGTTGTCGATAGTCCGATGTTGAGCCGGGGGGAATTTGCCGCTGCCATCGTTGATAAAAAGCTGCACGGCATTGGGAAAGAGACCCAAAGCCAGGTCCAGATCGCCGTCGTTGTCCACATCCCCAGGGACTAACGCAGCGGTGGCCCGGTTGCTCACACAGCCACCGTCCGCATCCGAGGGCCGGGTAAAGACACCCCCGCTGTTGCGGAAGAGTTGCACCGGGCAGGGGGCGTTGATGGCGTTGGTGCTGAGAATCAGGTCCAGGTCCCCGTCCCGGTCAAAGTCGCCGGGGGCTGCCCGCACAAAACCGTGGGTAGAGGTAAAGCGGGTGGACTCCTGCACAGTTGCGCCGGCAATGGCGTAGAGATAGTTGATCCCGGCGCCGGCGCTTTCGTCCCCCACCGAGGCCAGTTCCAGCACGCCATCGCCCAGAAAGTCGCCCCAGCGCACGCCAAAACTGCGCCGACTGTTGGACCAAAAGAGGCGCAGACGGCCATTTTCATTGCGATAGATGACTGTGCCGATAGACGAACCCAGGGCCATATCCAGGTCGCCGTCCCGGTCAAAATCGCCCCAGTCCAGGCTCAGAGTACCGCCCCGGTCGCTGGAGAACCAGGTGGCGGTCCGGGCCAGGGTTGCCCCCACGCCCAGCTGCGCGTCCACTTTGACGACAGTCTGGGTCTCGTTGCTGCTGACAGCCCGCGGTTCGCCGCCGGTTTCATAGGTGGCAAAGGCCTGATTCTTGATGATAGAGCCGTCGGTCTGCCCCACCAGTCGGCCACGGAAGCGGCGCACCGCGCTGGTGCCGGGGGCGACAGAGGCGATAGTCCAGCTGATCTGCCGGGTCTCTGTCACCAGAATCGTACCGCCCAGCGGCTCTGGAATCTCCTGGGCTTCGATAATCTTTTCGCAGGCGATGTTGGGAATACACTCGATGGGTTCCTGCAACGCGCCCCGGGGCAGCACATCCAGCAGGGAGATATTGCGCAGGGTGGCCGTGGTATTGTTGGTGACGCTGATGGCGTAGGTGATCAGCTCGCCGTTTACAGCCTGCCCGTCGGACGCAAGCCCCGCCACCACATCCTTCCAGAGGATCACTTCGCCGTTGCTGATGCCCCGAACACCGCCCCGGGCCAGGAGATCGGCTACCCAATCGGGCACTTCAGCGCGGGTCACAGCCAGCCCTGCGGGGGGCAAACCCGTCGAAAACGGGATGTCGGGGAGGATTGTCTGGGTGGGGGTGATGGCCTGGGCAGGGCCATCTGCCAGGGCAAGCAAAGACTGCACCGGGTGTGGTAACTGCTCACCCCCTCCCAACCTCCCCCACTGTGGGGGAGAAGTCGATCCACTTCCCTGCCTGGAATGGGGAGGGACAGGGTGGGATGGCTCAACAGTTACCGGGTGCGGCTGTTGTCCTTCGGCGGCCCGCGCCAGACCGGTCAACAACCCGAAGGCCAGGAGCAGCGCGCCGAAAAAAGCCACTACGCCCTGGCGCTGGAAGGTGCTTCTTCGGTTGGTCTGTTCCGTGCGAAATTGGCGCATTGGGTTGTACACCGGTGGTTAGCGTTGGCTCAGAAACTGGACCACAGAAAACACGAAACAGACGGAAATTTTGAGTCGTTGTCTCCCTATTCCGTGTATTCTGTGTTTTCCGTGGTCAGAAAACAAAATCTCTCGGCTTTCCCGTCATCGCCTGGCCGATTCCCGGAATCAGAGCGGTAACTTATTGCTTGACGCTTACTTAGGACTCGTCAAAAAATAAGTTCCATCCGGTGCGTCGCACTGTCCACGAAATGACTCTAGTCCGCAACCTCATCTGGACAGTGCGACGAACCGGAATGTGTCAATAAAAGTGAGACACGAAAACAGAAAGAATTACTGAGCATCCCGCTGCACTTCTGCCTCGGGATGCTGGCGGGTGTCCACAGGCGTAGTCTCAAGTGCTGTGGGGGTTGAAGGGTAAGCTGACAAACTGGTAGGGCGGACAGAGTTGGAGGCACAGCTTTCCTGGAAGGAGGAAAGGGTAGGGACGTCCTCGCTTATCGGGGTCCTGGCGGCGTAGAGATTGTCCGGGTCTGGGTGATGGCCGGGTTGGGCAGCATGGCCAGCAACGAGGCCAGCGGGAATTGACAGTCCTGGGTCGGTGCGAGGCGGATTAATCCAAACCGTTTCGGGTAGAAGTGGCGGCTGGGGAATGCCTTTGACAAAGCGTTCAGGATGACGTTCGTAGGCTGTCTGTAGGACCCTGGCCCGCTGTTGCGTGACCTGGGCGTCGTGACCGAAATGGACCATCTGGGGAGTCATCAGCCCCAAAGCGGTGTGGCGGTGGTGGTTGTTATACCAATCGAAGAAGGGTACAGCCCAGGCATGGGCCTGCTCTATGTCGGCAAAGCGGTCAGGATAGTCAGGTCGATACTTCATAGTCTTGAACTGGGCCTCGGAAAAAGGGTTGTCGTTGGAGGTGTAGGGACGGGAATGGCTCTTGCTGACGCCCAAATCCTCCAAGAGTTGGGCCAGGGCTTGGGAAGTCATAGGCGCACCCCGGTCGGCATGAATGGTCAGGGTGTCGGGCTGGATGGCCCATTTGCGACAGCTTTCGGCAATCAGACGCTGGGCCAGGTCGGCAGATTCGACATCTGCGATCATCCAGCCCACCACATAGCGGCTGAAAACGTCCAAAATGACGTATAGATAGTAGTGCTCCAGGCGTTGTGGCCCGCGCAGCCAAGTAATGTCCCAGGACCAGAGTTGGTTGGGAGCGGTGGCCAGGAGTTCCGGTCGGGCATAGGTGGGATGGGTGCGCTGGTCTCGCCGCTCCTGGCTTTCGCCTTGTTCATTCAACAGCCGGTACATAGTGCTCACGGAGCAGAGATGTTCGCCTTCATCCAGAAGCGTGGCCCAGACTTGACGGGGTGGGCTGTCTTGAAAGCGTTGGCTGTGCAGGGTATCCAGCACCTGGGTCCGTTCACTTTCACTCAGCGCCCGGTGATGGGCCTGGCTTTTGGCTGTTTCGTCTTTGGGTGGCGGCTCCTGGCGCAGACGATAGAGGCTGCTGCGGGCAAAGCCAAAGGCTGCGCAGGCGGCTGCAAGCGGAATCTCTTGGGCCAGTTCTTCCACGGCAGCTTTCATAATCGCCCGTCCTTCGCCTGGCTCAAGATGCTCTCGAAGGCTCGCGCAAGTTTTTTTTGGGCCCCGATAATCAGCTCGGCCTGCTCCAACTGGCTGTGCAGACGGCTGTTCTCCTGGCGTAGCTGGGCCAGTTCACCCTTGTTGGCCGTGGCTTTGCGTCCACGTGGCTGGGGGATTCCCTTCAACTCCCCTGCCTCGGCCTGTTTGCGCCAGTGGCTCAACTGGGACGAAAACAGCCCTTCCCGGCGCAACAGGGCTCCGATTGTCCCTGGCTCTACACATTTCTCGGCTTCTGCCACCACCGCCCGCTTGTAGGCCAGGCTGAATGTACGCCGTTGCGGTTTGGCTGGTCTGGCTTGCACTTCCGGGTTCGGTCTTTCTGCCTGACCTATCCCGTTCATACTCGGTTTCTTGCTCGTCATCTCTATCATCTCTGAGTCTCCTTTTGCTCTCTTTGCACTCTAATTTCTCGGTCAAAAGTGTCTCACTTATTATAGACACAGAGGGAACCAAAACGATCCGGTGCGTCGCACTGTCCACGAAATGACTCTGGTCCGCAACCTCATCTGGACAGTGCGACGCACCAAAACGATCCGGTGCGTCGCAC
>JAANMX010003407.1_pt1 | contig 14043 bp, 16 predicted proteins | sample 7279681 | NCBI WGS metagenome assembly JAANMX01 (sample SAMN14094542, study PRJNA606508) | bioreactor metagenome | isolation source: A lab-scale SPAN reactor treating ammonium-rich wastewater day 351 | place: Ireland: Galway | collected 2018-01-01
GCATGTGCAGCGGCGGGTAGGTCAGCTCGACGTCGTTGTCCCCCGGCAACGGCTTGAACGGGGCGAACGCCGTCCAGATCGAATAGAGCAGGCCGGCCGGAAAGGAACCGTCCCCAAACGGTGATCCCCAAACGGTGACAGGACGGACGGCGTTGGGCGGGTGGCGGTCGGCGTCCTAGACTCGGGCGTTGCTCGACCCGCTTCCCCGGAGGTTCCATGTCCGCCCCGCCCGCACGACCGGCGTCCGCCGCGGCCGTCGTCGCCGAAGCCGGCCTGCCCGACGGCGGCCAGCTGCGCATCCTGCGGGTGGACGACTCCCGGGCCGCCGACGTGCTGCACGTGGTGCACGCGGCGTTCGCCGCCCGTCCGCCGGTGGAGCCGCCCGCGGCCGCGCTGTCGGACACCGTGCAGAGCATCGCCGGCAAGCTGGCCGGCGGCTTCGGCGTGCTCGGCGAGGTGGACGGCCGACCCGCCGCCGCCCTGATCGTGGCCCAGGACGGCGATCTGGCCACCATCACCCGGGTCGCGGCACACCCCGACTACCAGCACCGCGGGATCGCGAATGCCCTGGTTGCCTGCGCCATGGACCTGCTGGCCGCACACGGCACCCGGCTGCTCGCCGTCGGCGTCCGCACCGAGTTCCCGGCGCTCGGACGCTGGTGGCGCCGCCACGGCTTCGAACCGGTCGGCCAGCAGCCACCGCTGGAGCTGCTGCGGCGCACCCTGCCGGTGATGGTCGAGGCCCCCACCGCGGACGCCATGCGCGACCTGGGCGACCGGCTGGCCGGCCTGCTCCGGGCCGGTGACGTGATCATCGCCACCGGCGACCTGGGCGCCGGCAAGACCACCCTCACCCAGGGCATCGGCACCGGACTCGGGGTGGCCGGCCGGGTGATCTCACCCACCTTCGTGCTCTCCCGGGTGCATCCGAGCATCACCGGCGGTCCCGCCCTGGTGCACGTGGACGCCTACCGCCTGGGCAGCTTCGACGAACTGGAGGACCTCGACCTGGAAGCCTCCCTGGCCGACTCGGTCACCCTGGTCGAATGGGGCGGCGGCATCGCCGAGGGCCTCGCCGACGACCGGCTCGAGATCGACATCCGTCGCGGGCTCGACCCCACCGACGAGACCCGGCAGGTGTTCCTGGCCGGGATCGGCCCGCGCTGGGCCGACGGGCGACTGGAGGAGCTGCGATGAGTGCCGATCGGACCGGGCGCGACCTCAGGCTGGGCATCGACACCTCGACGGACGTCCGGGTCGGGCTCGCCGACGACACCGGGGTGCTGGCCTCCCGGGCGGTCACCAACACCCGGGCGCACGCCGAGCAGCTGATGCCACTGGTCACGGCGACCCTCGCCGGCGCCGGACGCCGCCTCGCCGACATCGGCCTCATCGTGGTGGGCGTCGGGCCTGGCCCGTTCACCGGCCTGCGGGTCGGCGTCGTCACCGCCCAGACCCTCGGCCTGGCGCTGGGTGTGCCGGTGCGGGGAGTCTGCTCCCTGGACGCCGTCGCCGCGGGACACGCCGCCGAGGGGGAGTTCCTGGCCGTCTCGGACGCCCGGCGGCGCGAGGTCTACTGGGCCCGCTACGCCGCCGACGGACGCCGCCTGGAGGGCCCGGCCGTCTCCCCGGCGTCCGAGCTGCCCGACCTGCCGGTGATCGGACCCGGCGCCCACCTGGCCGGCGGCGAGGCGTCCGGCCTGGACGGCGGCGTACTGGCGTTCACCGGTCCCCGGCTGCCCGAGGCGGGCCTGTCGCCGCTGTACCTGCGGCGTCCGGACGCCGAGGTGCCGACCACCCGCAAGTCGACCCTGTTGCAGCCGCGGCTGGCGCGGCTGGACCGCTCATGAGCGCACCGGCCGTGAGTCAACGCGCAGTGATCGACCGAGCGGGTCCCGGCGACCTGGACGCCATCATGGCGCTGGAGCGGGACGGCTTCGACCCGGCGTCCCGCTGGAGCGACGCGTCCTGGCGAGCCGAGCTCACCCGCCCCGACCGCTGCGTGCTCGTCGACCGCGATGGCACGGTGGTGCGGGGCGTGGCCGCCTTTCAGGTGGTCGCCGAGGTCGCCGACCTGCATCGGGTCGTGGTCGCCTCCGACCGGCGCGGACGCGGGATCGCCCGCGCCCTGGTCGGGGCCGGCCTGGCCTGGGCCGCCGGGCGGCGCGCGCGGCACATGCTGCTGGAGGTCGAGCACGACAACGCGCCCGCGCTGGCCCTGTACCGCCGGCTGGGTTTTGCGGAACTGACCCGCCGCAAGGACTACTACGGTGCCGGCCGGCACGCGCTGGTGATGCGGCGTGACCTCGCCGGCGCGGTCGACGGCGTGGGGATGGGGGAGTTGGCATGAGTGGCCCGTTGGTGCTGGGCATCGAGTCGTCCTGCGACGAGACCGGGGTCGGGATCGTCCGCGGGCACGAACTGCTGGCGAACGAGGTGGCCTCGTCGGTCGAGCAGCACGTCCGCTACGGGGGCGTGGTGCCCGAGATCGCCTCCCGCGCGCACCTGGAGGCGATGCGTCCCGCCCTGGAACGCGCCCTCGCGACCGCGGACGTCGACCTGACCGAGATCGACGGCATCGCCGTCACCGCCGGGCCTGGCCTGATGGGTGCCCTGGTGGTCGGCCTGGCCGCCGCGAAAGCCCTCGCCGTGGCGCTGAACAAGCCGCTGTACGGGCTCAACCACCTGGTCGGCCACGTCGCGGTCGACCTGCTCGACCACGGCCCCCTGCCGCAGCCCTGCGCCGCGCTGCTGGTCTCCGGCGGGCACACGTCCTTGCTGCTGGTCGACGACATCACCGGCGACATCACCGAGCTGGGCTCGACCATCGACGACGCCGCCGGCGAGGCCTACGACAAGGTGGCCCGGGTGCTCGGCCTGGCCTACCCGGGCGGCCCGGTGATCGACAAGGCGGCCGCCGAGGGGGACCCGAAGGCGATCGCCTTCCCGCGCGGCCTGACCGCACCGAAGGACCTGGTCAGGCACCGCTTCGACTACTCCTTCTCGGGCTTGAAGACGTCGGTGTCGCGCTGGGTGGAGACCCGTCAACGCGACGGCGAGCAGGTCCCGGTGGCGGACGTCGCGGCGTCCTTCCAGGAGGCCGTCTGCGACGTGCTGACGGCGAAGGCCGTGGACGCCTGCGAGCACCTCGGCGTCTCCGACCTGCTGATCGGCGGCGGCGTGGCCGCCAACTCCCGGTTGCGCGCCCTGCTGGAACAGCGGACGGCCGAACGCGGCATCGCGCTGCGGCGTCCGCGGCCCGGGCTGTGCACCGACAACGGCGCCATGATGGCGGTGCTGGGCTCCGAGGTGATCGGCCGCGGGCTGCGGCCGTCCGCCCTGGACATCGGCGCGAACTCGGGCCTGCCGGTCTCGACGGTGCTGGTCTGAGCCATGCCGTACACACCGATCATCGGGGTGCTCGGTTACGTGCTGCACCCGGACGGTCAGCGCGTCCTGATGGTCTTCCGCAGCCGCGACGGCGACCTGCACCGGGGCAAGTACAACGGGCTGGGGGGCAAGCTGGAGGACGACGAGGACGTGGTCGGCTGCCTGCACCGCGAGCTGATGGAGGAGGCCGGCATCGCGGTCACCGCGCAGCGGTTGCGGGGCACCATCTCATGGCCGGGCTTCGGCGCCGGCGGCGAGGACTGGTTCGGCTTCGTCTTCGTGGTGGACGCCTTCACCGGCGCGGTGCCGAGCCGCAACGACGACGGCCCGCTGGACTGGGTGCCGATCGCCCGGCTGCTCGGCGAGGGCGAGCCGCTGCCGATGTGGCCCGGCGACCGGCACTTCCTGCCGCTGGTCTTCGACGGCGATCCGCGTCCGTTCCATGGCGTGATGCCCTACGTCGACGGCCGTCCGGCGGGCTGGAGCTACCGGCGCTGAGCCCCGGCCGGCCGATCGTCAGCGGTCGGTGAGCTCCGCCGCCATCCGGGCGATCTGGTCGGGGGTCACCCGGCAGCAGCCGCCCAGGGCACGCACGCCCGCGGCGACCCAGGCGCGTGCGTTGCCGCGGATCGCGCCGCGGCCGGTCCAGCGCCGCTCCTCGGCGTCCCAGGACTCGCCGCTGTTGGGGTAGAAGACCACCGAACGGCGCCCGCCGACCGCGCTGGCCACCGCCGCCGCGTCGCCGGGATCGCAGCAGTTGGCGCCGAGCGCGACCACGTCCGGCACCTCGGCGGCGATCGCATAGGCCTCGGACGCCGGCTCGCCCAGCCGGGTCCGGTCGCCGACGGCGGTCAGGCTGATCCAGGCGGGGACGCCGAGCGCGGCGAGTTCGGCGGCCAGCGCCTCGGCCTCGGCCAGCGACGGGATCGTCTCGCAGGCCAGCACGTCGGCGCCGGCCTCGGCCAGCATCTCCAGCCGCGGACGATGCCACGCCCGCAGCTGCTCGACGCTCAACCCGTAGTCACCGCGGTATTCGGAGCCGTCGGCGAGGCTCGCGCCGTACGGTCCGACGGACGCCGCCACCCAGCGCGGCTCGCCGAACGCCTCGGCGGCCTCGCGGGCCAGCCGCACGCTGCGCCGCAACGCCGTCCGGGCCTCCGACGCCGTATGCCCGGCCGCCTCGAAACCCGACTCGCTGACCTGGTAGGACGCCGTGATCGCCACCTCGGCGCCGGCGGCGAAGAAGTCCTCGTGGGTGGCGCGGATCTCGGCCGGCTCCTCGACCAGCAGCCGGGCCGACCAGAGCCGGTCGCTCAGATCATGGCCGCGCGCCTCCAGCCGGGTGGCCAGGCCCCCGTCCAACAGCACCACCCGATCGGCGAGCGCCGACGCCAACGATTCCACGCGGCAACCGTAACCCGGCGGGACCGCCTCCGGCTCGTTGACCGCCCGCTGGTGCGGCGGGTCACCCGGTGAAGCGCTCCAGTTCGGCACCCAGCCCGGCTCCCAGTTCGGTCAGCATGGCGGCGGTGTCGGTGAAGCACCGGACCGGGTCGATGTCGGCCAGCGCGAGGCCGGCCACGAACCCGGCGCCGCGCACGGCGTCCGGGGTGAGCATGCAGCGCCCGCTCACCACCATGACCGGGACGCCGTGGGCGGCCGCGGTGCGCGCCACCCCGATCGGCGTCTTGCCGCCGAGACTCTGCGCGTCGAGGCTGCCCTCGCCGGTGATCACCAGGTTCGCGCCGGCGATGAGGGCGTCCAGCCCCACCAGCTCGAGCACCACGTCGATCCCGGGCCGCGGCTCCGCGCCGAGCACGGTCATCGCGGCGTAGCCGACCCCGCCCGCAGCGCCCGCGCCGGGCCGGACGGCGCCCTCCCGCGCCGCCGGGCCGAGTGCCCCGGCCAGCACGTCCACCAGCCGCCCCAGGTTGGCGTCCAGCAGCGCCACCTGGGCCGCGGTCGCTCCCTTCTGCGGCGCGAACACCGCCGCGGAGCCGCGCGGACCGGTCAGCGGGTTGTCGACATCGCAGGCGACCACGAAGCGGGTGCGGGCGATCCGCGGGTCGATGCCGCTCAGGTCGACCGCGGCGAGGATGCCCAGGCCACCGCCGCCGGGCGGCACGGGCGCGCCGTCGGCGTCCAGGAACTCCGCGCCCAGCGCGCCGAGCAGGCCGGCACCGCCGTCGGTGCAGGCGCTGCCGCCGATGCCGAGGACGATGGTGGCGCAACCGGCGTCGAGGGCGGCCCGGATCAGGTCACCGGTGCCGGCGCTGGTGGCACGCAGCGGATCGGTGACCGGGCGTCCGGACGGGTCGATGGGCAGCAGCGGGAGTCCGCTGGCGGCGGCCAGTTCGACCAGCGCGGCGGGCGCGCCGTCTAGCTCGCCGCGGGCGAAGGCGGCCGTGTGACGCTCGCCGAGCGGGCCGGTGACCGGCACGGTCACCGCCTGCCAGCCGTTGGCCAGGGCGGCGGCCAGGGTGCCCTCGCCGCCGTCCGCCACCGGGCAGCACCGGACGTCGAGGTCCGGCCGGGCGGAGAGCAGGCCGGCGGCCAGGGCGTCCGCCACCTCGGCGGCCTCCAGCGTTCCCCGGAATTTGTCCGGTGCGACCACGACCCGCATGGCAGCCGGCCGGTCTCAGCGCAGGTCGGGATCCGGCGCCGGTCCGGGGTTCGCCGGACCGGTGCCGACGGGCTTGGGTTCCTTGGGATTGCGCGGCAGGCCGAGTGCGAAGCCGCAGACGACGCCGGCCACCAGGGTGATTGCGGCTCCGCCGATCATGGTGCCCACCGGGTTGATGAACTCCCGGGTGCGCATGGCGTCCAGCGCCACGAACTGGCGCCACACCTCCCACCCGGCGGTCCACAGCACCCAGATCGCGCACAGCGCAATGACCGCGGCGACGATCAGCAGGATCTTGGCGAGGAGCTTCATGGTCGCATCGTAGGCGAGCCGACCGCCGGGCAGCAGCCCGCGCGCCGATTCGACGTGGCGGGGGTGGTGGGGTAGAACCGCAGGCATGGACGCCGACGACGCCCGCTGGCTGGTGAGCGCCGAGGCCGCGGACGAACTGGCTCGGCTGGCGGGCGATCCCGAGCCCGCCTCGCTGGGCGCCGCCGAGCGGTTGCGGCGTCGGCTGCCGCCCGGACGGGCCGCCGCGGTCGCGGCGCAGGTGGCGTTGCGCCGCCGGGCCGCCGGTAAATTCGGCGACCGGGCCGCGCAGCTGTTCCTGACCGCGGACGGGTTGGAGCAGGCCAGCCGGCCCGCGGTGGCGCACTGGCGGGCAGGGCGGTTCGCCGACGCCGGCGTCCGCCGGGTGGTCGATCTGGGCTGCGGCATCGGGGCGGACGCCCTGGCCCTGGTCGAGGCCGGCATCGACGTGGACGCCATCGAGGCCGACGAGGTGACCGCCGCGCTGGCGGCCGCGAACCTGTCGGTCGCGGTCGGTCCCCCGTCGGTCGAGCCCGTCGAGACCCCAGTTCCGGCGGTCGAGCCCAGCCCCTCCGTGGTCGAACCCGTCGGGGTCCGGGGCTTGACGGCGCGGGTGCACGTCGGTGACGCCGAGGTGCTGTGGGGCGAACTGGCCGCCGACGGCGTCGGCGTCTACTGCGACCCGGCCCGGCGGACGGCGTCCGGACGGAGCTGGCGGTTGGAGGACCTGAGCCCGCCCTGGGCGTTCGTGACCGGGCTGCTGGACGGCGCCCGCCCGGCCGCGGTGAAGCTCGGGCCGGGGCTGGCCCATCGCCTGATTCCGGACGGCGTGGCCGCCACCTGGGTCTCCGTTCACGGCGACCTGGTCGAGCTCTCCCTGTGGTCGGGCCACGGTCCCTGGGGGAGCGGGCGGCACGCGGTGCTGCTGCCGGGCGGGCACACGCTGGCCGGGGGCGAGGCGTCCGAGGTTCCCGGCGCGGGACCGATCGGGCGATTCCTCTACGAGCCCGACCCGGCCGTGATCCGGGCCGGCGCGATCGGCCGGCTCGCCGGGCTGCTCGACGCCCGCCCGGTCAGCGACGGCATCGCCTACCTGAGCGCGGACGAGGCGCATCCGACCCCGTTCGCCACCGGTTTCGAGGTGCTCGACGTGCTGGACGCCGGCGAGAAGTCCCTACGTGCCTGGGTGCGTCGCGAGGGGATCGGCACGCTGGAGATCAAGAAGCGTGGCGTGGACGTCGACCCGGCCGTCCTGCGCCGCCGGCTCAAGGTCTCTCCGGGCCGGGGGACACCGCACCAGGCGACCCTGGTGCTCACCCCGACCGTGGACGGCGTCCGGGGACTTGTCGTCCGCCGCCTGCCCACGGGGGTCGAAGGCGGGCGCCCCTGAGGTCCGCGGTCCAGCCGCCGGAACCGGCGACACGCCGTCCGGTGGCGGACTGGACCGCAGATCTCAGAGTGGCGCGATTGATGGCGCGATTCTGGCGCGATTGGCGGTATGCTCCCTGAGTGTTCAGCCCTCGCTACACGATCACGGCGCCGATCCTGTCGGCGATCGCGGTCATCGAGAACGCCAGGGGCCAGATCGATGCGGCGCCGATCCTGCCCCAGGCGCAGTTCGCTCTGCAGAAGCAGTCCACCGTCGAGTCGGTGAACTCCTCGACGCGGATCGAGGGCAACCCGCTCACCGGCTCACAGGTTGCGGAGGTCCTGTCCCATCACCGTGTCGATGCCAGCCGGAGGGCCATCGTCGAGGTCGAGAACTACGCACGTGCCTGGGAGTGGGTGCGGGCGCGCCAGAGCGTCCGCGAACCCGTCTCCACCGACGACGTGCTTCGCCTGCACGCCCTGACCGTCGGCGAGCTGTTGTCCGCCGACAAGAGCGGACGCTTCCGCAGCGGTCCGGTCTGGGTCGTGGACAGCGTTGCCGGCGTCGACGAGGTGCGCTACACCGCTCCGGACGCCGACCGGGTCCCCGCGCTGTTGGCGGAGCCATTGGAGTGGCTGAACACTCCGAACCCGACGCACCCGCTGATCCGTGCCGGTCTGGCCCACGCGTTCCTGGCCGCAGTGCACCCATTCGCCGACGGCAACGGTCGGGTCGCCCGACTGCTGGCACGGCTCGTCCTGGGCCGGGCCGGCTACGGGTTTCGCGACTCGCTCGTGCTGGAGGACTTCTACGCCGACGATCGGCCGGCTTACTATGCGGCCATCGACCTCGGCGCGACGTACGACGTGCGCGCGCGAGCCGATGCGACCGGCTGGCTGACCTACTTCCTCCGCGGCGTCGTGGCCTCCGTGGCCCGGCTGGCCGAGCGGGTCGCCGCACTTTCCGCGGCGGGCGTTCCCGGTGCCCAGATCCGGGTGACCGCCGACCAGGCCGCAGTCCTGAGTCACGCGGTTCGCGAGGGCGGCATCTCGCTCGCCGAAGCGTCCGTCGTCCTGCCCACCACTCCACGGCGGACCACCCAGCGCGTGCTCCGATCACTGGTGGACGCGGGGCTGCTCCACACCTCGGGGGCCGGACGGGCAACGCGCTACCACCCCGGCCCGAACTGAGTCACCCCAACCGAATCCAGTTCGCGACCAGCCCCGATCACCGTCGCCAGTTCGTCGGGATGCGGATCACGCTCGACCTCGAGCGGATGCAGCACGCGCTCGCCTCGATGGAGGGTGCCGATGGGATTGCTGGCTCGATGGGCTGCGCGCGGGGAAGCGGTGACCCTGAATGGGTCGCGAGCGCGGCCAGGTCAGCCGATGCTGAACACCGCACCCCGGCGGGCGTAGTCGATCGACTCGGGGTCCAGGTACTCCGCCGCGGTCAGCACCAGCGGGGCGAGTTCGCGCTCCAGGGTCTGGGAGCGGAACAGGACGCCGATGCTCACCTCGTGCTCGGGCCGGAAGACCACCTCGACCGGGTCGCCGCGGTGCACCACACCCGGCCGCACCACCGCCAGGTACGCGCCCGGCCGCGCCGCCCGGGTGAACGTCTTCAGCCAGCCGCGTTCGGCGATCCAGGCCCGGAACGTGTTGCACGGAATCCGTGGGCAGGTGACCCGCAGCTCGACGGCGTCCGGGCCGGCGCCGACGCGCCACCGCTCGCCGATCAACGCGCCGGTGACGTCCACGCCGAGGGTGGTCAGGTTCTCGCCGAAGCTGCCGTCGCCGAACTCGCGGCCGACCAGGACGCCGAGCGCGTCCAGGTCCTCGCGGGCGCAGGCATAGACCGCCTGGACGTCGCCGCCGTGATGCCGGCCGTCGCCGATGAAGTCGCCGGCCAGGCCGCTGCGGGCCTCGGGTGCCAGCGTCCGGGTGTGGTCGCGCGGACCCGGCGGCCTGACCGCGGCCGACGCCACCGGACGCTTGTCGATGCCGGTCACGTTCTCCGGCTTGCCCCGGTCGATGGCTGCCCGTCCGAGGTTCACCGAGAGGATCGAGGGGCTCACCGGGCCGTCCGCGGCAGGAACGGCACATCGTCGGCTTCCCGGGGCCGGACGCCGATCGCCCAGCCGTGCCCCGGCACCGTCTCGGCGCAGTCGCCGCTGGCCAGCAGCAGTTCGCCCTCCGGCATCGGGCCGGGGACGTCGGAGATGTTCAGGGCCAGCTCGATGACCTCGTCCGGGCCGGCCACCATGACCACCACCGATTCGTTGGTGAGGTCGCGGGTGGTGGCCACGCCGTCCACGATCCACGGATGCCGGCGCCGCAACCCGAGCAGGGTCCGGTACAGCTCGAAGGTGTCGGCGCCGAACGGCAGCAGTCCGTCCGGGGTGGGCGGGAACGGTGGGCGCACCGCGTCGTCACCGCCGATCTGGTCGAGCTTGATGCCCTCGAAGCGGTGCTCGTCGCCGGCATAGATCGACGGAACGCCCGGCAGCATGGTGAGCAGCAGGGCGGCGTGCGGGATGTGCCGGCGGTCGTCCAGCTTGGACGAGATCCGGGTGACGTCGTGGTTGGAGATGAAGATCTGCGGCCGGAAGTGCTCGCAGAAGCGGCGATGCCGCTGCAGCGACCAGTCCAGGTTCCACAGGTTGGCGGTGTTCAGCGATTGCCAGATGGCATGCCACAGCTCGTACTGGGTGACCGAATCCAGCCCGGATTCGGCGACGAAGGCGTCCTTGTCGCCGTGGATCACCTCGCCCAGCAGCCAGCTCTGCGGGTAGGCGGCCTTCACCCGCTCGACGATCGGACGCCACGCCCGAGCCCCCGGGGCGTAGGCGGCGTCCAGGCGCCAGCCGTCGATGCCGCGTCCGAGCCAGTGGCACATGATGTCGACGACGAAGTCCTGCACCGCCGGGTTGGCGAAGTTCAGCTCCACCAGCGGCTCGTGGCCCTCGAAGACCCGCGGGTAGCCGTCCACCCAGCGCAGCCAGTCGCCGTCCGGGGTCCCGGGGCCGGCGGCGATCGCCCGCTGCACCAGCGGATGCTCGCGGGCCAGGTGGTTGAACACGCCGTCCAGCAGGATCCGGATGCCGCGCTCTTTGGCCTTCCACATCAGCTCGCCGAAGTCGCCGTCGTCACCCAGCCGGGAGTCGATCGCGTAGTGGTCGAGCGTGTCGTAGCCGTGCGTGGCCGAAGCGAAGATCGGGTTCAGCAACATGCCGTTGCAGCCCAGGTCGATCAGATAGTCGAGCCAATTGGTCAACTGGCCGAGCCGGTGCCGCACCTGGTGAATCGCGGTGTCCTCGGCGTTGACGAATCCCAACGGGTAGCAGTGCCACCAGATGACATGTGCCGTCCAGTCCATCCATCTCCTCGGTCGTCGCTCGGAGTCTAGTGGCCCGTTGCCCCTGAGTCTTGGCCCGGGTCAACTCCAGTCCCGGAACACCACCGCGACCGTGGTGGAATCCAGCACCGCGAACTCGCGGGCGCCGTACTCCCGGCGGACGATGCCGCCGCCGGCCGGGTAGGTCGGGTGCAGCAGGTCGGGACGCCGGCTCACGACGTCGGCGTGGACGGCGTCGATGTCGTCGGTCTCGATGGCGAGCTCGGGCCGGTCCTTGGCGGCGAACTCGGCGTCCTGCACCAGGTAGAGCTTGCAGCCGTCGCGCGCGGCCACGACGAAGTCGCCGTCGTCGTGCAGCACCTCGAAGCCGAGCCCGTCGACGAAGAGGTCCCGGCCGACGGCCAGGTCGGCGTAGAACACCTTCGGGATCAGGGTGCGGAACAGCGGGCGGGTCATCGCCACTCCACCAGGCCGACCAGATTGTCCTCGCTGTCGCGGATGAACGCCTGCCACTCGGCGGCCCCGGCCGGCCCGAGCGAGTCGTCGGTGTGGGTGAAGATGACGTGCGGCTGCGAGACGACCTCGACACCGGCCGCGGCCAGCCGGGTCACCTCGGCTTCGATGTCATCGACCCGCAGATACAGCAGTGCCGGCGGGGCGTTCACGTCCAACAACAGCCGGACGCCGTCCAGGTCGAAGAAGAGCAGGCCGGGCGGATCGAACCGGCCGCTGGGGCGGCGTCCGAGCAGCGATTCGTAGAACGCCGCGGCCCGATCCAGATCGCTCGCGTGCTGCGCCACCTGCACCAATGCCATGTCTCGCCTCCGATCCTTCGGTGTCACTGTAGACCCGGTGTCGCACGGCTCACTGGTTGAAGAACGGCGCACCTCCGCCGGCGCGCACGCCCGCGTAGTTGATCGCGGCCGCCTTGTAGCAGTCCGTCCGGGCCTTGCCGCTGTGGTTGGCCCTGCAGATCGCCCGCATGTCGGTCCGGAACCGCTCGTCCACCCACAGCCGGCGGCTGTCGGTCGGGTTCACGGTCAGTCCCCACCCGTAGTTGCGGTAGCCGAAGTCGTGCCGGGCGCAGGCCCGGTAGAACTCCGCAGCCCGCACGGCCGGGCTGTTGCAGCCGTTGTCGCTCCAGTTCCACGGCCCGCCCTTGGCCTTCTTGTGCTTCATGAACGCCGACAGCGACTCGGTCATCAGGCCGTTCATCCGCGCCGACAGGTCGGCTCGTTCGGCCCGGTTCTGGCGAACCGGCAAGGTGCCGGTCTTGCAGTCGTCGCCGAAGACGTCCGGATCGCAGACCCGGATCTTCAACTCGCTGAACTTCGTGCCCAGCCCAGGCCTCAGGGTGAACGACTTGGTCTTCGTCTTGTTGTCGCACACCTCGAATTTGGACGTGGAGGGGTCGAGTCCCGCGGTGACGTTGAGCGTGGCGCGCGCGTACGGGCAGCCGAAGCTGCCGGGCTTGTCGCGCAGCGTGATGGTCACCCGGACGTGCCACCCGTCGCGGACGGCCGTGAAGGTCGCCTTGGCCCAATCGGCGTCGAGGGTCCGGCTGGACGCCGTGCTGGGTTGGGCCTGCGCCGCCGGCGCCGGCAGGGGGGGGAGCACCAGCAGGGTGAGCCCGAGGATCAGGAGAGCCTTGCGCATCGGAGGAGACCTTTCGTCATCGAAGCTGGGATCAGTGTGCGCCGAGGCGCTCGGCGGTGACAGGGCAGGACTGCCCGGCTCGGCGCGCTTCCGGGGCAAGCCCGCCGTCGGGGACCGTTCGCGGCTCGGCCGTCGCGGTGGCGGCGGTGCGGTGTCTGCGACGATGGAGCCATGCGACGTCGTGTCTCGGCCCAGCTGACCGCCACCATCGGTGGCCCGACGGAACTCGTGCTCGCCATCGCGGTCGCGGACGGCCCGGCACGGGTCGAGCAGCTGTCGCTGACCCTGGACGGAGTGGAGGTCGCCGCGCAGGAGATCGCCGGGCCGCACGGCGGCCGGCTGCACCTGGTCAGCGGGCTGCGGGCGGGTGAGTTCGTGGTGGACTACGCGGCCACGGTGGACGGCCTCGCCGCCGTCGAAGCGCCCGGCGTCCTGGAGCCGATCGAATACGCCCGGCCCAGCCGCTACTGCGATTCCGACAAGCTGATGCCGGTCGCGCAGGCCGAGTTCGCCGGCCTGGCCGGCAAGGAACTGCTGGACGCCGTGTCCAGCTGGGTCGGCGCCCATCTGAGCTACGTCTCCGGGTCGTCCAAGCCGATCGACGGCGCGGTCGACACCTACCTGTCCCGGCAGGGCGTGTGCCGCGACTACGCCCACCTGGTGATCGCGCTGCTGCGCGGCCTGAACGTGCCGGCCCGGCTCGCGGCGGTCTACGCCCCGGGTCTCGACCCGATGGACTTCCACGCCGTCGCCGAGGCCTACCTCGACGGCGCCTGGTGGGTGGTGGACGCCACCGCGCTGGCGCCGCGGCCCAGCCTGCTGCGGATCGCCACCGGCCGGGACGCCGCCGACACCGCCTTCCTGACCACCCTGTCCGGGGCGTTGACCCTGCAGTCGATGACCGTCACCGCAACCGTTGACGCCCTGCCGGCCGACGACCTGACCCTACTGACGGCGTTGCGATGACCCCGCTGACCGCGTTGCGATGACCCTGCTCTACGACGCCGACTGCGGGTTCTGCACCGCGAGCGCGGCCTGGCTGCGGCGCCGCCGGCTCGCCGTGGCGATCGAACCGCTGCAGCGGGCCGAGCTGGACGCGCTCGGGGTGGACGCCGATCGGGTGGCCCGGGAGATCCCCCTGGTGGAGTCGACGCCGGCCGGTATCCGGGTGAGCTACGGACATGTCGCGATCGGGCGGGCGCTGGCGTCCGGACCGATGCCGTGGCGGCTGGCCGGATGGCTGCTGCTGCACCCGCCGCTGACCTGGCTCGCCGGTCCGGCCTACGCGCTGGTGGCGCGGAACCGGCACCGGCTGCCCGGTTCGACGGCCGCCTGCCGG
>JAANMX010003412.1_pt1 | contig 14025 bp, 11 predicted proteins | sample 7279681 | NCBI WGS metagenome assembly JAANMX01 (sample SAMN14094542, study PRJNA606508) | bioreactor metagenome | isolation source: A lab-scale SPAN reactor treating ammonium-rich wastewater day 351 | place: Ireland: Galway | collected 2018-01-01
ACCTGACCGCGAATGGGTGGATTACGCGTTTCACCTCCCCATCTCCTCCAGAATCTGCCAGCAGACCAACTGCATACGGGGCATGTGGAATGGCCCCTTCCAGAGGTTGCCTTTGAGGGTGGTGGAGAGCCGCCCGTCCCGGTGCAGATAGCCGAACCACTCGCCGTGCTCCGGGTCGGGGAAGTGGCGGTAGGTCCAGTCGTGGATCATCTGATGCCAGCGGGCGTACTTTTCGTCGCCGGTGAGCTGGTAGGCCAGGAGGGTGGCGATAATCGCTTCGTTCTGGGGCCACCAGAACTTCATATCGTGCCAGTATTCCTGGACAGGCAGCCCCTTCACATCCCGAAAATAGATGATCCCGCCGTATTCCTCATCCCAGCCCCAGCGCCACATCCAGTCCAGAATCGTCGTGCCCAGACGGATCAGCCGGGCATCCTTGCCCCGCAGTTTGGCCTCGTGCAGGATAAACCAGGCAGCTTCGATGGCGTGGCCGGGGTTGAGCATCCGCCCGTCAAAGTGATCGGAAAATTCCCCGTTTGGACCCACCGATTCCAGGACTGCCTGAAATTCCGGCTTCATAAAGTCCCGCTCGATCTCGGCGATGCAGCGGTCGATCTGGGCGGTGTAGGGCCCGGGGTCGCTTACCGCCTCGCGCAGAATCTGGGCGGTGACGGTCAGAATCATCGGGATCGCCAGCCCTTTGCCCGGACGCACCGCCGGGTTTACTTTGGGCGGGATCAGACCGGGTGTGGTCAGATAGCGGTTGATCAGATCGAAGAGTTCGACGGCTTCCTGCACGGCCTGGCTGTCGTTGGCTGCTTTGCCGTAGGCGGCCAGGGCGGCCACCATAAAAGTCTCGGAGAAGATATAGCGCCGCTTGCGCACGGGCGCGCCCTGCCGGGTCAGGTGAAAGAACATCCGTCCGTCTTCGTCGAAGCCGTGGGCGCGCAGGAAGTCGATGCCGTGGCGGGAGAGTTGCAGCCATTCGGGCCGCTGCTCCACCTGATCGTAGAGGGTTGCCAGCAGCCAGGCGAAGCGCCCGTGCTGCCAGACGCCCTTATCCGTGTCCAGCAGCGACCCGTCCCGATCCCGGAAGAACAGGTAGCCGCCGTACTCTTCATCAACCGAGCGGGGCAGCCAGAAGGGGAGGGTGTCGTGGAGCAGCCCGTCCCGGTAGGTGGCGAGCAACTGTTTTCGTCCCGCCGCCGAAAGCAGCGGGGGTTCGGTGGTCATAGAATTGTCGTTGGTCATTGGGAAATCCTTTCATCCACAGACGGGTCGGACGCAGTTGCGCCCGACCCGTCTATGCTACCAGATTTTGCCTGAATTTTATAGGGGCTGCAACGGCCTGACCAGAAGTCCCCGGCACGTACAGTCCAAGCGAGTCTGTACAGGGCAATCCAGCCAGCGAAGTTCGTGAAGAATTGCTGCCTCAGCGCGCCCGCGGTTGACAACTGCTATGATCACGCAGGGTAAATAGGGGCAAACCAGCTACAAAACGTTCAAGAGTGATGGGAACACACAGGTCCGGGTTGTCTTTCAGTGCCAGCGTTACTAACTTTACGCCTGTATTCGAGTTGATCAGCGCCAGTTCATCGGGGAGTGGGCCGGACAAGAAATTGCGTGACAGGTCTATGCGTGTGATCACCCGCAGACTGCCCAATGTGGCCGGAACAGGACCGACCAACTGATTACCGGCCAAGTCCAGCTCCTTCAATTGGGCCAGATAGCCAAGTTCGGGGGGCAAAGGCCCGGGCAGACGGCTATCGGTAATCTCCAGCCACTCCAATTTGGGCAGGAAGCCGATCTCTGCCGGCAAGGGGCTGGTCAATTCTCCCCTTTGAATTGTCAAATTCGTCAATCCTGTCAGGGCGACCAGTTGGGGCGTCAGCCCGCCGATCAGCCGCATCTCTCCATTGGGCTGGAAGCTGAGACGCGTCACACGCCCCTCCGCGCAGGTCACCTCGACCCATCGACACGGGTCAGGCTGGATCACCCAGAGACTATCCCCCGCGGCCAGACCCTGGGAGTAGCTTTTGGCATTTTCGCCGTATAGAGCGCGGAACACCCCAACCAGTGCTTCGCATTCGGACACGGAAATTGGCAGACTGGCAGCACATACAAAGGAAGTGGTGTCAATCCGGGTGAAGCGATTCTCCATCCACTGATTCATTCGTGCAGATGGGGAACGGGCTGTAGTGGAGAGTTGCACAAAGAGCAAAGGATAGCTGCCACTCAGTTGATTTTTTCGAATATCCACGTGGCGCAGGCTGGCTAGATTGACGAGAGCGTCGGGTAGATGGCCGACCAGAGAGTTGTCGCTGACATCCAGGGATTCCAATGGCAAAAGACCGATTTCGTCGGGAATGCGTCCGACCAGCCCGTTTCCCGATAAGGATAGAGCGATTACGTTCCCAGCCTGATTGCAGGTAACCCCTTGCCAGGTGCAGGGGTCATCATTTTGCCGCCAGCCTGCGTTATTGTTCCAATAATTGCCCTCGGTGGCAGCGTAGAAGGCCAGAAGTGCCTGACATTGAATCTGCCAGTGTGCCTGTCTTCTGTTTTTGCAGGAGAATGGGGGTGGGGGCGGTGGCTCTGCCGGGGCCGGGGCAACCTGTGCCCCAGCAAAAATGAAGGGCAGATAGATGGCGTGACGCTCTGACAGCGCAGCGGGCTGGGGCGAAGTGTTGCGGATAGGCTGGGTGATGATAGGCGGTGCTGCCCCGACTTGAGGGTCTGATAACGGAAATGCAAAGAAAGGCAGAGGGGCTATGGAGGAAAGACTCTGGCTCTCCAGCACTGCACCCAACGCAGTGACAAAATCATTCACTTCGCCGGGAAGTTCGGTAAGCGGTGTAAAAGGTAGCTGATTGACCTGGGACCCCAGAGGGCTGTTGATGACGGCCCGCGCATCTGATGTAAATTTCGCAGCGGGCAAGGATTCAGGCGAAGCCAGGGGGCTGGCGGCAATGGTGGAAGCCTGGGCAGGCGATAGCCAGAGGATCAGTCCCAAAGAGAAGGCCAGAAGCGCCAGCAACAGCACTGGGCGCAGGGCAGTGCGATCTGCGAGGGAGTGGCTGAGAAAGCGCGTCCGTTTGGGTTCCATTTTCTGCTCCGATCCCGATGATGAAGATGATACGGTAATCGCTGCCGATAGCTTCTGTCCGCCCACCTGCTGCAAGTATAGGGATCCAGCGTCCCCCACAGTGTTCGCTGCCGTTATTGGGGGAATAGGCAAGAGCAAACGCGGTAAATTGGGCCAGACATCCCGATTCTAGCAGTCGGCACGATCCAAAAGCGATCCCGGATGTGTCCCACAATAGCGCTGGGGACGTGGGCCATATACTTCCTCTTTGGAATAGGGTATAGTTCACATTTGTCGGAGACCAGCGCCGGTCGAGTACCGGGCGGCTGTTTGCCCGGTGTATCGAGACCAAAGCGGGTCATCAAACCAGCGCTTGTCGACCCGCTGGCTTCGATACGCCCTCCGAAGACTCCGGGCTACTCAGCCGACGCTAATCCTCCGACGATTCTGAACCATACCCTTCGGAATACCTTTAGTTGACAACAAAGAAAACAGTAAGATATAATTGCCTCAGCACTGATGGCAGCCCCCTGGCCACTGGTGCAGCCCAACCTCCACTTGCCCTACTCCGGAGAAACGGCCATGCAATCTTCGTCGTCTCAACTGTCCGCGCCACAAACCAATGCCTTGTCGCCAGCTTCGACCGCCAATGGAATTCTCCTGACGCCAGTTGTGGCTCTCCAACTGGTCGGTCTGGGTTTTCTTCTGGCAACGGTCATCATCGGGTTGCTGCTCTTTTTCCTGCAAAAGCCAGCGCCAACGCCCATTGCCTTGCATCCACCGCCCACACCCGCGCCCACGGCCACACCCCAACCCACCCCCACCCCCAGCCCGTTGACCGTCTTCGTCAGCGGCGGCGTGGCCCGGCCAGGGGTCTATAGCCTGGGCTGGGAAGCCCGGGTGGGGGATGCGCTTGTGGCGGCGGGGGGTCTGCTGGCCGGGGTAAACGAGGCCCAGGTCAACCAGGCGGAACGACTTTTCGATGGGGCCCAGGTTCACGTGCCGGTGATGGAAGCGGCGGCGGCGGGCGGGGCGGGCGTTCAGGCCGAACCACCGCCAGGACTCTCCGGGACAGCCGCCCTCTCCGCGCCTGCCAGCGTTTCCGGGGTCGCCTCTGGGGGCGGGCTTGTCAACCTGAACACGGCCAGCGCCGATGGACTGATGGCATTGCCGGGGATCGGGCCGAGCAAAGCCGCGGCCATCATTGCCAACCGTCCCTACGATTCGGTGGATGATCTGGATCGGGTTCCCGGCTTTGGGGCAAAAACGATTGATCAACTGCGGGAATTGGTGACGACCCGGTAGGGGGCGTGGAGGGGGATACATAAAGCGGGGTGGGTGAGATCAGACATCTGATCTCACCCACCCCGCTTTCCCTTCTCGGAAGATACAAACCCCGACCTGACCGTTAGAGCCTGAATTATTAAACAGGCTCTTGAGCTGATCACAGAAAAGACGGAATACACAGAAGAAAAGCCGAAAGAGAATTTTCCGTCTGCCCTGAAAATAGGCTTGTATACACGGATGAAAAAGAACACGGATTAATAAAAATCTGTGTTCCTTCCGATCCGTGTATACAAAATTTTCATCCCCCGTGGCGCACGACAGCGCATGGAAAACTGTTCTGTGTTTTCCGTGGTCACAAAGCTGCGCGCTCAGAGCCTGAATTATTGAACAGGCTCTTGAGCTGACCACAGAAAACACGGAATACACAGAAGAAAAGCCGAAAGAGAATTTTCCGTCTGTTCTGTGTTTTCCGTGGTCACAAAGCTGCGCGCTCAGAGCCTGAATTATTGAACAGGCTCTTGATCTGACCACAGAAAAGACGGAATACACAGAAGAAAGCCGAAAGAGAATTTTCCGTCTGTTCTGTGTTTTCCGTGGTTACAAAGCCGCGCGCTCAGAGCTTGAATTATTGAACAGGCTCGTACTAACTCCGGTCCAGAACCGCCAGACAGCGGTCGATCTCCTCTTCTGTGTTGTAATGGGCCAGCCCCAGGCGCAGGAAACCGCCGCTCTGCTCTACGCCCATTCGTTCGCTGACCGACAGGGCATAGAAATTGCCGTGCCAGGCAAAGATATTCTGATCCGCCAGCGCCTTTGCCAAGTGCGCGGGGGTTGTGCCTGTCTTGCGCAGGGCAACGGTCGCCACCCGTCGCTGCCAGTCGTCCCGCTCTGTCAGGCCATAGACCCGCACACCGGGGATTGCCAACAGACCGCCCAGCAGCCGGGCCAACAGCCGCTCCTCATAGGCCTGGATCACAGGCCAGGCAGCGATCAGTTTTGCCCGGCGGCTGTCACCGCTGCGCGCCATCCCATACTCTACGCCCAGCCCGGCCAGATAGTCGATGGCGGCGGTGACGCCAGCCATCCCCTCGTGATTCTGGGTGCCCGTCTCCCATTTGCCGGGCAGCTCCTCGCCGGCCGGACGCACCCGATAGGCTTGCAGACGGCTCAGATGTTCCCGCTTGCCGTAGAGATGGCCGGCGTGAGGACCGAAAAATTTATAGGCGGAGCAGGCCAGGAAATCGCAGCCCAGTGCCCGCACGTCGATCAGCCCGTGGGGCGCATACTGCACCGCGTCGATAAAGCTGTAGGCCCCCACCTCTTTTGCCCAGGCTACCACCGTCGCCACGTCGTTGATAGTCCCCAGGGCATTGCTGGCATAGCCAACCGCCACCAATTTTGTGCGGGGGGTGATTTTGCGCCGGAAATCTTCCATATCCAGCGTGCCCGTTTCCAGGTCAATATCCACCCACTGGACAGTCGCGCCCCGCTCCTCTGCGGCCAGGGCCCAGGGCATCACATTGGCGTCGTGATCCAGACGGGTGAGCACAAGCTCGTCGCCGGGGCGAAACTCCCGGGCCAGGGAACGGCTCAGATGGAAGGTCAGGCTGGTCATATTATTGCCGAAGACCACTTCATCCCCGTCACAGCCCAGGAGATCGGCCACGGCCTGATGGGCCTCGGCGATCACCGCGTCCGTGCGCAGGCTGGTCTCGAAACCGCCGTGGGTGTTGGAGTTGCGCCGGGTCAGATAATCCACCATTGCCCGGATGACTGTGCCGTGGACCTGTGTGCCGCCGGGGTTGTCGAAGAAAGTGGCCGTCCGACCGTTGTATTCTTCGTGCAGGGCGGGGAATTGCTTGCGAATTGTGTAGACATCCAGCATAGAGTTCTCCTGTAATAGATGATTACCTGTTCAGCCACCCCACCCTACCCCTCCCCATTCCAGGGAGGAAACTGGATCGACCCCTCCCCCGCTGCGGGAGGTTGGGTGGGGGTGACGATTACCTGCGGATTTTGGGCAAACCGTCAGCCAGCAGCCAGAGGCGATCCTGCCCCAGCAGCGCGGACCAATCCCGACCCAATAGGGCAAAGATAAAATCGGTCATCTCCTGGGCAGAGAGCCGTTTTTGGGCGGCCCCCCACTCTTTGGCCGAGAGGGGCATCCGGGGTGTATCGATTTCTACCGCCGAAGTTGCCACACTGCCATCGGCGGGCAGACCGGCCAGATGGCAGGCCCGCTCCACGGCTGTGGCAAAATCGCCCAGCCTATCTACCAGACCGTTCTCCAGAGCCTGTTGGCCGGTCCACACCCGGCCGCCAGCTACTTCTTCCAGCCGGTCGCTGTTCAGTTTGCGGCTTTCCCCCACCCGATCTTTGAAGGTCTGGTAGATGGAGGCGATGGCGTCTTCGATTTTGTCCCGCTGTTCACCCCGCCAGGGGCGGCTGTCCGCGTAAATGTCCGCATTTTTGCCCCGGCGCAGGGAGTAGCGGTTGGCGCCGGCCTTGTGATAAATCTCGCTGGTGAGCAGTTTGGCGGTGATGACGCCAATGCTGCCGGTGAGGGTGGCGGGCTGGCAGATGATCTCTCGTCCGGCCAGGGCAATATAATAGCCCCCGCTGGCTGCCACATCCCCCAAATAGGCCACCACCGGCTTTTTGCGGGCCAGCAAAGAAAGCTCCCGCCACATCAGATCGCTGGCCAGGGCCGACCCGCCGCCCGAATCGATGTGCAGAACCACTGCGGCCAGGGAGTCGTCGGTTGCCGCGGTCCGGGCCAATTGCTGCACAGTGGCGCTGCCGATGGTGCTGTCGCCCAGAATGGGCAGACTGGCCGGGAATTGGCGGCTCTTGCCCGTCAGGATTGTCCCTGACAGGCTGATGACGCCAATCGTCTGAGGGTGGGTGGGGCGGTGCTTGCGTTTGAGATAGGGGCGGGCCTGATGGTAGGGACGCAGCCGGGCCTCCCGCTGGCCTATGCTCAACAGGCCCGGCAATTCGTCTTCGTAGGCCAGACCGTCGATGAGTGTCTTGTCCAGGGCGTCGGGCGCGTTCAGGGGTGCCTGATCGATGAGCGAGCGGACCTGATTTTCGCCCAAGACCCGGCCGCGACTGATGGCTGCTACCATCGACTCGAACCAGCCGTCGAGCAATCGATTGGTCTGCTCCCGGTCGGCCTCACTCATATCGGTCCGGCTGAGCCTGTCATAGGCTGTCTTCCAGGGGGCGATGCGTACGACGTCCGCCTGAACGCCCACTTTGGCCAGGGTATCGGCCAGGAATGTGGGTTCGGTGTGCAGGCCCAACACATTCCACTCAGCCACGGGGGGCATCAGTATGCGGTTGGCGGCCGCGGCCAATACATAAGAAGCGTTGGTGGCGCTTTCCAGATGGACAACCACATCCTTCTCGATGACCCGATTGCTGCCGTTCTCCTGGGCATCCCAGCCGCGGAAGCGCTCGAAGAGGGCGGCCAGGCTCTGGCTTTGGGCCAGGCTGATCTGCGCGCCCCGCACCAGAAAGAGCACGCCGTAGACATCCGGGTCGGCTGCGATGGCTCGCAGGGCGGAAGAGAGCGCTTCCAGCGAGAGGGGCTGCTCTCCAAAAGGAAGCAGCGAATAGTACCAGGGCTGGCTGGGGATACGCTCCAGGATTTCGCCGTCGATCTCAAAGAGTACGTAATCGGCCCATTTGCGCCGGGCCAGCCGCCGCCGTGTGTTGAGTATCCCATAGACGAGCCAGCGCCAGATGCGCCCGATTCCCCGACCCAGCCAGGCCAGACCGTTGGTAAAAACCTTCCATAATTTCATAGTCAACGCTTCTCATCGAATGAATGAAGTACCGTGCGCAGTGCAGCCCGGTGTGATGCTGGTTGTACTCTATTGATACTACTTTCCTGCTGCCCAGATGCCCTAACCGGGTGGCTGGCAGTCGTTCATTTCTTGGCTTCCGTTGATTGGCTTACAGCCCCAGGCACAAAGATATGGGATAATTAGGCCATCCCCCAGCAAGTTGCGCAAGCTCTCCTTACGCAACTTGCCAACGAGATCATCCCGATTTTTCAGCGCTTTGTAACTGCTCACCCCCACCCAACCTCCCCCACTGTGGGGGAGGAGTCGATTCAGTTTCCTCCCTGGAATGGGGCGGGGTAGGGTGGCTGAACAGTTTCAGCGCTTTTTGTAACGCGATTTTTTTGAACCCACAGGTTAAATGCGGTATATTAACGGTATCCCGCCATCGCGGTTGGGATCATCCGCCTGGTATGTCCAGGCCGGTATGCAAGGAGTGGCCCCTATGATTCGCAAAACAGTTTCACCCAAAGCTGGTTGTGTCCGGGTATTCTTTGAACTGCCTGCCTGCGTCTGGGCAGACCGTATTTTTTTGGTTGGGGATTTTAACGATTGGAGCCGTTCCGTTATGCCCTTTGCCCAGAGCAGAGACGGGGTATGGCAGGCGATAGTCGATCTGGCCGCGGGCGGTCACTACGAGTTCCGCTATCTAGTAGACGGGCACTGGCAAACTGACTTTCACGCTGACGGCTGGGCAACCAACGAATTTGGCAGCCAGAATAGTATCGTCCATGCGGTTTTGCCACCCGAAACTTTCCCTGCCATTGGCGAGACCAGTCTGCTGCACGAAGCGCTGCGGGAAATGGGACAGAGCCGGCTCTTTCTCCATTCCTCCCATCCCGGCAACACCGGTCAATCCCGAAAGTTATCTGCGTGAGGTCCCTGGCATTTGGCAAATGTAACTGCTCACCCCCTCCCAACCTCCCCCACGATGGGGGAGGAGTCGATCCGGTTCCCTCCCTAGCAGCCTGTCGGAGTAGCACAGAATAGAACGCGGATTGAGTAGAAAGTACGGAAAAAGCCGGATTTTTTTCTCGAATCTATCCGCGAAAGTCAGCCCGTTCTGCGTCATCCGCGTTCTATTTCTTGCCTCTCCGATAGGCCTGCTAGGGTGGGGTGGCTGTGATTCATTGAAATAGCCTCATTCCTCGCCCAGCAGCCTCCGAAAGAATACGCCCCGACGTACGTGGCGCACTGTCGCTCCTTCGGCCACCACCAGAACCTGGCTGTTCCAGGCACTCGCGCCCAGATAGATGGTGTATCGCTGATTGCTGTGGCCGATCCAGTGATGTCTGTACATCAGATTGGCAATTCGCGGGTCCGCCGCAATTGGCTCTTCGGGCATGACCATCTCCCGATAGCGGGCGGGGAACTCCCGGCAGGTTTCGCATTCCCCGCTTTCGTCCACACAGGCGGCGCAGTAGGCTTGCAGACAGAGGGTGCATTGGAGCGTATGCCCGCCACAGTGGCTGTAGCCACAACTGGCGCACAGGCTGTTGCAGGTCGGGCAAAGAGCCTCGCCGCCCAATGCGCAGTGGGTCTGGTCTTCCGGGCAGAGAACACGGCCACACTCCCGGCAGGCTTGGGCGTGGCTGGCGCAGAGAAGCCTGGCGCAGAAGTGGCAGCGTTGGGCGCAATGACCGCACCCGGCCACGCCACATATCTGGCAGCCCACATCGGCGCGCTTGCTGACCAATTCCCCGCAACTGGGACAGGCCGAAAGACAGTCGGCACAGTAGGCTTGACCATCCGTCGGGTCCTGGGTGGCAAAGGCTGGCCCCACCGCGCGACCGCAGCTATGACAGGAGACAATGCAGTTGTTGCAGAAGCGCTGCCCGCTGGTGCTGCATCTGGTCAGGCGGCTGCTGTCCTGGTGACAGGCCGGACAGCGCACGGCACAGCCCCGGCAGATCAGACCGCCGGTCACCCCGTCCATGCGGAGGTGGCTGCGGCACTGACGAATGCCACACTCGGCGCAAAGCTCCTGGCAGCTATGGCAGACGTCGTCGGCGCAGACCGGGCAGCGGCTGCTGTGGGCAGGACAGGCCCGCTGCCCACAGGACCAGCAGTAGACGCTGCACTCCCCGCACAATTCGTCCGCACAGACAGGGCACGGGTGCAGACCGCAGCGGTCGCACAGAATTTCGTTGCATTGGCGGCATTGACGCAAACAGTCATCGCAGATCAGATGGCCGGCCCGGTCCAGCAGCAGCGCCAAGAGCGGATTCCCGCAGGCGTGGCAGGCAGGACGGGTCAGCTCCCCGGTATAGAGATTGCGGGTCACCTGGATTGTTGTGCTGCGCTTGCCATCGCCCAGGGTCAGATTGGCCTGGGCAACCGGTATGTGCAGGATGGCATAGCTAAAGAGACGGACCTGGACCCGCAGCCGGTGATTCTCGATCTCCTCAGCAATTTTACGCTGCAAATCATCTTCCAGCACCCGGCGCTTTTCGCCCTGGGGATCGTGGCTGTCGTAGACTTCGCCGATCTGCTGCTCGTAATAGCTGGTCAAACGGGAGAGCACTTTGTGCAGCCGGGGCAGAATGGCCGATTCAAAGGCCACACAGCGCAGGTCCGCGTGATAGAGCGCAAACTTGCGCGCACTCTCGGCCAGACGGGTCAGGTGGGTCATTGGGGGCAGGCGGGGGGCAGAAGCCGGGGCCGCGTCGTTGTCTTCACCGGTGAACGGCTCGCCATCCTGCAAGAGACGTTCCAATGTGAGACCGTCACTCCCGTCCTCGGCCAGGGGAATCCGCAGGCCATCGCTGTTCAGAACAACCGTGTAGAGTTCTTCGCGCTTGTCATCCGAGCGATAGGTGATGTGCCAGTTGAGGGCGAAGATCCGCTGCTCTTCTTCTGCCAGTTTCAGCCCCAACACGGCCACATTGCGGGGTTGGACAGCCCGCAGCAATTGGTCTGCTCCCTGAAAGCGCCGGGGCAATTGCAGGAGCGTGACACCGCCCTGCGCGTCCAGATAGTCCATCATCTGGTCGTAGAGACGGCTGCCATAGGCCACCAGATCCGTGTGGGAGGTGACTTCTGCGTTGTGAAAGGCCAGATGCAGGGCCGGCTTGCCAAAATGGGCTGACAAGGCTGGGGGCAGGTCGATCCAGACCGACCCGTCGGCTGGTCGCTCGGTGATCTGGGCACTGAAGGAGCGGAAAAAGTCGAGCGCAAAGTCACGCAGGGCGTGCTGGCGGGCTGTGGTTGGCGCTGCCGGCTCGACGGCGGGCAAGATGGCACGTTCTGGAGGCATCTGGGTTTGTTATCACAAAGATAACTGCTCACCCCCACCCAACCTCCCCCAGCTTAGGGGAGGAGTCGATCCAGTTCCCTCCCTAGAGTGGGGAGGGGTAGGGTGGGGTGGCTGAACAGTTACTCATAAAGAGAGAAATCTCACCGACACAGGCTGCTGGAATTTCAATAGTATAGCACAAGTTGGAGATGATTGCTCCTGATACTCTATTTGTGATAAAATGCACCATACCCAATCATTAAGTTTGCCGGTCGAGTCGTCCCACGTCTTACGAAAGCTGTATCAACAGTGAGTAAACGAAGCAGCAAAGAGATTCCTGATATTGTGATTGGCCGGTTGCCGGTCTATCTACGCACCCTCCACCTGCTGGCCGATGCTGGCCGGGATGTGACTTCCAGCCAGGAGTTGGGAGAGCATCTGGGCATCAGCTCGGCGCAGATTCGCAAGGACCTGAGCCACTTTGGCGAATTTGGCAAACAGGGCACGGGCTATAACATTCCTTATCTGTGCAATCAACTGCAAAAGATTCTGCATGTGGATCGGATCTGGCCGGTGGTGTTGGTGGGTGCAGGCTCTTTGGGCAATGCTATTGCCAACTACGGGGGATTCGAGAGCCGCGGTTTTCGTATAGTAGCTATTTTTGATGAAGATCAACGCAAAATCGGGCTGCCGATGGGTCCGGTCCACGTGGAGGATTTCGCCAACCTGGCCCAACGGGTGGAGGAGAGCGGCGCGCAGATTGCAGTGATCGCTGTGCCGACCAGCGCGGCCCAGCGGGTGGCGGATCAGTTGATCGAAGTGGGGATTCATAGCCTTCTTTGCTATGCACCCATCACCCTGACTGTGCCGGATCGGGTGCGGGTGGAGTATATCGACCCGGTGATCCATTTTCAGCATATGACCTACTACTTGCGCTAGGCAGAGAGTTTGTCAGAGCCGGGAAAATTGAAGCGTGAAACGTGAGAATGTGTCGTTCTGTCTCACGTTTCACGCTTCAGTCACTGTGGATTGTACATCTGCCTATCCCAGAGGCTGTTTGCGGGGCAACCCTTGTCCCCGGGGGTATTGGGGAGGCGTGCGCCGCTGCTTTTTGATCAACAGCACCCGGCGTTCCTCCTCCAGCAGGGGCACTTGCACCGGGGCAAAGCGCACCACTTCACCCCCCAACAGATCGATAGCCTTACGGGCTTCGATAAACTCTTCGGCTGCTCCTGGCCCTTTGTAAGCCACGACAATCCCTCCCTGGCGGGCAAAGGGCAACAGGTATTCCACAAGAGTATCCAGGCGAGCCACCGCCCTGGCCGTCACCAGATCGAACTGTTCCCGATAGGTTTCCTGATGGCCGAGCTCCTCGGCCCGCCCCTGGACAACCTGTACCGCCTTCAACTGTAGGGCGGTCACCACCTCCTGCAGAAAGCGCACTTTCTTGCCCGTGCCATCCAAGAGTGTCATATGCAGCTCCGGCCAGGCGATCTTCAGGGGCAGGCCGGGGAAACCGGCCCCCGCGCCTACGTCGATGGCGCGCAAGCGGCGGGTTGACGATCCGCCGCCCATCTCCTCGCGAATCAGCGGGAGTCCGGTCAGACAGTCCAGGAAATGCTTTGTCTGGACACCGATCTCGTCATCGATGGCGGTCAGATTGATCTTCTGATTCCATTCGGCCAGTAGCTCGTAGTAGCGGCGGAACTGGTCGATTTGGGTTTGGGAAAGGGGCAGTCCCAATTGGCTGCACCCCGCAAGCAATAGCTCCATCGGTCACCTCGTGTGGAAAGATTCAGTCCATGTGGCATTGTATCACACAGTATCTGCTTACCCCCACCCAACCTCCCCCACTGTGGGGGAGGAGTCGAGCCACTTCCCTCCCTGGAATGGGGTGGGGCGGGTGCATTTCCAGAACAAGCCACACGACCGGCTGACACCGATAACGACGAAAATACTGTACGTCGGACTGTCAGTCCGACTGGCCTGTTCTGTTGCAGGTCGGACTGACAGTCCGACGTACGAATGGCTATTTACACAACAGTCACAAAAAATTAGCCACCTTTCCCAGCAACCTCTATAATAGATTTTCCGGCCAGAAGGTCAATGGCGGGAAAATCCAGAGCAGTCCCTCATGCGACGGGTAGCGCCACGGGGGATGAAAGGCGGACGCAGATTTACGCAGAAACAGATGATCTGCGCAGATTTCTTATCCGTGTCAATCCACTTTTTTAGCGACATCAGCGTCCTATTTTCAGAGCAGAGCAGTCCCTCATGCGACGGGTAGCGCCACGGGGGATGAAAGGCGGACGCAGATTTACGCAGAAACAGATGATCTGCGCAGATTTCTTATCCGCGTCAATCCGCTTTTTCAGCGACATCAGCGTCCTATTTTCAGAGCAGGCCACACGACCGGCTGGCACCGATAACGACGAAAATATTGTGCGTCGGACTTTTAGTCCGACTGGCCTGTTCTGTTGCAGGTCGGACTGACAGTCCGACGTACGAATGGCTATTTTCACATCAGTTGTACACGAGGAAACACACCCATAATCAATGAAAATCAGAAC
>JAANMX010003413.1_pt1 | contig 14022 bp, 12 predicted proteins | sample 7279681 | NCBI WGS metagenome assembly JAANMX01 (sample SAMN14094542, study PRJNA606508) | bioreactor metagenome | isolation source: A lab-scale SPAN reactor treating ammonium-rich wastewater day 351 | place: Ireland: Galway | collected 2018-01-01
GCCTCTGGTACGAGGACATCACAGTCAGGATCGAAATCGCCCCGACCATCGTGATCGCCAAGGAGCTGTATAACGATCTCTGCATGCGCAAGGCCCTGATCGGTCATGAATCCAAGCATGTGATGGTGGACCGGCAGGTCGTGAATGACTATGCAAGATCCATCGGGCAAAAGCTCTATAACGATTTGAAGTCCCGCGGGTTCTCCGCCGGCCCGATCCCCGCCGAATACGGACAGGAAACCGTGAACCGGATGCAGAAGGTGGTCATCCAGATTCTGGAACTCGAATTTCAGAAAATGGATATCGACCGCATGGAGCGCCAGCGCGCCGTAGACAACCTTGAGGAATATGAGAGCGTGGACAAAAAATGCGAGAGCTTCCGGCTCCATAACGTAAAACTATATGAAAGCCTCAAAGCCGGGCGCCAGAAACGCTAGGCCCGCCTTGCCGTCCGTCTTCTCTTGTCTGTGATCCCCGCGCCCCCCTTGTCATCCCTGCGAAAGCAGGGACCTGAAACATATCCCAGGGAATGGGTCCTTCGGCTTCGCCTCAGGATGACGGAGGAAGGCGTCATTGCGAACCCGCGTGAGCGGGTGAAGCAATCCATGCAGTCTGTGGATTGCTTCGTCGGCCTTTCGCCCTCCTCGCAATGACGAGGAAAGCACCGCTAGACCGCCGCCAGCGCCCCGCGCAGGTCGGAGAGCAGATCCTCGATATGCTCGATGCCGACCGAGAGCCGCAAAAGCTGGTCCGTTACGCCCGCCTTTTCCCGCGCCTCCGGCCCCATCGAGACATGCGTCATACTGGCCGGATGGTTGATGAGGCTCTCCGTCCCGCCCAGCGACTGCGCCAGCCGGAAAAGATTGAGCGCCGCAACGAACCGCCGCGCGGTGTCCTGATCGCCCTTGAGTTCAACGCTCAGCATCGCGCCGAACCCTTCCTGCTGGGAAGCCGCGATTGTATGCCCCGCGTGGGAGGGCAGGCCGGGATAATAAACTTTGGAAACCTTCGGATGCGCTTCAAGCATCTGCGCGATCGCCAGCGCGTTTTCCTGCGCCCGGTGGACGCGCAGCTCCAGCGTCCGCAGGCCCCGCAGCGTGAGGTAAGAGTCGAACGGCGCGCCGATCAGCCCCAGCGAGTTCGCCCAGAAATCAAGCTGATCCCAAAGCTCCTTGGTGTTCGTGACCACGCACCCGCCGACGACATCGCTGTGTCCGTTCAGGAACTTGGTGGTGGAGTGGTAGACAATATCCGCCCCCAGCGTGAGCGGCTGTTGCAGCATCGGCGAAAGGAAGGTGTTGTCCACGACCGTCAACGCGCCGCACGCCTTCGCCTTGGCCGCAATCGCCTTGATATCCGCGATCCGCATGACGGGATTGCTGGGCGTTTCGATGAGAACCATCTTCGGCGTTTCGGAAAACGCCTCTTCGATACCCTTCGCGCTATATTGATCAACGAATTTCAGACGGAAATGTTTCTTTTCCGCCAGTGCGCTCAGCATCCGGTACGACCGCCCGTAGCAGTCATAAGGCGCGATCAGCAAATCTTCGGGGTTGAGCAGATGAACGATCAGCGTCAGCGCCGCCATGCCCGAGGCCGTGACGCACGCGCCGTAGCCTTTTTCGATCTCCGCCATCGCCTGCGCCAGATGGTCGCGCGTCGGGTTGCGGGTGCGCGAATATTCGTGCACGGCCTTCTTGCCGATCTCGTCCATCTGAAAGGTGGAGGAGAGACACAGCGGCGGAATCACGGCCCGGTAATTGACCGGATCGCCAAGCCCGGCCTGCACCACGCAGGTGCGCCTTTTGCGGTTTTTCTTATCCATGCCCTATCTATTGGCCACGGGGCGCGCTTTGTCAATTTCCGATCTTTATTCCGCGCTCCGCAGATGAGGGCGACCGTCATTGCGAACCCGCACCAGCGGGTGAAGCAATCCATTCAGTCTGTGGATTGCTTCGTCGGCCCGAGAGCCTCCTCGCAATGACGATCGTGGGGGATCGAAACGGAGCGCCCAAGAAAAAACCGCTGCTTATTTGGCTAAAGCAGCGGCTGAAATGGTAAGTAAGCGAGTCGATAACTGAGGAGGAACCTGAAATCTTGCCATTCGAGGCGTCTCAACTATCTAAAACCCATTGTCAGCCTCAAATATGGCGAAAAAATGATCCGTTCGAGCCGTTTTTGGGGAATTTTGCTAGCACATTGAAAATAAAGGAAAATCGTCTGTTGATAAACCGAATAAAAAATTTTCGGTCATTATGAAAAGCCGCCGCAAATTCCCGGATTTTCTAAATTCCTTGTTAATCAATTGGCTTTAATAATGTAGACTCTCGGAGCGCGATCCGCGCGTTCTTTTATTCTTTTTTCAATTTATGGGGACAAATACATGACGACCGTTGGGCAGGACTCTCTTCAGACGCGTAAGACTTTGGAGGTTGAGGGCAAGCAGTACGATTATTTCTGCCTCAAGGCCGCCGCCGAAAAGATCGGCGATATCTCGCGCCTGCCTTTTACGCTCAAGGTGCTGCTGGAAAATCTCCTGCGCTGTGAAGATGGCCGCTCCGTCAAGGTCGATGACATCAAGGCGCTTCATGGCTGGCTGGAGAAAAAACGCTCCGACCATGAAATCGCGTTCCGCCCCGCCCGCGTCCTGATGCAGGATTTCACAGGCGTTCCCGCCGTGGTCGATCTGGCCGCGATGCGCGAGGCGATGGCCGCGCTCGGCGGCGACCCCGAAAAAATCAACCCGCTCAGCCCCGTCGATCTGGTCATCGACCACTCGGTCATGGTGGACTCGTTCGGCACGCCCGGCGCGTTCCAGAAAAACGTGGAGCTGGAGTTCGAGCGCAACGGCGAACGCTACAGCTTCCTGCGCTGGGGGCAGGGGGCCTTTAATAATTTCCGCGTCGTGCCGCCCGGCACCGGCATCTGCCATCAGGTTAATCTGGAATATCTGGCGCAGACCGTCTGGGCCGACAAGGACGATGCGCGTCCCGATCGCACCGTGATCTATCCCGATACGCTGGTGGGCACGGATTCGCATACCACGATGATCAACGGCCTCGCCGTTCTCGGCTGGGGCGTCGGCGGGATCGAGGCCGAAGCTGCGATGCTCGGCCAGCCCGTCTCCATGCTGATCCCCGAAGTCGTGGGCTTTAAGATCACCGGACAGATGAAGGAGGGCACCACCGCCACCGACCTCGTTCTGACCGTTACCAAGATGCTGCGCGACCTCGGCGTCGTCGGCAAATTCGTGGAATTCTTCGGCCCCGGTCTTGATAATCTCTCTCTGGCCGACCGCGCGACCATCGCCAACATGGCGCCCGAATACGGCGCGACCTGCGGCTTCTTCCCGATCGACGGCGAGACGCTGCGCTATCTGGAATTCACGGGCCGCGACCCGCACCGCGTCAAAATCGTGGAGGCTTACGCGAAGGCGCAGGGCTTCTGGCGCGACCCGAAGGCCCCGGAACCTGTCTTCACCAAAACCCTCGAACTGGATCTTGCGAATGTCGAGCCGTCTCTCTCCGGCCCCAAACGCCCGCAGGACCGCATCGCCCTCTCCGGCGCGGCGCAATCCTTCAAGGAACTCGTGCCCGAGGAAAAACCCACGCAGGTCGCGGGCGAGAAATACATGCTCGATCACGGCCACGTGGTCATCGCGGCGATTACGAGCTGCACGAACACCTCCAACCCCTCCGTTCTCGTCGGCGCGGGCCTTCTGGCCCGCAAGGCGCTGGCGCTGGGCCTCACCCGCAAGCCGTGGGTCAAAACCTCCCTCGCGCCCGGATCGCAAGTCGTCACCGATTACCTCGACAAGGCCGGCCTGAGCAAGGATCTGGACGCGCTGGGTTTCCACACGGTGGGCTATGGCTGCACGACCTGTATCGGCAACTCCGGCCCGCTGCCCGACCCCATCGCGGGTGCGATCGAACAGAGCGACCTCAACGTCGCCGCCGTTCTTTCGGGCAACCGGAACTTCGAAGGCCGCATCTCCCCGCACGTGAAATCGAATTATCTGGCGTCCCCGCCGCTGGTCGTGGCTTACGCCATCGCCGGGTCCATGCGGATCGACCTGACCAAGGACCCGATCGGGCAGGATAAAAACGGCAAGGACGTCTACCTCAAGGATATCTGGCCGAGCAGTAAGGAAATCGCCGACACGGTCAACGCCTGTCTCACGTCCCAGATGTTCAAGGGCCGTTACGCCGACGTCTTCAAAGGCCCGCGCGAATGGCAGGCCATCGGCGGCGGCGACAGCGGACAGACCTATGACTGGCAGGACAAATCCACCTACGTCAAGAACCCCCCGTATTTCGAGGGCATGACCGGCAAGCCCGAGGCCACGGCGGATATCATGGGCGCCCGGGCGCTCGCTATCCTCGGAGACTCGGTCACCACCGACCATATCTCCCCCGCCGGATCGATCAAAAAGGACTCCCCGGCCGGAAAATACCTGATGGAGAACGGTGTCACCCCGGCGGACTTCAACTCCTACGGCGCACGCCGCGGGAACCACGAGGTCATGATGCGCGGCACCTTCGCCAATATCCGGATCAAGAACGAAATCATCCCCGGCGTGGAGGGCGGATTTACGAAACACATCCCCTCCGGCGAGACGATGAGCATCTACGACGCCTCCATGAAGTATCAGCAGGACGGAACGCCTCTGGTCATTATCGCGGGCAAGGAATACGGCACCGGCTCGTCCCGCGACTGGGCGGCCAAGGGCACGCGCCTTCTGGGCGTCCGCGCCGTGGTGGCCGAAAGCTTCGAGCGGATCCACCGTTCAAACCTGATCGGTATGGGCGTCATCCCGCTGCAATTCAAGGCGGGCGCGACGCGCAAATCCCTGAACCTCCGGGGCGATGAACATTTCGAGATCCGGGGCATCGCGCAAGGCCTCGCCCCGAAGCAGGAAATGATCATGAAAATCACCTATTCCGACGGATCGGAGCAGGATGTACGTCTGCTCTGCCGCATCGACACGCTCGATGAACTGGAATATTACCGCAACGGCGGCATCCTGCATTACGTGTTGCGTCGGATTGCGGCTTGACGGATCGCCATGATTTGCTAGACTTCAAGGGTAATTGAGAGAGATTACCTCGGAACAGGGGCTGGTTTTTGACCGGCCCCTGATTTCTTTTGGGGGGCGCATTCCCTAAAAACCGTACGCGTAAAGTCAAAAAAAGCGCAAAAAGCGTACACCTTGCATACGCCGACCCGTTTTTACGGCATCACTCCCAGAGATCACGTTTATTTTCGCTTGTGCCGGTAAGCCCTTCAAGATAGCGCGGCGCCATCTTCTCCGTTTCCAGAATAATCCGGTTAAAATCAGGCCGCTCGGGCCGGTAATGGACCCTGTAATGCGTCTCCAGCGCGGAAATCTCGCCATTCAGCATCGAAAGCCGCCGCTTGGCTTCCCGTGCCTGCCGCGCCTCATGAGAGGTTGAATCGATAAGCTTTTCCTTGATCTTCTCATTCGCCAGCCCGACAAGGAACCCGAGCTGGATGCCCTCCAGCAGCGCCGCAGCGACCCGCAGGCACTGATAGGCGCTGATCGGCACGGTCTTGGCCATCTCCACGGTAAAATTGAAAGTCGTAGAGCGCTCCGGCCCCCGGAAAATCATCCCGAGCCGCCCGCGCTCCCGTTCGATCTTCACGACGATCGCGATTCCGCCCTCATAGGTGATTTGAACGTTCTTGCCCGCCGCGCGGTAGGCCTCCTCGGCCAGCTTGATCGAGGAATCGTAATCCCCCTTGCTTACGAAGGCGCATTTCTCGACAATATCGAGGAACGGGTTGCGCTTGCCGAAATGATAAACCGGATCGCCCTGATGATATACGCAGACCCACCGCTCGGGGGTGTAGGCCAGCTCATAATCGCTGACCACGTCGCTCCAGACTTCCTGCCACTTATAGGGGATAACCCGGTGCAGCAGGGGGCCACCTTTTTCATAATCTCTAATCATGTGCGCCACCATACGGGCGCAGCTATGCATATTATGGGCCCGCACGACATATTTCTCAGCCGTCATCCCGCCGGTCTGAAGCGACACGGGCATCCGGTTGCTCTGGGCATAGGTCGGCTTGGCCAAATCCCTGAGATCAGGATCTGCGCTTTTGATGACAAAACGCTCGCGCACAAGGGTTGTATCGATATCCATGCCCGTCCCGAAGGAAAATCAAACCTTCACACCTGATCATAACATATTCAAACGACTGGAAAAGAAACACTTGATAGAAAGCCAAAAAAAGCGCCCCGCTTGGAGGAGCGGGGCGTGCCGGAGGCAAAAAGGGGTGAAAAATCTTAAGCGGCGAAGCGCGGAGCCGGGGCAGCCGGGGCCGGGGCGTAGACCGGAGCGGGCGCATCCAGAGCTTCCAGCTGGCGCAGGTAGTAGGCCAGTTCCTTCTCGGCTTGCAGACGGGCGGGCAGGTCGTCCATAAAGGCCTGCATCCCGGCGCTGATCGAGCCGCGCATGTTAAAGCTGTTGGCGATTTTCTTGCCCGAAAGGCGGGCCAGAGTGCCCTGGCCGTGCGCGCGGATATGCTGCTCGTCGCGCTTGCCAGCGATGTCGGTGATGTATTCGGAGTAACATTCCAGCGTGGTGGCCAGATCGAGGTCTTTGCTCCACTCGCCCACCGTGTCGGACATCGCGTCGGAAAACACGTCGGCCAGCATGGTCTCCATCATCATCATGCCCAGCATGCCGTCATGGTCGCTAGCGACGCGGGCGTTCGGGCTGGACTTAATGAAAAGCGGCCCCCGGCAGCCCGGCTTGTCGGGGTGGGGGGCAAGTTTGGAAATCTGCTGGGCCAGAGCGGCGACCTTGCCGGTCAGGGCTTGACGTTGGGTATTTTGCAGGGCCTTGGCGTTCATTTTTTAATTCCTCATTTTCTTTAATATTAAGGCTGAGGAAGTAAAAACGGCTTTAACTATACTTAAAATCCGAAATAATTAATGATTTATTATTTAATCAATACTTTAATAGAATTTAGATTTAATTTTATGAATGTTTTATCGGCTTGCCTCCGCCCGTTTGCAAAATCCCGGAAAACCGCGTATTTTTGAACGCATGACAAGAAAATATAACCGGGGTGAATTGGGGCATTTGCTCTCCTTCCTTCAAAGGCACGAGGAGGACCCGCGCATCGTCTACGCCCCCGAGGACCGGGAGCTTGTCATTCCCTTAATTCAGGAAGGCTTTATCAAGGCCGCGATCATCCCCGCAGCCGACAGCGAATCCTTCGCCGGGCTGACATGGCGCGCGCAGGAATACGAGGTCGAGGATTACGACGAGGGCACGATCGCCCAGCAATTCTTCGTCCGCGACGATAATCTTTATCTTTACGAGGGCTCGAAAAAACTCTCGGACGAAGAGGCCGCCGCGCTGCCCGGTGTGGTGCGCGAATCCTTCACCCGCCTTTCGGAGTTTATTTACCCCAAGGAAAACTGGACGCCCCTCAAGCCGCTGCGCCAGCTTGCCAACAAGGCCAGCGATCTGCTCTGGGCGTGGACCCCCGGTGCGAAGTTGGAAAAGCCCGTCACGCAGACGGCGGAATGGCTGGACGACCATTTCCCGCGCCGCCAGACGAACCTTTTGCTGCTCTGGCAGGAAGCGGGGCAGGGCAAGGCGACCGTGATGCCCAATCTTCATAACGATACGGGCGTAACCGTCCATCTCTCCGGCCATACGCCGATGGAATATCTGGTCGGCGGCGTGACGGATGATCAGTGGGAGATTCTTCAGAAAAACCGCATGGGTGAGCGCGACCAGCTTCTGACGCATTACCCGCAACTGGCAGATCGAATCCGCCGCCTCAACCCCGGCGACATGGTGGTGTTCGGCCCGGAACTCGTCCACCGCTCTTCGCCCGAGGCGGGCGAGAAGGGGCAACTCAACTTCGCCGCCGAACCCGCCGGAAGCAGCGGCTGGCCTTATGATCTGAATCATGACGGCTAAATATGCATGGAAAGAGGTGATGGAACGCCACGCCGGGCTGACAAAGCACCCGGAGGACGAACGCATCGTCTACGCACCGAACGATGCCCGCCTGATCGTCCCGCTCATCCGCAACGGCGTCATCGACGCGGCGATTATCCCGGCCACGCATGAAGAATCCCTGTCCTTCGCGGAGGACACATGGAGAATTCAGGATACCGGCATCGCAAAATTCGGCGGCATCGGGGAGCATTTCTTCATGCGCGACGGCCGCCTGCACGAGCATTTTTCCGGCAAGCGCGCGAGCGCCGAGCTGGAAGGCGCTCTGCCCCTGACTGTGCGCACGACGTTTCATAAGCTCTCGGAGTTTTTCTACCCCAGCGCTGTCTGGGCTCCGGCGGCGGAAGTCCGGCGTGTGGCGCACGACGTCTCGGACTTTATGCTGGCCGTCAGGGCGGACGACAAACCAAGCCAGAGGCTCTTCAACGATCTGGGCTTCTGGCTGGCGCAGCGTTTCCCGCGCCGGCAGGCGAATCTGGCGGTCTTCTGGGCCGAAAGCGGGGCGGGCAAAAAAGGCGGCGAGCCGGGCCTGCGCTTCGATCAGGGCATCACGGCGCATATTTCCGGCCACGCGCCGCTGGAATATCTCGTGGGCGGCGTCACGCAGGAGCAATGGACAACCCTGCGCCGTCAGCTGGGCGGCCGGCAGATTGAGCCGATCGAGAAAGACCCCGATATAGAGGCGCGGGTCCGCGAATTAAATCCCGGCGATATGGTCGTGTACGGAGAGGGGTTCGTGCACCGCTCGTCCTCGTCCGTTCCGGAAGATGGCGAGTTGAACTTTGCCGCCGCGCCGCATGATCTGTGGCCGGATATCTAGTACAGAAATCTCAGAAGCTTAATTGAACAGGGAGTCGATATCGTCCTGGCTGGACGCTTGCCCGACCCGCTCCTCGATCGCCTGCTCGCTGGGCTTAACGTCGATGCCGAGCTTCTCGAAGGCGCCGCTGATCCGGGATTCGATATCGTGCAGGTTATTAAGAGTATTGCGGATGCGCTGCCCCGTCAGATCCTGGAACGTGCAGGCCATCAGGATTTCCTGAATATCGTCGTTAATCTTGAGCCGCAGCGCGTTGCGCGTCTCGTCGTTGGTCCAGTCTTTTTCGTGGTTCTCGCCCACATATTCGGCGATCCGGTCTGCGGCGTCCATGATGCGCGTCGCGGCCTGTTCGGTATCCACGATTACGGCCTCCAGCTCGACCCCTGAATTGGCCGCCGTGGCATGGTCGCCCTTATAGGAAATAGCGCCCAGAACCTCAAGAATCTCTTGAAACCGCCGGACGATCCCGTCCTCGGCCATGTCCACCTGCTGTGCGGTGGCGTTGATTTCCATGGAAATCTCATCGAAACGGCGCGCCACGAACTTCTCGATCGTCTTAAGCTGCGCGTTCAGGGCCTCGACCGCGCCGAAAATATCGGCGGCGCCCTCTTCGGCTTCTTTGCTCTGTGCTCTCATTGAGGAAATGCCCCTTTTACTCCCTGTGAGTATACGCCCGTTTTCTTAACAAAATCCTACGCGGGCGCAGCAACGCCCGAAAAGGGCTCTTCACCCTGACCCAAAGGCGTAAGTGACGGTAAAATATAGGGAAAAGCTGTCTAAAGGCTCGATCAGCGCTTCAGCGGCTGGTACAGGTCGAACACGTCGATAATTTCGAGGATCTGCTCGATTTCCTTCTTGCATTGAAGGGCGTGCTGGTTGGTCGTGACCGGCACGAACAGGTTGGACGGTTCGAACATATCGGTGTCGTTCGGGATCATCATAAAGACAAATTTTTTGCCGAACATGGCCACGCTGAGCGGCGCCCCGTCAAAAATATCGGAGGCCTCGGACAGCTCCTTGAGCAGCCGCTCCCCGACCATCAGCTCGGCGGCCTCGGGCTTGGTGGAGAAGATCTCGAACCGGTCCCAGTTGGGGTTGGAGACGCTCACATAGACCCGCTGCATGGTCTTCCAGCGCGTCTTTTCCCACGCCTTCACCATCTTGGTATTAGAGGTGAGGATCGTATGCCCCTCGATCACGTCCCCAGGAATTTCCAGAAGAACGAAAATCCCGTCGAACACCGGCCCGTCCTTGCTGGCCTTGGAAAAAAGCCGCGCCTCGGAAAACACGACCTTCACACCCTTATAGGTGCCCATGAAGCAATCCTCAGCTTCATAGCGGTCGAAGGCCGGAAGAATGGCAAGCTTCGCCAGAACCTTCGCGCTCACCCCGCGCTCGGGGTAGAAGGACAGACCGTTCAGGGCCTTGGCCAGCTTCGGCATGAATTTGGTCTTGTGCTCGTAGGCATAAAGCTTGAGCGGCCGCCCCGCCCAGATATTCAGGGCGATCGGCGGAATGGCGGACAGCACGATACAGAGCGTGGCCATCGGAATATCGGTCATGACCAGAAAAAACCAGCCGAACGCGCCAACGCCGATCAGCATGAACAGGATACCCATATTCATGGCGATGAAGCCGCGCGTACGGTGCTGTTTCATGCGCGAGAGGCGCATCTCCTCGGCTTCGATGATGAGTTCGTCAAGACTTTTCCGGAAACGGTCCTCATCAACGCGGCCCAGCTCCTCAAGCGTATCCGTAGAGGGCGTGCGCACATCAATCTGTTCTTCATCATTCATGCGTTCTATCTAACCAGCCCGCACAAAACGGTGCAAGCAAATCCTTGATGGAAATGTAAAAAAGAGAGGATCAGGAGGCTCTATAACCAGCGCCGCACGGACTTGCAGTAATCGCGGTATTTCTGCCCGAATTTTTCTTCGAGATAGATCTCTTCCCGCACGATCACGAGGTATTGCACGGCCACGACCAACGCGGGGAACAGCACGAACCCCCACGTAATGTCGAAGAGAACCGACAGTCCGAGGTAAAGTGCGCACAGGGCGATATAGATAGGATTGCGGGAAAATCCGTAAGGCCCGACCGTGACGAGCGTGTTCGCGGGCTTGTAGGGCTCGATATTCGTCCCTTCATTCGCGAACAGCGTAAAGCACCACGCCAGAAGACCGGCGCCGAGGCTGAGCGTCAGCAGACCTACGGAAATCTGCGCGGCGGGCCGGAAGAAATCCCCGCCCGTGAAGACTTCGAGAATCAGGGCAACGACAAGAGTCCCGCCGAAAAGATAGGGCGGAAGAATCGGAACATCGGGATGGTCGCGGTCCGGAGGAATCTTGCTGTGCTCCCAATAGGCTTCCAGATCGGGCGCACCGTCTTCTGGATCATCGGATGAATACCCCTGAGGCGACGCCGTCGCGTCGGAAAGAGGAGGCTTCTTCTGTACGGTCGAAGCGTTCATGGATAAAATTTACCGAACTATTGCCACGGCTGGCAAGATAAATGAACGTCCCGCCGCCTATTTACAAAAAATAGTAAAATAGTGATTGATTTTATGCGCTTTGAGGCGCAGGAAAGTATAGAGAAAAAAAGAAGAGACAAGCACCTGATTCTCGTAAATCCTAAGTCCCGGTCAGGAAAAATTGATAATGCATCCCCGGGGTGACCTGTTATAGAATGAGCTATGGCCAGATTAAGTTTTTTTAAGTTTGCCCTATTAATTTGCCTCGCTGCTTTTTCTGCCTCTGAGGCGCAAGCGCTTAAATGTTCAGGCGTACCTGCGCTTGATCATGAAACGATCGAGCAAGCGGCCTTTATATTTGAGGGTCGTCTGGAACGCACGCGCGATCTGACCGAGGAAGAGCGCGCCGCGGCCAAGGACGTCGCCACCGGGGAACGCCACGCCGCAGAACAGCACGATCAGGTGTTCGATGCAGGGCTCAAAATATACGAATACAAGGTGATCCATAATTGGAAGGGCATGAAAAGAGATGCCCGCGTGAACGTTCTGTTCAATGCCCACTGGGGCGACACCCTGAATTTCGGTCAGGATGCATTGATCGTGGCGGAAACACAGGTCGGCAACATGCTCTGGGTGCCGCTCTGCGGGCCCTCGTCGGCAATCAGCGACGCGGAGGATAGCGGAATCATCGGAACCCTGCGTGAAGTGATAGGGATTGGCTATGACGTTAAGATTCCCGGCGCGGACCGGATCTGCCATGCCGCCGACGACTGCACGGCCGTCAGCACGCGCTGCGGCGGCTGTGACTGCGGCATGCCGATCGCGATCTCCGCGGTAAAAAAGCATCAGGTCAGGCTGAGCGCCTCCTGCGGCGAACCGGCCGAGGACGCCCATCTCTGCGAAAGTCCGGAGTGCAGGCCTTACCGCCCTTCCTGCATCGAAGGCCAGTGCCAGTAAAATCCTTGCTGCCTAATCGCTGAGATCGCCCGACAGGGCGCGAAGCACCCGCCGCCGGAACCCCGGCACCTTCTCACAGAGAAACAGGACGTACGCCCGGAAAAACCTTCCCGCGCCGCCCTTGATCCGGCCGGCCCGGAAGACGGTCTCGGAAAGCTCCAGCATTGCCGCGAGCGTTTGATCCGTTGCGCCCGTCCCAGCGGCTCCGCCCACGCCAGACGCACAGGATAGCCCGTCCTCGAGGGCGCGGCTCATCCCGATCCCGCCGAACGGGCCGTGCGCTGCCGCCGCTGTGCCGATCAGTCTGACCCCGCCGCGCTCAACGCTTTGCGCCCGCCGCACGCAGACGGGCAAGGGCAGGGCGCCCTCAAAGGCGATTGTGGAAACCCGCCGCACACGGCCCGCGCCGCAAGGCAGGGTGAACGCCATCCCCCCGCCGGGCAGAAGGCTCAAAACGCCCGCCTCCGGCGTCTCGTCCATCGCCTCATCCGCGAAAAACCACCCGCCCGGATACTCATAGCCCGTAAAGGGAATCCCGAGGGCCGTGCGCACGGCGCTGTTGACCCCGTCCGCCCCGATCACGCGCTCATAAACCGCCTCCGTCCCGTCGCTGCAATGCGCCTGCACCCGCGAATCCGCCTCGATACGGATATTCGTCACCGCCAGCCCGGCTTCGATCCGCCCGCCCAGTTCGTTGACCCGTTCCATTAAAATCGAAACCAGAACATCCTCGGGCAGGCAAAGCACAAACGGAAAGCCGCACGCCAAGGTCGACAGATCGAACCGCGCCAGCACGCGCCCGCCTTCCTCCACCCGCAGGGCGGAGACTTTATGCCCCGCTGCGATCAGGCGTTCGGCGACACCCAGAGGTTCGAGCAGCGCCAGCGTCCGGGGCCGCAGCGTTAGCCCCCGGGGAGAGCTGCGCGCCGCGCCCGCCGGAACCCGCTCCACGATGCGCGGGACCAAACCGAGCCGCAGCAGACCAAGTGCGCAGGAAAGCCCCGCAGGCCCCGCCCCGGCGATAAGGATTTGAGCATCGGAATTCATAAGGATCAGGACGGCAGGCGGCCAAGCGCATCGCGGCTGTAATACGCGGCCAGTACGATGTCCGCCTCGTCGATGGTGCAGGGCGCAAGGGAAGCCAGATGCCCGCCCGTGAGAATGACGCGCGGCGAGGGCCGCCCGGGTATGAACCGTTTGACGATACCGCACGCGGTGAGGCTGAAAAGGCAAAGGATAAGCATGGCTGTTCTCATAAATTATCTCTAGCAGGTCGTAGGGCGCTTGCCTATCGGCTTTTGCACGTTATCCGCCGCCCGCGTTCGTGCCCGCGTTTTTGGCGCTGTCGTTGAAGATGTCGCCCATCCGGTTCGTCGTCCGGCTCATGCAGCCGGATAGGGTAAGCGCCAGAACGCAAAGAAGAACAATTTTTCTCATCTTAGTGAATTTCTTCTCTCGTCCCCGCGCATAGTGAAGTAAGCAAAGTTTGACTCTTTTTTTTGGGGAAGCTACTTATCAACTATAGTTGCATTTTTTTTCGCTAGGGATGGTTGTGTTGCTTTTGAGAAGCTTTCAAAGTCTTTATGCCTCAATTATCGCTCGTTTTTATGATAGCTCTAGTCTTAGATCGCTTTTGGATTTTCTCTGGCCCAGATTTAAAACGCAAAGATTGGTTAAAGACTTGCGGAGCAAAGGCCTGTTGGATGAGCAAAAATACAAAAATTTAAGTAAAATACGTTATTTCAGACGTTTGTATATTAATGCATTTGTTA
>JAANMX010003414.1_pt1 | contig 14021 bp, 9 predicted proteins | sample 7279681 | NCBI WGS metagenome assembly JAANMX01 (sample SAMN14094542, study PRJNA606508) | bioreactor metagenome | isolation source: A lab-scale SPAN reactor treating ammonium-rich wastewater day 351 | place: Ireland: Galway | collected 2018-01-01
GAGAGGGAGAACCATTCCGCCGTCGCCGGTGAACCCGGTCGCGCTCAGTTTGCCCTGCGTCTTGAAGCGAAGCCCAAAGAGACGGAGACAACACGAGAGACATCCGAACTCCCAGAGAGCGTCGATAGCCGTCCCCTCTCCCCGGGGGAGAGGGCTAGGGTGAGGGCGAGCCAGATCACTAACTTTGTTTTCTCTCAGTTTACACCCACCCACCCCGAAGCCCCCGCAGCCGAGCGCACCCCTCGCGTTCCCGTCGCGGCTTCGTCGGAGCGCGGCTCTGTGAGCCGCAGCGCGTCCGCCCACCGGGAGCTGCCCGAGTTCGCCCGTTTGCCTCGCTTTCAATCCGCTGCGGATCACAGACCCGCGCTTCGTTCCGGGGCGCGGGCTTCAGCCCGCTTCACCATCCTAACACCCATTGTATCCAAAACAAATTCCACCGTCACAAACATTCGTGCGTTGAAGCGGCGTGAACGCCGCGCTCCGGTCGCGATTCGGCTCTCATTAACACCGGGCTTCAGCCCGGTGTGGCACGCCCGAGGGCATGGGAAACTGTTTCAACAGTTTTCCCGCCCGCCGAAACCGTTGAAACGGTTTCTTCCTCCCCACCGGCTTTGCACCGGGCTTCAGCCCGGTGTTAATGACAGGTTGAATCCGAACGGGATTCGCGCACTTGCCGCCAACAGAACGGAGGCTTACCCTTCCTCGTGAATGCCCGAACTCTCACGCTTTTTCGGAATCATCATTCGGATGTATGCCGAGCCGTTTGCTCCGCATCATCGCGCGCATTTCCACGCTTACTATCAGGAGTTCGCGGCGGTGTTCGCGCTCGACACGCTGCAATTGATCGCGGGCGAAATGCCGCAGAAGCAGCGAAGGTTGGTCGAAGCCTGGGCCGAGTTGCACCGCGACGAGCTGCGAACCGATTGGGATTTGCTGCAAACCGGGCGGCGTCCGCAGCCGATAGCTCCACTCCAATAAGATTTTCATGAGCCACGCCATTTACAAAGTAACGTCCTTCGCGATTGTCGCGCCGCACACGTTGAAGGTGGACTTCAACGACGGCTCCTCGCGGCGGATTGATTTCCGGCCCGCGCTTGTGGGGGAGATTTACGGGCCGTTGCAGGATTTAAAATTGTTCGAGCAAGTAGCGTTGGATTGGGAGGTTCACACGCTCGTCTGGCCGAACGGCGCAGACTTTGATCCGGCCACCTTGCACGATTGGCCGGAGAATGTGGAGGACGTTGCCAGCGCGGTTTCAGATTGGAGTTCAAGCGGCGCGATGGTGATGCGCGATTCACCGGAGTAACGGATTACGATTAAGAAGAAGTTCAAGAACCGACGAGAGATCTTGTGAGCGAAACCTCCACCGTCTCCACCGCCGCGCCGGTTCGCGTCAACCAAGTGCCCATTACCGACGACGTCCTGAACGTCGCTGGTTTCAACAACCGCATCGTCGGCGCGTAGAACGACGGCAGGGCCGAACTCGGCCTGCCCGCGGACAATTCCATGGTGCGCTCGTACCTGGCCTTGGGTTCGCTGGCTCGTGCTTTGAGCGGTGAGAATGTCAGGGGGACAGAAGCGCTGCTGGAGAAGGTCGGCGATGGCGGCTGCGCTGCGGCCTGTGTCGCCCAGCAGATCGAAACCGGTGCGCCGCCGTGCGGCACTCATGGTCTTCAAACTGAGCATGGACTCCAAGGTGGTGGTCATGGGCTTCGAAACTGAACGCTTGGCTCTCGCGATGATGAAACATCCCAGTTTCGCCAGGGTGCTGGATAGCGGGACGACGGTGGACGGCTTTCCGGGCGGCGGGTGAGCTGGCAACGGCACAATGCAAATCGCCCGTTGAAAACTGGGGTTACGGATTGGGGCTTGATCCGCAGGCGAGGGGTTTCGGCTTGCAGGTGAAATCAAAACTCGGCACCGCGCGGACGTCTCGCACATCTAATAGGAACTGCGGTCACGCATCCACGTCACGTCCCGGTTGTTGTCACTCGGGACGTTCAACTGGAGGGGCACGCCCGGGCGCAAGACGGGCGTGGTCCGGGGATCGAGCCATCTATGAATTTCCGAATGGCCGTCCGCGAAGGCAAAGCCCGCCGCCCGGTTATGGTAACTGGCCGGGTAGTCCACGATTTTGGTCGTGGCTGGGTTGGGATAGCCATCCATCTCGGTGACGAAATATCCGTCGTTGATGCTATCCTGACGTTCATCCAGGATCACAAACGTCATCGCCGGTCCCGGGCGAAGCATCTGCGATGTTTTGCGGAAGACCATCGAATTCGGGGAGGCAAGCCCCCAATAGCCTTTGTAGCCGGTTTGCGGCGAGTCGCCATTGCCCCCTACCCAGTTGCTCATGGTAACGCTCCGCACGCGCGGAACGCGCTGGCCCAGGTTATTGAAACCGTAGGAGGTGTCGGCGGGACAACGCCAGATGCCCGCGGAATTGCCGCAATACGGCCAGAGGATGCTGCGGCGAATAGTGGTGTCGAGATTCCAGTTGTCAGGCGCGGCCGGATTGGCGTCGCTGAGAATACCCGGCACCCAGACGTACGGGGCGGCAGTCGCCACCGTGGCATAGGCGAAGGGCAATACGTCGTGGTTGTCTTCCGCGTACATCCGCCACGCGAGCATCAACTGGCGCGTGTTGTTCATGCAGGCAATTCCGTGCGACCGGATTTTGGCCTTGGACAGAGCGGGCAGGAGCATGGCGGCCAGAATGGCGATGATCGCAATCACCACGAGCAGTTCGATCAACGTGAAACCCCGTAGCTTTTTCATGGCACTAAGCTTTCGGAATTGCAGCCCATCGCACGGCACTTGTCAACTGCCAATCGCCGCCATTACTCTGCGCCCATGTTCCGATACAAGTTCATGTCGGTCTCGTTGCTGTTGACCATGGTCCTTGGCACCTTTTCCTCTGAATCGCCGCTTCCCACCCACCTGCCGGCCTCGCCCCCCAACCTGCGCGTGAGCACTTTCGACGTGGATGCCACGCCACCGATCGGTTCCATGATGGCTTACGATCCGGTAACGAATCATTGGGACCTCGGATTACGTGCGCGGGGCATTGTGCTGCTGGGTGCGGGCGAACCGATTGTGCTGTGCGCGGTGGATTGGATCGGGATTGCCAATGGCGGGCACGATGCCTTTCGCGAAACGCTGGCGCGGGCGGCGGGTACCGCACCAAGCCGAGTGGCGGTGCAAACGTTGCATCAGCACGACGCGCCGGTGTGCGATTTTTCCGCCGAGCAAATCCTCAAGGAGGCTGGTTTGGACGCGCGCCAGTTCGCCGGCGATTTTCACCGCGAGCTGCTTTCACGGCTCTCCACCGCGCTGCGCGAAGCTCTGCCTCGCGCCCAGCCGATCACCCATCTTGGACTGGGGGAGGCGCGGGTGGAGAAAGTGGCGTCGAATCGGCGAATCCTGGGACCAGACGGCAAAGTGCGCGCCACGCGTTACACAGCGACCAAGGATACCGCCCTGCGCGCCGAACCGGAGGGAGTGATTGATCCGATGGTTTCGGCGGTGAGTTTCTGGAACGGTGATCGGCCGGTGGCGGTGTTAAGTTATTACGCCACGCATCCGCAAAGTTATTACCGCACCGGCATTCCCAATCCGGATTTTCCCGGGATTGCGCGTTTCTTCCGGCAACTGGCCGTGCCGCAGGCGTTGCACGTTCACTTCGACGGCGCGGGCGGCAACCTCGGCGCGGGGAAATACAATGACGGTTCGGCGACGAATCGCTTGGTGCTCGCGGAGCGTCTGGCCGACGGTATGCGCCGCGCGTGGGAAAACACCAAACGCCAACCGGTCACGCCGGACGATGTTGGTTGGAGCGTTGAATCCGTGGCGTTGCCGGTGGCGAAACATCTGTCCTTGGAAAAACTGGAGGCGCAACTCACGAGCGGGGAAAGCGGCTTCAACGCGTCGCGGCTGGCATGGCTGCGCCGGTGTCGCGATGGCCAAAGGATTGATGTCACGTGTCTGCGGCTTGGAACGGCAAGGATTTTACATCTGCCCGGCGAACTGTTTGTCGAATACCAACTCGCCGCCAAGGCCGCGCGTCCCGATCTGTTCGTGGCAATGGCGGCTTACGGAGATTACGCGCCGTGGTACATTGGCACAGCAGTCGCCTATGAAGAGGGTGGTTACGAAACCAGCCCTTCCGCCTCCAACGTCGCGCCGGAAGTGGAAGGTCTTCTGATGACGGCCATCCGCAAACTGCTGCAAACTCAGCGATGACCCTGCCCGTGGTCCAACAAATCCCGCTGGCTCAGGCGAGAGTTACCCATTTCCGTCCGCGCGCCGCTTCATAAATGGCTTCCATGACCACGACCCGTTGGGCGGCCTCGCGCACGGGCACCAACGGTTGGTCAGTTTGTCCGGCGACCGCGTTGACGAATTGATTGATCGGCACGACGGGCGCGGGCGGGAGTTCCGTCCAGGATTGTTTGCCGTCGGCGTCCTCGACTTTGCTGGACTTGAAGTAGAGCCGGCCCTGCATGACGGCGATGTGACCCTCCGTGCCGCTCACGAGGAATGGGACCGGATCGTCCACGTCCACCCAACCGGCGGCCAGAGTGCCCGTGACCCCATTCTTGAACTTGATCAACGCCTCCCCCGACTCGTCGCAATCGCCGTAGCGACCGGTAACCGTTTTTATGTCGCCAGTCACGGCGGCCACGTCGCCCATGAGCCACATGAGAATATCAAGCATGTGCGTGCCGAGATCGCCAAACGCGCCCACGCCCGAGAGCTTTGGATCAGCCATCCATCGCCATTCGGTGTCGAACCAACCTCCGAGTGATCCGCTGTGGCAATTGGAGCCGCGGATGCGCGTAATGCGGCCCAGATTTCCCTTGGCCAATTGCTCCCGGACGAACAGGTATTTGGGATCGGCGCGCGTGAAGTAACCGGTGTTGAAAATCAGACCCGCCCGCTCGATAGCGTCCGCCATCTCGAGGCTTTCCTTGCCGGTGATGCCCAGCGGCTTCTCGACGAACATGTGTTTTCTGGCTTTCGCGCCGGCGAGAACGAGTTCGTGGTGACGGTTGGTCTCCGAACAGACAACGACCGCGTTGATCTCAGGGTCGGACCAGATGTCGCTTACATTGGCAACGACCTTGGCGTTGAGTTCCTTGGCGCGCTTATCAGAGCGGGCGGTGTCGTGGTCCCAAACGGACTTCACCTTTACGTCATCGCGCTGTTTCAGGACGCGGATAAAACCGGGCGTGTGAATGTGACCCACGCCCACGAACGCAAGCGTGACGTTTTTCTTGTCCTGACCGAAAGCGGGCGAGAGTGAGGTGGCGAGCGCCGCAGCGCTGGTGGTTTGGAGGAAGTGGCGACGATTCATAACGGTTGAGGTTGTTTGTTACGTGGGGAATTTGTGCTGGTCCAGGCGTCAAAGTCCATGCTGAAAGCGCTGCGCTTGATGCTCGGATGAACGTATGAAAGCTCTCGGCTTGCGATTCGTCATGGTTACGGTTGTGTTTTCGCGGCACTCGCCGCCAAAGTCTGACGAATGGCCTTCAGGGCCGATTCATTATCACGAATGCTTTCCCAGTCGAAGATGCACACGTAGCGGCAGCGCCGGTCGGAGAGTGTGTTCTCCAGGGCCTGCCGCCAGGATTTCACTTCGTTCGGACCTTGATAGAGCCACTCGGTTGCAGCCCACCAGGGAGCATCGCTGCGTTTCAGTGCGGTTTGCACCCCCACGCCCTTGCGCGGGTCGGCAGCGTGCTGATAGAAACTCCAGCCTGGGCAACTGAACTGGTTCACCGCCGTCTGATACAGCAACTCACCCTCTTTCCAGCCGGCTACGTGCGTGAAAAGTTTTTCACGCGGTACACCCAGGCGGGCAGCTTCACGACAGAGATCGTCCAGATGCCGCTGCACGACTTCGGCCAGGTCCGCTTCCGTGAGTTCGCCCGAATCGCGAATGCCCCCAGTCTTCACCGCCGCGTAGCCAATCGTTGCCACGCCGCGCGCCGGGACTTCGTCGCCCTTCAATCCTGTGACCGGATCGTCGCTGGCGGGTTTGGCGAGCAACGCGTTTCCATTCGGGTAATACCACGCGTTCACGCCGATGGACGATTCCCAGCCCAGCTTCAGCCCCACGAACAACTCCTGCTTCCCTGCGGGCAAGTCCTTCCACCAGGTCAACACAACCGGAATCAACAACGCCATTTTCTCATGGCACGCCTTGCGGTAGCGCGGACTCATCAGATTGGGCGGCGGGCGAACGCGCAACTGTCGGCCCCAGTTGCGCCAGGCAATTTTCAAGGCGTCGTCGGGACTCCAGCCGGACCACTCGACATTCTCGCGATTGGCGGGATCGAATCCGGGCAGCGACGCATCCCACCAGTTCCACAAGTCCGGCCGGGCGTCCCACCAGTTTTCGCCGTCGAGTTGGACGAGCACCGGCGTGTCGGTTTCCGCCGCCAGTTCGAGCACGCGTCGAAGCGAAGCCAGCAGCACTTCATCACTGGGCGCGCGGAAGTAAGAAAAGATGTAACCGACGCCAATGCGAATGTGCGCGCCCGGCACGTCGGGCACTGCGCGTTTGATGGCCTCGAATTCCTCACGCGGAACCGGTTGAAAACGGCCGGAAGCCGGACCGCTACTGCGGTTCAGTAGCAGGAACTGCCGCGCGGAGCCGGTTTGCGCCAGCGCCATTGCGCCGAAACAGAGGCTGAGAAGACCGACTACAAACGGTCGTCCTGGGACCAGGCAAGATTGCGTTTTCATCAGCATCAGTCAGTCAGTCAGTCAACACATACAAAATCGTTCACGAACACCTCAAGCTCTCACTTCGGTTATTGGCTGGATTGGCCGGGATTCGGTGGGGCTGAACGGGGCGACCCTCGAAGCGGCGGCTTGGCTCGAAAGTCCCTGCTTTGTGCAGCGAATGCCCCGTCAGTTCTTCACGTGCGGCTCGGCGAGCAGACTCTGAATGGCATCGGTCTTGAATTCAATCCGGGGTGTAAACTGCTTCGTGCCCATGTAGGCAAGCAGGCTGGTTCGCATCTGGCGCGAAACCGGATCCTCGGCGTCACGCGTGAGATCGAAGCCGCACACCAGGACTCTGCCTTGGCCGACTTTGCCCTCCACGACCAATGCCAGCGGACGCGCGGTGACCCAGTCGTCAATCACGCGCACAATCGGCTCGACGCCTTTTGGCAAAAGGTCGAGGCGCAAGGCACCAGCGCGATGGATGAGATACCACCATTGCCAGTTGCTATGGAAATCGGTGGGGAACTGCGCCAGCGCGGGGTGTTTCGGGTCGCACAAAATGCCCAGCGTCGTGGGGGCTTGCCGGCCCGTCCAGGCGGTGTTCCAGAAGATGCTGGAGAAACCGAGCTTCACCGGCGCGGTGTCGAAGTTGCGGACCTGCCTGCCGGGAATGGTAAGCAGCACCTTTCCGCCCGAGCGCAGGCGCGCTTGCGCAGCCTCATCGAACTGTGCCGTCACGAGCACGTCTGCCGGCTCCTCCGATACTTGTGAGGGATAAACCCAGATGTCCCAGTCGTTCATGAACAAAAGTTGAGCCGGCCTGCGAATGTCGTTTGCCGTGCTTCGGATGATGCCACCGGCGATGGAAGTTTCGCGCCAGGATTCGTCATCGATTCTGGCGACTAATCTGTACCGTGCCGGTGATGGAACATCCTGGAGATTCACGGAGACGCTGCCCAATGCGAGAAGGTTTCCTAACGGAATCGATTTCGCAGGCAGCGCGCCACGGACCATGCCTTTTCCATCCTCGGCCAACAAGTGCCAGCTAATGGGTGCGTGCTCGATTGGTTTATCTCCGAGATGCAGCACTTCGATCTCCGCCTTCAGTGTATCGTCCGTCGTGAACACCCGATTCTTCAAACGCGCCAGCAGCACTGTCGAGTTGCAGAACCGGCTGTATTCCTTTGCCGTGATGTAACCTTTCTCCGCCCAGAAGGGATCAAGAACTCCGACCAGCGCCGTGCCTTGGCCGGGGAAATCATGCAGGTCCAGCAATTGAAAACCGCCCATGCCCGGCGTGCGCAGCGCGGATTCGATGTCCTCCTTGTAGCACAACGTCTGAAGCTTGCCGGACGCGAGGAGAAATTGCTTCGCAAGGTTGCCCATGCCGCTCGCCTCCAGGCGATCACGGAAGATTTCGAAATTGCGCGGCTTGAGGTAGCCGGTGTATTTCGGGATTTCGTCGAAGTTTGGATACACACACCACTGGCCGATCTCGTGGCTGATGACGGGCACGCTGCGGGCGGCGATGTAATCACGGTAATCGGTCATCGTCTCCGGCGGCTTGGCATTGATCCGGGACTTCAAGCCATCGCCCCACGCCTGAATGCGCGGGTCGGGCGTGACGTGGAATTGATTCTCCGGCAGTTGCGGCCAACCCGCGCCACTGGTCCACAAACGGCGCGGATCGAGCGCTTTGTAGTGATTCACGTACCTGGCTAGAAATTCCTTGTGTCTCGGACCGCCCGGCTCATTGCCATGCGCCATCAAAATGAACGACGGATGATTACCGTAATACTTGAGGATGCGATCCGTCTCCTCATAAAGCCATTGGTCCACCGGCTTGCCGTCGCCGAGCGTCGTGGATTGATTGGGCCAAGTGGACGCCTCGACTTGGAAATAGAACCCCGATTCGTCCGCAGCCACGAACGCCGCTTCCGGCGGACACCACGAGTGAAAGCGAATCATGTTCAAACCATACGATTTCGCGACGCGAATGATGCGCCGCCATTCCTCAACCTCCAGCGGTGGATGGCCGGTCTTGGGAAAAATGGCGCACTCCAGCGTGCCGCGGAAAAAGGTCTTGTGTCCATTTATCGTGAATTGCGTCCCGTCGGTGGAGATTTCGCGAAAGCCGAAGCGCACCGTTCTTTCGTCTCGGATTCCGTCTCCAGACAAAACAAGTGTTGCGTCGAACAAAGCCGGCTGAAACTCTGACCATTCCTGCATCGCCGCACCTCCCCACGTGGCGGCGGTTTCAAAGGTGCAGCTGTTTGAATCCCAGTCAATCGCGTTGGTAACCTGCCCGAGTCGAATCGTGCCGCTACCCGGCTTTCCCGTCGCGTTTCCAATTCGCCCCACGACGCGGACGGTCGCATTCAGTAAATCCGGATAGACTTGCATCTCCTCAATCCACACCAGCGGCGTCGCCCGCAACCCGATCTTGCCAACAATTCCGTTCCAATTCCCCTGCGTGTGGTCGCTGACGCTGTGCGAGTTCTCGCCCACGTCAATCACCATGCAGTTGTCCACCCGGATGGTGAGCGTATGTTTGCCGGGCGCGAGTTGTAGTGGCACGGGCGTCCCGCCCGTGCGGTTCTGGTTCTTTGCTGCATCGAACGGGCGAGACGCCCGTGCCACTACGCCCAGTTCGTATTCGTGTGGCGTTGCCAGCGAATTGTTCGTGCCGATGAGTTTGTCATTTATCCAGACGCGCGTTTCCCAGTGTGCGCGTTCAAGGAACAGCACCACGCGTTTCTCCTTCCAGTCCTCCGGGATTTCAATTTCACGCTGAAACCACGCTACGCCGGCGTAGTAAAGCTCCGGTTGCAGCCAGAACGGAATCTTCACGTTTCCCGGCTCGCGATACTTCGCGTATTCCGGCGCGGTGAACCACGACTTGTCCACAATGCCGCCGATCCATTTCGTGTCCACCGTCACCGGATCGCCGATGCCTTGGGCCGTGAGCGTGCCGGGCAGTTTGATCCGGTCTGGCAAAGTGCGCTCGAACCAACCCTCGCGCACGCCCGCCTCTTCGCGGTCGAGTTGAAAACGCCATTCGCCCGCGAGGGGCAGCGTGGGATGTGCCGCGAGGGCGGTGAGTCCGCTGGCAATGACAATGAACAGGCTTATGATTTTTCTCATGACTTTCTCCAATTGATCGAACACTTGTTGTTGGACGGAAACCGTCTGGCCCTTCACCAAAACTTGAGAAAGAATACCGCCACCGCGGCGATCACTGCCAGTCCGCTCCATAACACCACGGGAGCTGTCCGCATGTCGAGGTCGGCGCGCACCGGCAATACTTTGGGTTGTGCCAGGGGCCGGGCCAGCGTGATCAGCACCATGACCACAACCACGAGGCAGAAGGCCAGCAACACCTGTAGCAGGAAATGGATTTCGTGTCCCCACGGGCGCGCTTCGGTTTTGCTGGTGAATTGCAGCACACCGTAGGCAGGCGGTCCCAACATCAGTGCCACGACCCCCGCCGCCGCCGGTGCGCGCGGCAACAAAAACGCGCCCAGAAACGCCGCCACGACGCCGGGCCAGATGTAGCCCTGGAATTGTTGGATGTATTGGAACACGCCACCGAATTTGGGATTGTCCAGCGACGGCGCGATGGAACAACCCGCCACCACGAACACGATCGTTAAGCCGCGTCCAAGCCAGACCAGCCTGGCTTGCGAAGCGTTCTCGCGAATCATGTTTCGATACACGTCCATGGTGGCGATGGTGGAAGCGGAATTCAGCAGCGAAGCCAGCGTGCTGGTGACTGCGCCGGCGATGGCCGCGTAAATGAACCCGCGAATTCCGGCGGGCACCAGTTGGGTGATCAGGGTGGGGAACGCCGCATCGGTGGTTGTCGCGAGCTTGTCCGCGTAAAGTTGTTGAGCCATTAACCCGGGCATGACGATGGCAAACGGCACCAGTAACCAGAGTCCGCCCGCGAAGATCATTCCCAGTTGCCCGTGCTTGAGCGACTTGGCCGCGAGATTGCGCTGCACGATGAACTGGTTCAATCCGCAGTAATAAATCATTACGATCCACATCCCGCCCACCACGCCGGTCCACGGCAGGTCGGGATTGTCGGCGGGCTTGATCATGTGGAGTTTGTCCGCGTTGACGGTGGTGAAGTTTTCCCAGCCGCCCACGGCGTTCAAGCCAAGGAAGAATACCAACATGCCACCCGCCAGCAGCGCCAATCCTTGAACCAGATCCGCCCAGGCGATGGCTTTCAATCCGCCAACTGCGGCATAAGCCGTGGCCAGCAGACCAATCACCCATACAGCCTGGGTCAAGGGCACGTTGGCAATCGCCCGCAAGGTGACTCCGCCCGAATACAGCACTGCTGGCAACATCACCACGGCGTAGATGATCACGGTGAGGATTGCCATGATCGCCTGCGCGGAAGCGTTGTAGCGATAGGCGAGAAATTCCGGCATCGTGTAAATGCCCGCGCGTAGGAACCGCGGCAGCAGCGTCATCGCAATGATCACAATGAAGACCGCGCCCATCAACTGCCAGCAACTCACGGCAAGTCCGGTCGAACCGGCGGCCTGGCCGGCCATGCCGACCATTTGCTCGGTGGAAATGTTGGCCGCCACGATGGAGATGCCGATCAGCGGCCACGTCAATCCGCGTCCCGCGAGGAAAAAGTCCGCGCTGTTCTCGGCGTGATCCCGCGCGCGGCGGCTCTTCCAAACGCCCAAGCCCACGACGGCAACGAAGAATCCGACAAAGATTACCAGATCAAGAGGGGTGAAGTTCATGCGGTTTGCCTGACGGGTTGAAACGAGCGTAAGAGATCGGCGGCGAGCGCGTGGCTCGGGTCGCGTTTCAGCACGGTGCGCAGAAGTGCGATGGCTCGCGTCCGTCGGCCCAAACCCAGATGTGCCTGCGCTTGCAGGAAGAGTGCCGTTGTTTGCTGCCGGAATTGCAGATCGTCGTCGAACAACAGCAGGGCGGGGAGCGAGGTGGCAAAGTAATCCAGCCTGGCCTTCGAGTTTTTGAGTTGTTGGGCGTAGGCAAGGAGACCGAGTAGGAGTTTCTGCGCTTTGATCTTCCGGCCCAGCTCCTTCAACGACAGAGCAGAGTAAAACGTCATTTCACTGAACGCGCGCACGCTCATTTCCTGGAAGTCACCCTTGAAGGTCGCAGCCGCTTGCCAGTGCTGTTTCGCACGCTTCATTTCGTTGGCCTGACTCAATGCCACGCCGAGCCAGTAATGGATGTCGCTTTGATTGGCGAGCAGATGTCTGGCTTCGCCCAGATTGTGCGGAGCGATCAACGCGGCCTTGAAGTGTTCAATCGCCGTCTGGAGCAGGGGTGAGCGTGAGGCGGATTCTCGTTCCAGCGATTGCACCCGCTCCAGTGCCTGCTGCCCCAGCAGAATGTTCGCGCGTGTCCATTGGCCCAGCGCCCCGCCTTCACCGCCCTCCCACGGCTGGAAGGTTCGCGAGCTCACCAGTGCCAGGGCCTTGTGCGGCTGACCGGTCTGGTTGTAGAGCGCGCCGAGTTCCACGCTCAAGTCATCGCGCTGCTGGACGAGGTCAAGCCGCTTCTTCAATTCACGCAGGCGCTTTCCAGGACTGTCGCCCAGTCGTTTCCAGAGTTGGTCGCGCTCGTAAAGCAGTCGCGCGTCTTGCGGGTTTGCTCGCAAGGCGCGGTCGTAGGCAGCGCGGGCCTTGGCGGGTTGCTTGCGAATGTTGAAATAGCCGATGCCCAGATTGCGCCAGACAATCGAGAAGCTCGGATCAAGCTTCGCGCTCCGTTCCCACCAGCGAACGGCTTCATCATGGCGACGACGGTCATAAAGTAGATTCCCAAGGTAGTAGGCCGCGCGGGCGTCACGCGGATTGACGCGCATGGCGGTTTCGAGGATGGCGATTTCTTCGAGGCGCGCGGGAAAGCAATAGTCCGGCGGAAGCGCGGCGGCGGTTTTGAAATATCTCAGTGCCGCCTTGGCGTTGCCACGTTGTTGCTCCAACCAGCTCAGGGTGTAATGAACCATCGGCAACGCGCCCCAGCTTTGGTCCGGGAGCGCGGCGTTCTCGCCGTTGAAACGGGCTGAAGCCCGCGCCCCGAGTATTTCAATGGCTTCATCGAACAAACCGGCCCGGGCATGGTCGTGTGCGAGATCCAGCGCGGTCTGCAAATCACAATTCAACTTCTGGCCCGACAAGTGCCGCGCCCACCCATCCAGCGGATCAAGCGCCGTGGATTCGTGGAGCAGCGCGTTGGCTTCCTGTTGGAGTTCAAGTTTCATCTTGCCGGGATTCTTGGTGACCGGGAAGCGAGCGGTAGCTTGAAATCGAACTCCGGCAAGCTTGCGCAGCACGATCACTTTCAGATTCCGGGCGCGCAAATTGTCCGTGTTGAAACGGAGGGAGCGGTTCAGATGATCCAGCGCGGCGGCCCAATCCCGGCGGGTGCAGTCAATTTCCGCCAGCGCATGATAACCGGCGGCAGCCCACGCTTGATTCCAGGTAGATTTGTACAACGCAGCGTAGGCTTCATCTTCGCGACCGAGATGACGCAGGCAGAGGCCGAGGTTGTAGTAAGGTTCGCCGTCGTAGGGATTGGCATTGCGCCGGGTGAGACGTTTGATGGCGTGGCGGAAATGCGTTTCGGCCAGTGTGAACTCACCCCGTTTGAGATGCCAAAGCCCCATCGCATTGTTGCAGCGGGCTTCGAAGGGGTCGCGGCGCAATGCTTCGCGCCAGTAAAGCGTCGGGCAGCGGGTCGCGTGGCGGTATTGATCCAGATGCAGACCGGTTACGTAAAGCTCGTCAGTGCCGGCGATGTCCGGCGGTGCCGGTGGTTCACTGGCGGGCGCGGGCAGTTTGGCTTTCACGGGGAAACAGGGTTGGTAGGCAATGATTTCGTTGCCGGTAGGGTCCAGCACACGCAGCACAGTTGTCCCAATCCTCCAAGGCCTGATTGCTTGGGGGCTGCTCAGGATAAATGGTTTTCCTGGGGCCAGGTTGAAGTCCCATTCAGCCGCTGAGGCACCATTGGCGCGTTCGAGTCGGACCACGGCCTTGGGAAAAGCCCGCGTCACCGCGATTCCGAGCCGGAAGTCCTTTTTCCTGAGCACCAGGCTCACCGCGGCATCCAGATTCGCGTGTTGAGCCGGGCCAATTTTCTGAATCGGATACCAAAACTGACTCCACGTCTTGGTTTCGCCCGGTTGCAGAAAGCTGAAGTCGGGTTGGTTGTCGGTGTAAACACCGGCCATGATCTCAATGTAAGGCCAGCAAATCCCGTCCGCATCCGGCTCGGTCAGG